>Ga0308003_1001352_pt1 | contig 10797 bp, 7 predicted proteins | sample Neamet36_FD_203159 | JGI IMG/M metagenome (GOLD analysis project Ga0308003, IMG submission 203159) | Marine microbial communities from water near the shore, Antarctic Ocean - #36 | ecosystem: Environmental > Aquatic > Marine > Unclassified | place: Southern Ocean | collected 2014-06-06
ACATTTGTTTTGTAGCTGATGATGTTGACGATGACGCATGGGAATTTAGACTCCAAGAAAATATAGATGCTATAGCGAGTCGTATAGATACTACTTACGCTAATTATAATATTAACAAGGTATATTTAGACTCCTACCAACAAGTCGCCTCTTCTGGCGGTCAGCGTTATCCTGATGCACGACAAGCTATTGTAGATCAGATTAACAAAGGAACTTTAATGATGCACTATTATGGACATGGTGGCGAAGTGGGTTGGGCAGAAGAACGAGTTCTCGAACTGATTGATATTAATACATGGGAGAATATGAATAATTTGGCTGTGTTTATTACCGCAACATGTGAGTTTTCCAGATACGACGATGCCAAAAGAGTTTCCGCTGGAGAGCAAATCCTCCTAAATCCTAATGGTGCTGGTATTGCTTTGTTTACGACCACCAGAACCATAACCGAAAGTGATGCAGAAAACCTTTCTTCTACATTTTATAAATATGCTATTCCAGAAAGTACTGGCGAAAAGTTGACTTTTGGTTCTATTATGAGAGCCATGAAAAACGATTTGAATTCTTCTGGAATCTCAGCTACAAACAAAATGAAGTTCACTCTTTTGGGCGATCCTTCTTTAAAGTTTCCTATTCCAGAAAACAAAGTCGTAATTACCGAAATTGTGAATGCCATTACGCTAGAAGCAATAGATACCGTAAAAGCCCTTTCTAGTGTTATTGTACGAGGTAAAATTACAGATACATACAATAGTTATCTTAGTTCATTTAACGGACTTTTAAAAGTGAAAGTGTACGACAAACCAAGTGAGTTGCAAACTATTAATAACGATTTTGAATTTCTTGATCCTTTTTATTTCGACTTACAACAAAATGTTTTGTATTCTGGTAATGTGAGTGTAGATAGTGGTTTGTTCGAGTTCGAGTTTGTTGTTCCAAAAGATATTTCTTACGCTTTTGGTTTTGGGAAAATAGCACTTTATGCACACGACAGTATTACAGATGCTATTGGTGCGGATGCCTCTATTTTAATAGGTGGTTTTGATGAGGATGCAAATCAAGATGATTTTGGGCCAGAAATTGAATTGTTTATGAACGACAGTAGTTTTATAGAGGGTGGAATAACAAATTCTACTCCTAGTTTGTTTGCGAAAGTTGCTGATGAATCGGGTATAAATACAACAGGAAATGGAATTGGTCATGATATAATTGCTGTGTTAGACGAGGATAGCCAAGATGCAATTGTGTTAAATCATTATTACGAATCGAATTTAGATTCTTACCAATCAGGAACTGTTTCTTATCCTTTTGCCGATTTATCGGAAGGTTTACATTCTCTTAAAATTAAAGTTTGGGATGTTTATAATAACTCTTCTGAGGATTTTACCGAGTTTTTGGTGGTCGCCGATGCAGGTTTAATTCTAAGTAATTTAATGAATTACCCCAATCCATTTAACGATTTTACAAGAATCCATTTTGAACACAATCAAGCCGGAGAAGATTTAAATGTTCGCCTATACATTTTCGATTTTAACGGTAGAAAAGTTAAAACCATCTCGAATAGTATTTCTAATGCTTCGTATTCTAACTCTGAGTTTGTTTGGAATGGAACTTCAGAAGGAGGAATGAGTCTTCAAAGTGGTATTTACTTATGTAAGTTAACTGCTGTTAATTCTCTTACAAAAGAAGAAAGTACAATTAGTACGCAAATGGTACTAATAAAATAAGTTTAGCGTTAATAAATTTATAAATTAGCCCTGTTTAAAAACTGCCCATGAAAAAAATAGCTTTTATAGCCCTTGCAAGTGTTTTGTTTAGTTCAAACTCATTTGCTCAAGATGTAACTTCAGACTATATAAATAATCTGAATACTATTTCTACTTCGGTTCCTTTTTTATTAATCGCGCCAGATTCTAGAGCAGGTGCTATGGGAGATGTAGGTGCTGCAACTACACCAGATCATAATTCTATTCACTGGAATGCTTCTAAGTTGGCTTTCTTAAAAGAAGACAATGGTTTTTCTGTTTCTTATACACCTTGGTTACAAGATCTAGTTCCCGAAATTAGTTTGAGTTATTTGTCAGCATTTAAACGTTTAAATTCTCGTAGTACTATTGCAGGTAGTATGCGTTACTTTTCTTTAGGTGAAATTCAATTTACCAACTCTGCAGGAGATCCGATTTCCAAATTTAGCCCAAACGAATTTGCCGTAGATGGAGCATATTCAATGAAATTGTCTGAGAATTTTTCTACAGGTATGGCTATGCGTTATATTTATTCGAATTTAACTGGAGGAATCAATGTTGAAGGTGGAGCTGCAACTAAACCAGGGACTTCTTTTGGTGTAGATTTATCTTCTTACTACCAAAGTAATGAGTTTGAAATTGAAGATAAAACGGCTTATTGGGCTGCTGGGATGAATATCTCTAATGTGGGTAATAAAATTTCGTATACCGATGGAGGTGAAGAGCATTTCTTACCAACAAATGGTCGTTTAGGAGTAAGCTTTAATATGGAATTAGACGATTATAATTCTGTGTCTTTCGCTTTTGATGTAAATAAATTATTGGTACCTACTCCTCCTATTTATCAAGTTGATGAAGATGGTAATCCTGTTTTCGATGATAACGGTGGTAGAGTTATTGAGGCAGGTAAAAATCCTAATGTAGGAACTCTAGCTGGGATGTTTCAATCTTTTAGCGATGCTCCAGGCGGAATGAATGAAGAGCTTAATGAGTTGATGTTCGCTGCTGGGATGGAATACTGGTATTTGAAGCAATTTGCTTTTAGAGGAGGTTATTTTCACGAACACGCTACTAAGGGGAATAGAAAGTATTTTACTGTTGGAGTTGGTTTACGAATGAACGTGTTTTCTTTAGATATGGCGTTTTTACTTCCTGCAACTCAAGGTACAAGAAGCCCTTTGGCAAATACCCTACGTTTTACCATGTTGTTTGATATGGCTGCATTATACGCTACAGATAAAGAATAGTAGATGAATATAAGAATAGGTTTTGGTTTCGATGTACATCAGCTTGCTGTAGGCGAGGAGTTTTGGTTAGGAGGTATATTAGTACCTCACGAAAAAGGTGCTGTTGGTCATTCTGATGCAGATGTATTAATACATACTATTTGCGATGCTATTTTAGGAGCGGCAGATTTAAGAGATATAGGATTTCATTTTCCCGATACCGATGGCAAATACAAAGGTATAGACAGTAAAATACTTCTGAAAGAAGTAATGGCCATTGTACGCGAAAAAGGCTTTGAACTAGGGAATATAGATTCTACCATTGCTTTACAACAACCTAAAGTGAATCCGCATATTCCCGAAATGAAAAAAGTTTTGGCAGAGGTAATGAATGTCTCTCCCGGTCAGGTATCTATAAAAGCTACTACTACCGAGAAATTAAGCTTTGTAGGAAGAGAAGAAGGTGTTTCGGCTTATGCCGTTGTTCTTTTACAAAAACTATAAGCTACGAGCCCTATTTACAGTATTCTTTAATACCTACACTAGTGTAGGCTTTTTTATGTTTACCATTGTCTTGTATGCGCGTAATATACACAAGCATCTTTATCTTCTGCTTTACTGTTCTTGTTTAGCTGAGCATCTCTCTGCATCCTATTATTAATGTTATCTATACAGTTTATAGGTAATTACTGTATGTTTAATGCTAGCTAATCCTCAATTATATATTTGGTTTATCCCTAATTTCTAAAAATTGTAAGGCATAAAAAAAGCTTGTCTCACAGAGACAAGCTTTTTTTATATTGTATTTAAAGTATTCTTAGAAGAATAAGCTAAAGTTAACACCTAAGTTAAAGTCAGTTCCTTTAAGGTCGTGATTTTCGATGTATTTGTTACCTTCATTATATACTTTTCTTTCACCGTTACTGAACGTAAGGTTCATGAATGGTTCAACAGCGAAGTGCTCTCTCCATACAATAGTATAACCTAAACCTAAGTTGAAGTTTATTGTTTTGTCTGAGGATTCAACTACTTGGAAAGTTTCAACATTTCCGTAAATTTCATTTCCAGCTGCATCATATGCAGGAAGAGCTCCTTCTGTTCCTGGTGCTACAAGTGCTCCAGCCAATTCATACATATGAACTAAGTCATATATACCTGAATAATTTTCATTACTCACACTTTTACTACTCAAAGAAATTTCAGTAAATAAGTTGTTCGAAACGTAGTAACGACCAAATACACCGATTTCAGCTGTTGCGTCGTTTAATTCGTAATCTCCTTTATTAGTATTGTCATTTTGGAAATTAACCAATGCACCAATAGCAATACCATCTTGTACAAAATACCCTACTTTAGGAGTAATTGCAAGAGTGTTAATGTTTTGCTCAGAAAATTGGCTTCCTGCACCTAGCAATACAGTACCTTTACGAGTTTGTGCATCAGATGTTAGTGTAAATGCTAATACTGCTGCAAGCGAAAGAATAATCTTTTTCATAACTGTTTGAAATTAGTTTCTTGTTATTTTTCTTGTCTTTGAAAGCGTGAATTTACTAAAAATTCGGCTATATCAAAGGATTTGTTTGTTATTCTTGTCTTTAAAGAAAGAATTATGCCAATTGTTAATTATACAGTAAAGAAAGCAAAAATATTTTAAAAGCCTTTATGTACTTGATTTTTAGTTTCAAGAATGTTTAAAACACCTTCTTTGTTATGGGATTTATAGTATTTTAGTAATCGTTGTTCTTCCTTTATTTCTGCTATTGGAAACAGTGTAGCATCCGGTTTTTGTAAGAAGTTGATGTTTTTAAGTGCCTTGTTTTCTATTATTATATTCATATTACTACAGATAATTTTGTTTAAGCCTATAATTTTGTTCGTTTCATCCTCCTGAATATAGTAAATGCTTTCTCCATTCCCGTAAACATTTATTGCGTTTAGTTCGTTCTCTGCAAAATTTGCTTGCATATTTATTCCACTAATTTGATTAAATGAATTGCTATCTACTTTAGATGAAATAAATGAATTCTTATTTAAATAGGCTTTCTCAAGTTTGTTGTCTTTTAAAAATAGCGAAATTGTATCTGCTGTTAATTGAAATTCTTCTAGCCATAGGACTGGATTAATGTTTAAATAGATGAAGTTGCTTTTTGTGTTAAAACTTAAAGAATCGCATTTGCCAGTAATGACATCGGTTTTAAAACTTGCTTTATTATTCGCTCTAAGTAATTTTGTGTTTTGATTATTAAGTATTGTGTCAGCAGTTAAATACAGTGTGTCCTCGTTAAATGGTATAAGTAGTAGTATATTCCCATGAGAAACGCTTTCCTTCATTTTGTTGGTTAGGCTTGTGGTATCGGCATACATTATATGTCCATCTTCAAGTTGCGTTATTTTCACCTTCGTGCTTAAAAATGCATTTCCTTCCAGTTGATCTATCCAGCCATTTTGAGCTTGAATTTTAAAGTCAATATTTTCGAGTATGCCATTGGATTTAAATGAAGCGAATTCAGTTTTCAACCAATAGAAGAGCGTGTCTGCTTTTATACTTTCTTCCTCTTCTTCTATATGTACATTACCATAAAAATCAAATTTCTCTTGGTTAGAATAATAAATACCTTTAGAGCTACTAAGAGTTTTGTTTTTATTTGTTATGATGGCATGTGTATCAAAATAGCCCTCATTGGTCTCGAAATCATAATTAAGTTGTTCACTGGTTAGTTTCATGTCTTTATGATTGAAATGAACGTTCCTTTGAATTTCGGCTAATTGATGATCTCCATGATACAAAAGATACTCCCCTTTTAGATTAAGTGTATCTCCTTGCCAAATGTGTATATTGTTAAAGGCTTCAATTTTATTTTCTTTAGCGTAATAGTATGCACTATCGCAGTTCAAATAGCGTCCTTGATGTTTGGTTCTAACATTCCCCAATAATAATTGTCGGTCTTTGCTAATTTTTTTATTAAACGAAATTTCATCCGCATTAATGATTTCTATTTGCGTTTGACCATTTGCCATACAATTATGCATAGCAAAACTAAGAAGTAGGAAGTATGTAAAATAGTTAGTCATAAAAAAAGCCCCTCTGCGGGGCTGTTTTGTTTTACTTTTTATTGTAGATAGTTTGAGTTCTATCTGGCCCTACAGAAACGATTACTATTGGTGTTTCGAGTTCCTTTTCTAGATACTCTACATAGTCGGTAAGTTCTTTAGGTAATTCACTCATTTCTGTCTTACCCGTTAAGTCTTCTTTCCAGCAAGTAAACTCTTTATATATAGGTTCAATTTTATCGCCTTCTATATTGTAGGGAAGGTAATCTATAATCTCACCATTGTATTTATAGTGGGTGCAAACTTTAATGGTAGGGAATTCACTAAGAACATCAGCTTTCATCATCATTAACTGTGTTACACCGTTAATATTGATAGCGTATTTTAAGGCAGGTAAATCAATCCAACCACATCTACGAGGTCTTCCTGTTGTAGCACCAAATTCGTTTCCAGCTTTTTGAATTTCTTCACCTGTCTCATCTAACAATTCAGTAGGGAATGGTCCGCTACCAACACGTGTTAAATAAGCTTTAAAGATTCCAAAAACATCGCCTATTCTGTTAGGAGCAATACCTAAACCAGTACAAGCACCAGCAGCAACAGTATTAGAAGAGGTTACAAAAGGATAAGTTCCAAAGTCAATATCTAATAAAGAACCTTGAGCTCCTTCGGCAAGAACTTTTTTACCTGCTTTACGTGCAAGGTCTAAATAGTGCTCACTGTCAATAAACTCAAGTTCATTTAATCTGTCAATTGCTACAAACCAGTCTGCTTCTAAGCTCTCTAAATCGTACTCGAAGTCGTAGTGCTTAAGTAATTGTATGTGTTTTGCTACAAGGTTGTCGTAACGCTCTTTAAAATCAGGTAATTCAATATCCCCAACTCTAAGACCATTCCTACCTGTTTTGTCCATGTAAGTAGGTCCAATTCCTTTAAGAGTAGAACCAATTTTAGCTTTTCCTTTTGCATGCTCCGAAGCAGCATCAAGTATCTTGTGACTAGGTAGAATTAAATGTGCTTTTCTTGAAATTAAAAGTTTTCCGTCAAAGTTTACATTTAGTTTTTCTAAACCTTCTAATTCCTTTTTAAAAATAACAGGGTCTATAACTACACCATTACCGATTACATTAAGTGCGGTTGGGTGAAATATTCCAGAAGGAATCGTATGTAGAACGTGTTTTATTCCGTCAAATTCTAAGGTGTGCCCAGCATTAGGGCCTCCTTGGAATCGTGCAATAATGTCGTAGTTTGAAGTTAAAACATCAACTATTTTTCCTTTTCCTTCGTCTCCCCACTGAAGACCTAAGAGAACATCTACTGCCATTTTTTTGTGCTTAATGTGTTTGTTTATCGGTACATTCTTTACATGTACCATACATGTTTAGTGCGTGGTGAACCACTGTAAAGCCTAAGGCTTCCTCAACCGCATTCGTAATGTTTTGTATCCTAGGATCGCAAAACTCCAATACCTTACGGCATTGGGTGCATACTAAGTGATCGTGTTGTTTGTTACTGAAGCTTTTTTCGTACTGAGCTTGATTTTCTCCAAACTGATGCTTGCGGACCAAATTACAATCTAACAACAAATCTATTGTATTGTACAGCGTAGCTCTACTAACCCGATAGTTTTGGTTTTTCATTTTAATATAGAGTGTCTCTATATCGAAATGATCGTTGTAATTGTAAATTTCTTTGAGTATTGCGAATCGCTCGGGAGTTTTTCGTTGCCCGTTTTGACCTAAGTAGGTAGTAAAAACATGTTTTACTTGCTCTTGTATTTTCTTGCTCATTGTGTTGAAATAGGAGTCAGAAACAAGCCGTAAAACTAAGCTTTAATTTCTAATTTAACTTACTATTATCTACTTTTAAATTTGCGTTTTACCGAAGTAATTCCTTCCGCTTTTTTCAGTGTTTCTATTACCGAATCTAAGCTTTGTTTGTCCTCTATAACTACTGTGATTAGTCCGTCAAAAATGCCGTCTAAACTAGATATGTTTATAGATTGAATGTTTACTTTGAGGTGGTTTGACAGTATTTGAGTTACTTCATTTACCAAGCCAACTCTGTCAATTCCTTTAATGTTTAAAAGAGCAATTGATTCTTTATTACTACTGTCAATCCATTTGGCTTTAAGTATTCTGTAGGCGAAATTTGATTGTAATCGTAGTGCATTCGGACAATCGTGGCGGTGTATTTTAATTCCCTCTCTAATGGTTGTAAACCCAAATACAGAATCTCCGGGTATTGGAGTACAGCACTTAGAGTAGTTGAACTCTAGCTTTTCTTCAGTTGGGCCAAAGACTAAGGTGTCGTATTTAGCATCTTCTTTTTGTTCTATAGGCTTACTTGTTTTGCGGTATATTTTACTCTTTAGATACTGGTACCAACTGTTTTTATTAACTACAAACTCCTTAATCATGCTATTGGTGAGTACACCAGAACCGACTTCGAAAAATAAATCTAAACTATTTTTGTATTTAAAATAGCTACACAATTCGTTTATTACGCTATCAGAAAAACTAAGCTTTAAATGTTTTAGTTTTCTTTCAAGAATTTCTTTTCCCTCTTCCGCAATAGCTTTTTTAGCATCCTTTAAAGAACTCTTAATTTTGTTTTTTGCCTTTGCAGTAATAACAAAGTTTAGCCATGCCTTTTTAGGCTTTTGATTATTAGAGGTGATTACTTCTACTTGGTCGCCACTTTTTAATTTATGGCTTAAGGGAACAAGTTTGCCATTTACTTTACATCCTAAGCAGGTTGATCCTAATTGTGAATGTATGTCAAAAGCAAAATCTAAAACGGAAGCTCCTTTTGGGAGTGTTCTTAAATCGCCATTTGGTGTAAACACGAATATTTCTTTAGAGAATAAATTGAGTTTAAATTCTTCTAAGAAATCTACTGCATTAGATTCTGGGTTTTCGAGTAATTCTCTAATTTGATTTACCCAATCCTCTAAGTTTCCTTCTTTAGAAATACCTTCTTGCTTGTATTTCCAATGAGCTGCATAGCCTTTTTCGGCTACTTCATCCATTCGATTTGTTCTAATTTGGACTTCAACCCACTTACCACCAGGCCCCATTACTGTAGTGTGTAGCGATTCGTAACCGTTTGATTTTGGGGTAGAAATCCAATCTCTTAAGCGATCTGGATTTGGGCGGTAATTGTCGGTAATAAGTGAATAGGCTTTCCAGCAATCCGATTTTTCGTTTCCGGCTTCTGATTCTATAATAATACGGACTGCAAATTTGTCATACACTTCATCAAAAGAAACGCCTTGACTTTTAATTTTTTTGCAAATTGAGAAAATCGATTTTGGTCGGCCTTTAATAGAACACTTAATATTATTGTTTTTTAAGGTCTCCTTTATCGGCTTTGTAAAACGTTGTATGTATTGTACTCTTGCTTTTTTAGTTTCGTTTAATTGCTGAGCTGTGTCTCTGTATATTTCAGGTTCGGTGTATTTTAAACCCAAGTCTTCTAATTCGGTTTTTATTGTATACAAGCCTAAGCGATGTGCTAATGGTGCGTATATATAAAGTGTTTCTGAACCAATTTTTTGCTGTTTATGCCTTGCCATCGAATCGAGGGTTTGCATATTATGTAATCGGTCTGCTAGTTTAATGAGTATTACACGGATATCATCAGAAAGGGTGAGGAGCATTTTTCTGAAATTCTCTGCTTGTATGGAAATGTCTTGTTCCGCTAGTCCAGAAATTTTTGTTAATCCGTCTATTATCTGTCTTATCTTTGGATTGAACATTTTTTCTATGTCATCCAAAGTGTAGTCCGTATCTTCTACTACATCGTGTAAAAGGGCGCAAGCAATAGAAGTTGCACCAAGACCGATGTCTTTAGCTACTATTTGTGCAACTGCAATAGGATGAAAAATATACGGTTCGCCACTTTTTCTACGTACATCTTGATGTGCTACAACAGCAAGGTTAAAAGCCTTGCGTATGAGCCTTTTATCTTCCCGAGTAATGTCGCTGTTGCAAGATCGTAAAAGTGTTTTGTATCGTTTTACAATTTCTTTATTTTCTAACTCTATATCTATTTCGCTCATATTAAATAAAGTTTTTATAAACCTAAGGAAATTGTTTAAATGAAAAAAGGCCATGAGGTTTATTTCATGGCCTTTTTTTAGATTGTTTTAGTTAAGGATAGAAAATTAAAAGTTTAAACATTTAGATTAAGTGCCTAACATTAAATCGCCTAATTCGTAACTTGTTCTAATTCCTGTTTTTAATGACTTAGGACTCCTGTTTCCTAAGTATGTTATTTTTTAGCAGGAAGAATTTTAGTTCTTACTTCTCCAAAACCAACTCTATAATTTGCTGCTGCACAGTGTGCTTTCATAATTACACTGTCGTTGTCTTGTATAAACTTACGTTCTGAGCCATCAGGCATGGTCATAGGTTTTGTTCCTTTCCACGAAAGCTCTAACATAGAACCGTAAGCTTCGGGTGTATTTCCAGAAATTGTTCCAGAAGCCATCATATCACCTGCATTAATATTACAGCCATTTACGGTATGGTGTGCCAATTGCTGGGTCATATTCCAATACATATATTTGTAATTGGATTTTGAGATGGAATGTGGTGCAAAGTTGTCAGACTCTATTTGAACCTCTAGTTTAATATCGATGTTTTTATTTCCATCAAATTCTAAATAAGGAAGAATTTGAGGTTCTTGTTTTTCTCCTTCTACACGGAATGGTGTTAAAGCATCAAGTGTAACAATCCAAGGAGAAATTGAAGATCCAAAGTTTTTACCTA
>Ga0308003_1001353_pt1 | contig 10788 bp, 7 predicted proteins | sample Neamet36_FD_203159 | JGI IMG/M metagenome (GOLD analysis project Ga0308003, IMG submission 203159) | Marine microbial communities from water near the shore, Antarctic Ocean - #36 | ecosystem: Environmental > Aquatic > Marine > Unclassified | place: Southern Ocean | collected 2014-06-06
TAAATTATGTGGCGAACTAAACGAAAGTACTTTTCGAGGTGCTTCTATGATAGAGCTTTTGCATACCGCTACCCTAGTTCACGACGATGTAGTTGACGATGCCAATATGCGCCGTGGATTCTTTTCTATAAACGCTCTTTGGAAAAATAAAATTGCTGTTTTAGTAGGTGATTTCTTGCTATCAAAAGGCTTATTACTTGCAGTAAAAAACGAAGACTTTCATCTTTTAAAACTTACTTCTCGTGCAGTAGAAGAAATGAGTGAAGGGGAGTTATTGCAAATTGAAAAAGCCCGAAGATTAGATATTGTAGAAGAGGTTTATTACGAGATTATCCGTAAAAAAACAGCTTCACTTATTGCGGCTTGCTGTGCGGTTGGTTGTTCCTCAGTGTCAAAAGACGAAGAACTTATCCAAAAAATGTGGAACTTTGGTGAAGCTATTGGTATAGCATTCCAGATAAAAGACGACCTTTTCGATTACCAAAAACAAGGACTTATAGGCAAGCCTGTAGGAATAGATATAAAAGAGCAAAAAATGACTTTGCCCTTAATTTATGCCTTACAACACTGCGATAAACCTACGCGTAAATCAGTTATAAATACCATTAAAAGGCATCATAACAATCCTAAAAAGGTAAAAGAAGTAATTGCCTTTGTACGTGCAAGTGGAGGATTAGAATACGCCGAAAAAAGCATGTACGAATACCAAGCTAAAGCTGAAGTTATACTTTCTAGCTTTCCAGATTCAGAAGCTAAAACTTCGCTTCAGGCTTTAATTAAATATGTAATAGACAGGAAGAAATAAGTTTGAGACTTAAAAATTAAAGTTTGAAATTTCGTATTCCCTCTAATCATTTACTAATCCCATTTATTTGGTACTTTAGCCTTTTAAATTTACAAGTTTGATTCCAAAGGAAACCATAGACCTCATTTTCGAAACTGCCCGTATAGACGAGGTGGTGGGCGATTTTGTACACCTCAAAAAACGTGGGGTTAATATGTTGGGTAACTGCCCTTTCCACGACGAAAAAACGCCTTCATTTACGGTTTCTCCAGCCAAAGGAATTTACAAATGCTTTGGATGTGGTAAAGGAGGAAACTCCGTAAATTTTGTGATGGATCACGAGCATTTTTCGTATCCTGAAGCCTTAAAATATCTTGCGAGCAAATACAATATTTATATTGAAGAGCAGGAACGTACTCCAGAACAGGAGGAAGCCGCCAATGATAGAGAGAGTATGTTTATCGTTAGTAATATTGCTAACGAATACTTCCAAAACCAACTTTTTAATGGCGATGAAGGACGTGCTATAGGGCTGAGTTATTTTAAAGAAAGAGGCTTTAGAGAAGATACCCTCAAAAAATTTCAACTTGGTTATAGTCCAGAAAAAAGCGATGCATTTAGCGCACACGCTCTTAAGGAAGGTTATAAACTTGAATTCTTAGAAAAAACAGGACTTACAATTCCCAAAGAATCCAGAAACTACGACCGTTTCCGTGGTAGAGTTATGTTTCCTATACATTCTTTGTCGGGTAGGATTTTAGGTTTTGGAGGGCGGATTTTAAAAAGCAATGTTAAGGCTGCCAAATACCTCAACTCTCCAGAAAGCGAAATATATTCTAAGAGTAAGGTTCTGTATGGAATGTTTCAGGCTAAAAATAGCATTGTTAAAAAAGACCGCTGTTTATTAGTTGAAGGTTATACCGATGTGGTTTCTATGCATCAAACAGGTATAGAAAATGTGGTGGCTTCTTCGGGAACGTCATTAACCGTAGATCAGATAAAATTAGTAAAACGTTTCACCAATAATATTACCTTACTTTTCGATGGTGATGCTGCAGGTTTAAAAGCAGCTCTTAGAGGTGTAAATTTAATTCTTCAAGAAGGTCTCAATGTAAAGGTGGTTACCTTTCCCGATGGTGAAGATCCAGATTCGTATGCTAAAAAAGTAAGCTCCGAGGAGCTTGAAAGCTATATTGATTCTCAAGCAAAAGATTTTATAGAATTTAAATGCTCTTTACTTTTAGCTGAAGCTAATGAAGATCCTATAAAAAGAGCGGAGTTAATAAAAGACATTGCCGCTACTATAGCACTTATACCCGATACTATTTCGAGAACGGTGTATGCGCAAAGCTCTTCCACAATTTTAGGAATAGATGAGCAGCTTATTTTTTCGAGCATCGAGCAGTCGCGTTCCGGGAAAGCTCATTCTGGAAAGAATGAACCCATGCAAGTGGTGTTTACAGGCACTAAAAAAAATACTAAAGCAGCCGATTTAAGTCTAAGTCTAGAAGAAATAACACTTATACGCTTATTAGTAATTTTCGGAACTTCACCCTTAAATTTTGTATACGAAAATGAAGCTGGTGAAGAGGAAGTAACGACCGTTTCGACGGCAGAATATATCCTCTCGGAACTGAGCGAAGATTCAATAGAATTTTCGAATACAGTTTACAATAAAATATATAACGAATTTATCACGCACATTAACGAACACGAAACTATTCTTGATGATAAATTCTTTGTTCGTCATCAAGATCCAGAAATTTCACAAGCCGTTTCGGAGTTGTTAAGTGATAAACACCTATTAAGTGACTGGTCTAAAAAAGAAATATTTGTTCCTACAGAAACCGACAAGCTAAAGGAGTTAGTTACTGAGGCTGTAATACGCTTAAAGTCTAAGCAGGTGAAAATAAAAATTTCCGAAATGCTTAAACAAATGAAAGACAATACAGTACCCGAAGAAGAACGCGTAAATTTCTTGCTTAATTTTCAACAATTAAATGATTTGTCAATGCACATTGACAAAGAGTTGGGTAGAGAATGTTAATAACCTAAACCGGTTTTTAAGTTTGTGCTATTGAATTAACCCCAATTCTTTAATATCTTTTCACTCTCTTGTGAAAACCCGCAGGTGTAATTAACTATTTTTAACTAAACCCCTATTACAATGAAAAAAGCGAATTTATTAAGTTTCGTTTTCACTTTCTTTTTATTTAACTGCCTGTCGTTTGCACAAGGAGTGGTAACTGGAACTATTCAAGACATGAATAGCGCTGAGCTACTTGCCGGAGCAAATGTAGTAGATGAAAGTGGGAAATTTGGAGCCTCAACCAATTTTGACGGTTCTTTTGCGATTAGTTTACCAGTTGGTAAGCACACATTAAGCTTTAGCTTTATCGGTTATACTGAAACTACAAAGCAAGTTACCGTAAAAAATGGTGCTACTACTGCTTTAGGTGCCGTTTCTTTAAGTGCTAACGCTATTGGTTTAAAAGAAATTAACTTAATTTCTTCTATTGCTGTAGATCGTAAAACGCCTGTAGCTGTAACTACAATCAGCCCAAAAGTTCTCGAAGAGCAATTAGGGTCTTTGGAGCTTCCAGAAATTTTACGTGCTACTCCTGGTGTTTACGCTACTAAACAAGGTGGTGGTGTTGGTGATTCGCGTGTAAACATTCGTGGATTTGACCAAACCAATGTGGCTGTTTTAATTAATGGTGTTCCTGTTAACGACATGGAAAGTGGTAAAGTTTACTGGTCTAACTGGGCTGGTTTAGGAGATGCTACTCGTTCTATGCAAGTTCAAAGAGGATTAGGTGCTTCTAAATTAGCAATCAATTCTGTGGGTGGTACAATTAACATCATCACAAAAGCTACTGACGCTAAGAAAGGCGGATCTCTACAACAGTCTTTAACTGACTTTGGTACAAGTAAAACAGTACTAAACCTTTCTACAGGCTTAATGGACAACGGTTATGCCGTTTCTTTTGTAGGTTCTAGAACTGAAGGTTCAGGTTATATAGATGGTACTTTTGTAGATGCTTGGTCGTACTTTTTATCGATAGCTAAAGACATCAATAAAGACCATAAATTAGTATTTACCGCTATTGGAGCACCTCAAACGCATGGTCAAAGAGACCAAATGATTACTGCAGATGAACAAGCCAAGTACGGTAACAAATACAACAAAGATTGGGGTTGGAGAAATGGAGAAGTTCTTAATCAAAGAGTGAACAAATACCACAAACCTCAAATTGCCTTAAACCACTACTGGACGATTGGAGAAAAGACAACACTTTCTACGTCTGCCTATGTATCTAAAGGTACAGGTTATGGTTCAGGTCCTTTAGGAGACTACACAAACCAAGACGCTTTAGGACAAATTAACTGGGATGAAGCTGTAGAAACGAATGCTTCTCACACTGACACACTTTTCCAACACGCATATCAAGGTGGTGGAATTTATGGTGATACTATCGTAGGAGGTTACTCGAAGTCAATTTTAAGAAACTCTGTAAACAACCACTTCTGGGTAGGTTTACTTTCTACTTTAAACCACGAAATTACTCCAAACCTTAACTTAATTGCTGGTATTGACGCTCGTAGATATAAAGGTGAGCATTACCGTGAAGTAAGAGACCTTAATGGTGGAGACTTCTGGTTCGAAAACTATAAATATGCTGTTGATGGCATTGGTGGAAGAAATCAAGAAATGGTGGTTGGTGATAGAATTGCTTACGACAATGATGGTTTAGTAAACTATGGTGGTGCTTTTGGGCAGTTAGAATATACAAAAGGTAACTTATCTGCTTTTGCTGCAGGTTCTGTATCTAATACTTCTTTCCAAAGAATTGACCGTTACAACTACACAGGAGTAATAAACGATACCACAGGTACAGCGCAAGAAAGTGAAGTAGTAAATGTATTGGGTTACAATGCTAAGTTTGGTGCAAACTACAATATCAACGAAACGAGTAATGTATTCTTTAATGCTGGATACTACTCTAAAGCTCCTTTCTTTAGTAGTGTATTTGTAAACTATCAAAATACGCAAGCAGACAATATATTAAATGAAAAAGTAGCTGCCGTAGAAGGTGGGTATGGTTATACTGCATCTAAAGTTAATGTACGTGCAAATGCATACTACACGAAGTGGATGGACAAATCATTCTTAAAATCTATTAATGTTGATGGTGTTAGAACAAAAGCGAGTATTCAAGGTTTAGATGCTTTACACAAAGGGTTTGAATTAGAGTTTAACGCTATGCCTACAAAAGACATTACAATTTCTGCGATGGCTTCTTTGGGAGACTGGACTTGGGATTCTAATGTTGAGGCTATCATTACAGACGACAATACTTTAGATACTTTAGCTGTTGCAGAAATTTTCCCTGCTGGGATGAAAGTTGGTAATGCACCACAAACACAATTAGGTTTTGGTTTAAATTACAAATTTTCGCCACAAATGGATGCTTCTGTAAATTATGTTTACTTCGATCAGTTATACACCAACTTCGACCCTTCGGACATGGAAGTAGAACTAGACGAGGCTGGGTTAGAAGCTGCTAACGAAGCTAATATGTTAAATAGCTACGGATTATTAGACTTGCACTTAAACTACCGCTTTAAAGTTGGTGGTCAAAATGCAAGAGCTTCTGTAAACTGCTATAATGTACTAGATGCAAATTATATGGCAGAAGGTATTAGTCAAGACACAGGATTCTGGGGTTATGGTAGAAACTTTAACTTCAGTTTGAAGTTAGACTTCTAGTAATTAATTCTTCTTATTTTATAAAGCCTCTCCTGAGAAATCAGGAGAGGCTTTTTTGTATGCTGTGTATTCGTATATTTTCAGAGAATATGTGTATGCTACACATCATTATAAAAAGGGCTAAATAGTAGAAAGGACAAATCTTGACTCTTTACAAGTTCTTTTGTGTCACGATAGGAAAGAGTAAACAAAAAACGCAATAGTCAGCCTAAAAAAACTTGTATAATTTGACGATTAATAAAAACTAGATAATGAAAAAGTTCGAACTTAGAATAGAGATACCTGGTTAGAAAAAGCCAAAAAATCAGCTTTTTAATTTTATATTTTTTAGCTTAATAGAATGCTCTCACAGATATATTTACCATTAAAGAGGGATTAAAAGAAAAAATAAAATATTTTTGCTTAGAAGTAGTTAATACTAGAGCGAAAAACAAACAATTTGAAAAACCTTCTTACCTATACGGCAGTAGTAATACTTACTGTACTCTTCTATTCTTGTTCCACACAAAAGGATCGGTTTTTAAACCGTAGCTACCACCGTACGGCAGCACGCTATAACGGTTATTTTAATGGTGTAGAGAGTTTAAAAGAAGGTGTAGCTAAATTAGAAAAAAATTACCAAGAAGATTACAGTGCTCTTTTACCAACCACCATTTTAGGTGATGCTAAGCAAGCTCAAAAAATATTTCCTCAGCTAAATCGTGTTATCGATAAAGCAGCTTTAGTGGTAGAATACCACGCTATGGAAATTAGAGGAGAGGAGAAAAATAAATGGATAGATGATAGTTATTTTTTAATGGGAAAAGCCTTGTTTTACAAACAAGAATACGGCAAAGCCATAGAAATGCTGGGCTATGTAAGTAGAGAATACGATGGTTATGTTTCGGATATGGCAATATTATGGTCAACAAGAGCGCAATTAGAAATGGGCAATTTTGCTACTGCAGAAAAACAACTCCTTTATTTAGAATCTGATGCCCGATTAAAAAAGAAGGATCGTGTTTTATTGGCGGAAGTAAATGCAATTTACCATCTTAAAAAACAAAACTGGGATCAGGTTATAGCATATATAAATACTGCTTTAAAATACACCAAAGATAAATCCCAAAAAGCTCGATTTACTTTTATTTTAGCTCAGTTGTATCAGCAATTAGAAGATTACGAAACGGCTTACGAATATTTCGATAAGGTGGTAAAGATGAATCCAGATTACGAATTTAAGTTTAATGCTTTATTAAGCAGAGCAAGAGCTTTTAATCCTAAACACAACGATTCCTCTAAGTTAATCAGCGAAATAGAAAAGATGCTGAAAGACGATAAGAACATCGATTATAAAGATCAAATATATTACGCTTTAGCCGAAATAGCACTCAAAGAAAACAACGAAGATTTAGCAAAAGCACACTTAATAAATTCTACCGCTAGTAATTTAGGAAACGACCAGCAGCAGTCCATTTCGCATTTAAGTCTTGCAAACATATATTTCGATGAGGCTTCGTATTTATACGCACAAGGTCATTACGATACCGCTATGACTTTTTTAAGTGAGAATCATCCGGATTACGAAATGCTCACCAAAAAGAAAAACAGTCTAAACGACTTAGTGGATTTATACAATACCATTACGCTGCAAGATAGCTTGATGACGCTTTCCTTACTAGATGAAGATGCTTTATTAGAAATGATAGACCAACTTATAGAAGATAAAAAGGAAGAAGATAGACTCGCAAAAGCAGCTTTAAAATCGGGCACTGGGAACAGACAAAATACGAATTCTAGAAATCAGTTTAATCCTATGGCTGGCGGTGGCGGTGCTTGGTATTTCTACAATCCATCAGCAGTAAGTTTTGGTTATTCGGAGTTTATTACCAAATGGGGAGAGCGTAAACTAGAAGACAATTGGAGGCGAAAAAACAAACGACAAATTGCCTTTGACGATGATGAAAATGATGAAGACAAGGATGTTTATAGTAGAGAATATTACCTAGATATTATCCCTACTACAGATTCTGCTAAGCTGGCTACGGTAGATCTTATTGTGCAGTCTTTCTATCAGCTCGGTTTAATTTATAAAGAAGAATTACAAGATTATCCAGAAGCATTAGACGTTTTTGAAACGCTACTTTCGGCTTATCCTAAAAATAAATACGAAGCGCTGTCTTATTATCAGCTCTATAATATTCACAAATTATTAGATGAAAATTTAGAAGCTCAAGGCTATTTAAACATGCTTAAAGAAGAGTATCCAGAAAGCGATTATTTAAAGATGATTATCGATCCGGAATCGTATTATTCGCAAAACACCAATGAGGTTGATAGTGCGATGTATTATTACGAAAATGTATATACGCTTTTTGTAAATAATCAATACACTGAAGTCATTGGCTTAGCCGATTCTTTAAGAACAAAGTATAAGTCGCATCCTATTGCAGAGCAGTGTTATTTGTTAAATTCACTTTCTACAGGGCATCTTTTTGGAGAGGAGAAACTAATTGAAAGTTTAAACGAATTACTTAGCGTTTATTCTAGCGGAGAAGTGGCAGACGAAGCAAGAGCTATTTTACAAGATATTGAACGTAGATCTATAATCTCTGAAGAAACATTATACACTTTTGATGAAAGTGAAGAGCATTATTATATCCTTGCAATTGAGACTTCGGGCCCTAGTATTAACAAGGTTAAAATTGCTATTTCAGATTTTAATTCGACTTTTTACAATACAGAAATGTACAAGACTCAAAGTCTGATGTTGAACTTAGATTACCAGTTGATAATTGTAAAAACTTTCGATAAATCGAGCAGGTCTTTAAAATATTTAGATGCTATAAAAGATGAGAAGGATTTAAAAAGTATTTTAGGTCGATCTGATTTTGAGCATTTTATTATATCTTCGAGTAATTTTAAAACCTTTTACAAAGACAAATCACTCGATAAATATTTAGTGTATTTCGAAGGAACGTATTTAAAGTACAAATAACCCTAAAGCTGTATTCTATGTTTGCAAAATCTAATTCCGTTACAAATCGCTCTAACGATAAAGCGAGTTCAGTAGTAAATGCTATTGGTCAAGGCAGTACTATTAAAGGAGATATTATTACCGAAGGTGATTTAAGAATTGACGGTACGCTTACAGGTTCTATCAATACAAAAGGACGTTTGGTTTTGGGCGAAACGGGTTTGGTTGAAGGAGAAGTAATTTGTCAGAACGCACTAATTGCAGGAACACTAAAAGCGAAAATTCAGGTTCACGAATTATTGAGCTTAAAAGCTACTGCAAATTTAGTAGGCGATATTATCACCAACAAATTGGCTATTGAACCTGGTGCAAACTTTACAGGTTCTTGTAGTATGGGAGCTTCCATAAAAAACATTAAATCGAACGATTCTAATGGAAAACAAGAAAACAAAACCGCTTAGCCAATTTTTAAAGTTTTCTAATATTGCTATTCAAATGGGTGTTATTATTGGAATTGGTGCTTTTGCTGGTTCAAGATTAGACCTATGGTTGGAAAAAGAAAATCTATTTACTGTTATACTTTCTCTTCTTGCTGTTTTTGGAGCTCTTTACCACGTAATTAATGAAGTAATTAAATTGAGTAAATGACTAGAGTTGTTTTGCATTTCTACGTAAAGTTGGTGCTTTATTCTTTTTGCATAGCTGCTGTGCACTATGCGTTCCAATTTTTTGATTTATGGACTTTAAGTAAAGTTGATTTTATTCGTATTCATATATTCAATTTTCTAACCGCAATTTTTCTGTACCCAGTTTTGGTGTATGGTTATGTATATTTAGCAGACAAGGCTGGGTTTATATATTTAGCACTTAGCCTATTTAAAATGCTACTTGCTATGATATTTATGGCAATTTTAATATTGCCTAACTCGAGACCGATGCAATCTTTTGCATTGCAATTTTTACTTGTTTTTACCGCATACTCAGTTTTTGAATTGCTTTTAACTGTCAGAAAATTGAAAGAATAAATTTGCAAGCTCACTTCTCCCCTATTCTAGATCGCCTGTGTTAAGTTACAAGGTTTAAATTATTTTTGATTAGTTGGATATATGCTTCTGTATTAAATAATATTGTCTATTTTTGCATGGATTTTTTGAAGGGTAATAACCACTTGAAAACTACATGAAAGCTCTATATACGTCTATTACATTAGCAGTCGCATTCTTATTAACGAATGCGAATTTATACGCCTCCGATACTGAAGTTAAACACGGTGAAGATGAAGAATTCAACGCGGTTGAAGTTATTATGCATCACATTGCTGATGCACATGAATTTCACATTTTGGATTATACCGACGATCATGGTGTAGAACACCCGGTAGCGATTCCTCTTCCTGTAATTTTATATACCAATGGTAGCTTAGATGTGTTTATGTCTAGCGAATTTAACCATGGTCACGATGAGGTTGTTTGTGGTTCACGAACTTACAAATTAGACCACGGTCATGTTGTAGAGTTAGGTGGTGCACACCCAATCGATTTTTCAATTACTAAGAATGTGTTTTCTATGTTCTTATCAATTATCATCATTTTACTAATATTTATTACTGTAGGAAGGTCTTACCGTAAAGGAAACTTAGCACCTAAAGGATTGGCTTCGTTTATAGAGCCATTAGTGCTATTTGTAAGAGACGATATTGCAGTGCCAAATATTGGAGAGAAAAAGGCAGATAAGTTTTTGCCTTACTTGTTAACGGTGTTTTTCTTTATCTGGGTAAACAACATCTTAGGTTTAATTCCTTTCTTCCCTGGTTCAGCAAACTTAACTGGAAACATTTCTTTCACTATTACACTTTCATTCATTACATTCTTGATTACCAACCTGAATGGAAATAAAGATTACTGGAAACACGTATTCGCAACACCTGGAGTTCCCTTCTGGTTATTGCCAATTATGATTCCTGTAGAATTAATGGGTATTATTGCAAAACCCGTCGCCCTACTTATTCGTTTGTTCGCAAACATTACTGCAGGACACATTATCATCTTAAGTTTGATCTCTTTGATCTTTATCTTTAAGACTGTAATGATTGCCCCAGTATCTGTAGGATTTGTATTGTTTATGGATGTATTGGAGCTACTTGTAGCTGCCTTGCAAGCATATATTTTCACGTTGTTGTCGGCGCTATTCATTGGAATGGCGGTAGCAGAACATGAGCATCATTAATTAAGTTTTTTGTTTAACCCTTAAATTAAAATAATTATGGGACCATTAGCT
>Ga0308003_1001362_pt1 | contig 10771 bp, 17 predicted proteins | sample Neamet36_FD_203159 | JGI IMG/M metagenome (GOLD analysis project Ga0308003, IMG submission 203159) | Marine microbial communities from water near the shore, Antarctic Ocean - #36 | ecosystem: Environmental > Aquatic > Marine > Unclassified | place: Southern Ocean | collected 2014-06-06
TCCAATTCCTGCGTTCGCTCAGGGTGGACTTGTTACAGGAGCTACAATGGGTCTAGTAGGTGAAGGTCGAGGAACTACGATGAGTAATCCAGAAGTAATAGCACCTTTAGATAAACTTAAAGGAATGCTAGGTGATTCAGGTCAACAGTCGTATATTCCTAACGTAACAATTTCGGGTGATGATTTATTGATAGTATTCGATAGAGCGACCCGAAGAAAAGAGAGAAGATAAAGAATGGCTACTTACGGAAGATTAAGAGACACTACTATATTAGGTCAAGCAGGAACTACTTGGTATGTTCAATTGTGGAAAAAAGATTACACAGGAGCTTCTAGTGAGATGACTCTTGGCGGTGGCGGTTTCGATGTTATATGGTCTGGTCAAGGAGGAACGAGAGATAGACAATTCATTAATTCAGAGTGCGTATTAGATTTCATATCTATAAACGAAACTGACAATGACTTACTGTACGATATTTTCAACAAAGGAGATAGACAATATTTCATAAGAGTTTACAAAAACGGACTTGCTAAATCTAACATTTGGTGGTTTGGTTGGATTCAACCTTCGTTCTCTAAACTATTAAACGATTCATTTCCTTACAACTCATCAATAACAGCGACCGATTCTATTGGGACTTATTCTAAGCAAGCTCAATCGTCTTTACCTGAAGCTGACTTCTCGTTATCGTTTCCTGTAAATAATCACATTAAAGATTTCGGAGACGATTCAGGTATTTACAACTCTCTTGTAGATTTATTATCAGATGGAACTTTCCCTTTACCTAACGTAAATTGGAACTACGCAACATCATGGGTTATACCTAGTGGTGGAGGTAGTATCGATTACGATGGTAGTTCGGGTACTTTAAGACAAACAGGAGTTTCTATAACTCAAGGGGATGACATTACATTCTCTATTACTATATTGAATTTAGCCGAAGGTGAGGTAGCTAACATTGCTATAACAAACGAGTCTGGTGATGTAATGTTACAACAAACAGCTTCGGTTTATCTTGACTTCTCAACTAATGGAAATCACATAGTATCAGGTGCTTCGTTAGAGTCTGCTACAGAAATAAAACTACAACCTCAAACTAGTGCTACGTCTACTTTTAGCGTAACAGAGGTATCTATAATCGATGGTTTAATATCAAACCCTTCACCTTGTCCGACTAATAACGATTGGTTTCAAACAAGCATAGATTGGTGGGCAAGTGAAAGTACATATCAATCTAACGACCCTTTTAACTTATATAGAATATCAAAATTACCATTCAGACCAGACCCTGAACAATTCCCTAGTAAGTACTTAAAATATGACGTACTAAAAGATTCGTTAAAAGTGTTTAACACTACAGGAGTTTTATCTAATGGTAAATACAATTTCATTCAACCAAACAGTTTACAAGATAATGATGCCGCTACCTTACCATTCTATAGCTATAAGGAAGGTGATGAGGGTGTTGGTACGTCTGTAAACAAAACGAATTTACTAGATGTAAACGGAACTATAAACGCTGATAAAGGTGTTGTTATGGCTGGTTCAACTATAACGTACGAACCTCCGTTTAAAAGTGTATCTGCTAAGTTTAAGAACGGGAGTGCTAATATACTTATACACCCTAGTACAGATTATTCTAATTATGGGTTTGTAGGGAATTTACAACAAGACCCTTCTGCCCCTGATGAAGCTTATATATTTTGGAACTTAAATTTACGGAACCAAGAAGTTTTAACGATTACCTCAATTGATAATATATTACCATCAAACGAATCTTTAAAAAAGCAATATTTCCACACTAAATTCACTTGGGATATAAAGATAGATGATGGAACTACAACTTATTATTTAACTCATAACCCAAACGACTCTAAATATCATTGGGTATTATCCGAACCTAACAATCAAAATTCAGCAGGATTTAGTGCTCCACCAAACTCCAACCCAACACAGCAAGTTCCGTTTAATTCAAGTAGTTCGTCAACGACTCCTTGTAATATGTTTAACGGTACAGGAGCTGATTGGGATTTAAAAACAGCTAGAACAAGTATAGCTCTTGGAATACAATCTGAATTACCTCCAATAACAGGAGCTGTTTCGGTTAAATTAAACGCTGTCAACTATTACTACTCTTGGCAAAACACAGGAGTTACAGGTGGGTTAACTTTACCTTACGGAAATCCGTTTAGTGTTTACGTTCAGTATTCACACACTTTTTATTACCCACCATCTCCTGTAACTGACTCAAATAGTTTATCTATAAACGATGAAGGAGAAGGTATTATTTACTTTTCAGAACAAACAGATATAATATCTGAAGAAAGTTTTGATTTCAAAGAACTAACAATAGGTTCTTCGGGAGCTACAGCAGCAGAAGCAAATAATGTTCAGTATTTAGATTCAACCTCAACATCAATGTCTGTATCGGGAGGGTTTAGGCGAGGTGGTACGGGTGGTTACGCTAACATAGCTCAATTATTATGTAGTGAGTTTTTATCGCTTCAAGTAGAGCCTTTAGAAATTTTACAAGCTGATATTTTCAGTCCAGATATAGACCCTATTAAAGTATTAAAATACTCTATAGATGATGATTTGGATTACAAATATTATTCATTCTTAGGTGGTAAATTCTCAGCACAAACCGAAACAATGAAGGGTGAGTGGTTTAAGTTGGGTGACCTTTATACAATTACGGACTCAGAAGAAGATATTCCTTATGAAGAACCTAAGTTATTAGATGTAAACGAAAATAAAATAAACGAACTTAGCACTAATCAAGGTAACTCACTAGATGAAAATTCTTTAGCGGCATCAACCACAGCTATAGTACCTAATATTTCTATAACTAAAATCACTATATCTGGAGGGTTAAAAGGTAAGGTTTATGATGGTCAGAAATTAGTACTAAACTCAAGAACAACACCAACCAACTTAATAGTAACGGTTAACGGAACTCAAGCAGTAGGAGTTACTCAAGTAAACATAAACGCTATAACCCCAACTTCACCGTTTGGAGAAGGTTCGACTCTATCCGTTCTTACTTACGACTTATCGAACGTAATTACAGGAGGTTCGTCAGGAACACCTTATGGAACACCTGATACCGTTAAAGTTAATATATCTCATAGTGAGTATGCTGCTTTAGATTTAGTCCCTAAAGTATTGATTCCTGCTCCAGGCGTAGGTAAGACTATAGTACCTTCTTCTATAATGATATTTGCTGAAAGAAGCACAACCGAAACGAGTCGATACCATCTTTTCGTAGGAGATAGAACGAATGAAATTCTAGGTAGTTACCACGCTAAGTTGCCTGAATTTATGGCTTACGAGACAAGTCACAGAACCTACATGATGAACTCTGTAGATGGGCAAACAATACAAGCAACACCAGAAAACGTAAAATTACAAATGTATTCTAATAGAGGGTTTAACGGAAATATAGAGCTAACTGTTTATGTTACTTACACAATAATGGATATTTAATAATGGACAGACACACAACAGAAATGGCAATCACACAAATCGCAGCGATAGGTTTAAGTCTATCCTCGGTGGAACAATGGTTAAGGATAGCATCATTAGTGATAGCAATATCATTTGGTATTTATAAGTGGGTAGATAAACTAACTAAAAAGTAAAAACTAAGGGTGTTGATAACTAGAGGTTTAACTTCTACCTTTTCCCTTTTATTATCAGCACCTTTACAATATAAACAAAAACAACTATTATGATTGAATTTATCGTAGCAAATTGGGGAGTACTATTAGTAGCCCTTTTATCTTTTGTGAAGATTGTCGTTAATTTGACACCAACAGAAAAAGATAACAAGATTTTCGGGTACATCGATGACCTAGTAAACTTCTTTATAAAAGATAAAAGAAAATGAATCCAATCTGGGCGAAGGGAATCTTAGCGATTATACCTTCAATGTTTAAAGACAACAAAGGTAAATGGTCATCGAAGCGAACCGTTTCGGGTGTCCTCGCTATGGCAGCAGTAAGTCAAATCGATTCGAGTGGGATTACTTGGCAAGTCCTCGTTCTCGCTTTAATTGCAGTCGCCCCTCTTTGCTTTATAGGAAGAGAAAACTCACAACAGAATAAAAATAAATAAACTAAAAACAACTATATTATGGGATTCGTACCAACAGCAAAAGTAACACAACAAGCTATCAAAGGGATAGATGTTAGTCCAGACAATGACAACGATTTAACTACAGGTGGAGCAGTTCTATTTATCGGAACAGGTGGAGACGTAAAAGTTGATACTGTATCTGGTGACACTTTAGTTTTCAAGAACTTAGGAGATGGTTCTATTTTACCTGTACAAGTAAGGCGAGTTTACGCAACAGGAACAGTAGCGCAAGACATGATAGCTTTATACTAACCCCTAAAACGAATAGAAGGTTATGATTATAAGATTAACAAATACGATAGGTGCTATCGGAAGAAGGCTAGGCATCGTAACGAAGAACCTCCAAATGTGGTTAGGCTTTTATAAGTCTGAAATCATAGGAAAGGAGTTGGTGGTTGATGGCGATTTTCCTACAGGAACAACGGCTTGGATTTTTGACGCAGCTCAATGGAGTGTTTCAAACAATAAAGCTTATGGGAGTGGTGTTAGTGGGTTGATTCAAAACTCAAACTCATTAATTGTAGGAGCTAATTACACTGTTACGTTTAATTTAGATGATTATACTAGTGGTTCAGTTAAGATTTACAGCGGTTCAGGGAGTGATGATGTAGAATATTATTCTTCTGAAGATTCTCATTCATTTTCATTTATAGCTAACTCTAGTAGTATTTATGCGTATTCTAACAGCTTCATAGGTTCAATATCAAACATCTCTATAAAAGAAGTAACCCAATTCGTTAAAGACAAATCGACCAACTCGAACGATGCGAAGTTGTTTACAGGTAAGGCTCTTAGTTTTGATGGGATTAATGATTATGTAGACTTCGGTTCTGATATTAATAATGATGGAACTGTATGGACTGTGGCTATTTGGTTGAGCGATTACTTTACTAACACTTATTCGTGGTTGCTAGGCGGGAATGTTACTAACAGAAGCATCGGATTGCGCTACGCAGTAGCAGGTGCAGATTTTGGTAAGGTATTTTTTAGGGACTCCTCTGCCGTCTATAATGCATTCGACTACAATGGTTATGAGGATAGCTCGACTGAGTCTAAAAGATTGGTTTTTGTGTCTAACGGAACAAGTGTAAGTTTGTATGTAAATGGAGTGTTCATAGATAGTGTAACGCCTACAACAACACAACTAAGAGTGGAGCGTTTAATGGCAGGGTACAACACTTCCTCGTTCTTTGTGAAAGCTAACGCTTCCGACTTTCAGTTATATAACTCTGCTTGGACTGTTTCAGATGTAGCCTTCGACTACAACAACCCTAACCACCTCGTAACGGATAACCCTAATACGACTTTAACCTTATCGAATCTATCGGCTTACTACGCTTTAAGTGAGGGTAGTGGTTCGAAGATATACGATAGCACGGGGTTAGGGGCTGAGTTGGTTGTGAATGGTGATTTTGATACGGATTCAGATTGGACTACGTCAAGTCCTACGTTACCTAATTCAATTGTATTCAATGCTAACGACTCAGTTACATTAACTTCTGTAGACTCTAATGTATATATAAGTCAAGCTAATGTTTTTAATGTTGGCGATTCGTATTCAATTACATACACTATAACTTCTTCTTCTTCTGACACAAACGTACTGAAATTAGCGTCATCTTTAGGGGTGTTAGTTATACCAACTTCGGTAGGAACTCACACAGTTACAGGTGTAGCTGTATCTTCTACATTATATATAGAAAGGTATTCAAACGGTGTAGATGCTACAATTAGTAATTTCTCAGTAAAAGAAGTCAAAGCAGACGATGGAACTTCATACGATGGAGCCGCAATCGGAGCGACTTGGGTAGACCAACAACCGACTATACCTCAGTTGGGGTTAATGGATTGGAGTAAGGGGAATAATTTGATTCCGTTTAGTGAAGATTTTAGCGAGTTTACAAATAACAACTCAACTACATCTTTAAATACCTTATCATCTCCTTTAGGTGACACAACTGCTGACACGATTATATCTAATACTTCTTCTACTTTTAGTGGAGTATATGAAGGGGTTAATTCTATTTCAGCAGGTGATTATACGTTCTCTGTTTGGTTAAAGTCATCGAATATAACAGCTTTAAGTTTAAGGCTTAGAGCTGATTCAACACAATTGGCAGTTGAAAACATAACGATTACAAGTGATTGGGTTCGTTATAGTATAACAGCTACAGCACCAATAACTTCTGTTTTTCAAACTCACGTTTTTTTAAACGCTGATGGTATAAGTGGAACAAGTAACGTAGGTGATGAGGTTTATATTTGGGGAGCTCAACTAGAACAATCCTCAACAGTAGGCTCATACATCGGAACGAACGGTTTAGCAGCATCGAACGCTATACTCGTACAAAACCCAAACGATTTAGGTAAAGACGTTCTAGGTAACTCGCTTCGATTAAGAGAGAGAGGGTTTAATTTAGATGGTACTGGTTATGCTGAAGTGGCTGATGACGATTCGCTCGACTTCGGTACAGGTGATTTTACTATTGAAACTTGGGTAAAAGCAGATTACATAAGTGGTGGTAGTTCACTTAACGTAGCTTTTGCTTTAGGTGGTGATGTGGATGCTTCTGATTCTACAGGTATTAGTACTCATGGTGCATCTAGTAAGATTGTAGGTTATGTAGGTGGTTCTTCTTTAACAGCTAACGATTCTTATAATATTGGGAATTGGTATCATATTGTGATTACTAGAGATTCAGACTTGTGTACTATGTATGTAGATAATAATTCTCAAGCAATAACAAAGACGAACACTAATAGTATTGCAAATAATTCAATTAATCAAGTTGGTAGAGATTCTAATGGTAACCGTTTTTACTCCGAAACCGTTGATGAAGTTAGACTATACAACAGAGCTTTAACTTTAAAGGAAATAACCAACAACTACAAGGTAGGTTTAAACGCTCACAAAGTAGGTTCAGCATTTAGTACAGAGTTCTCAAGTGAATTTGGATTTTAAAAGATAAACAAAAAGATGGCAAAACAAGATTATACATTACGAGCGATTAAGGATAGATACAAAGCCTTAGTAAAGAAAAAGACTTTAACTAAGATTTCCGTTACAGCTACAGAGAAACGAACCAGAGCGGAATTACTCGATATGGTCGAGGAGATGTTTGAAAGTAAAGAGACTCACATCTCAGCAGAAAGCCTTAGAGCGTTCCTTCACATCTTAGTTAAATCAACTAAAAACTCAAGCGATGATAGGTAATATATTCATGTGTTTAAACGAGTCAACTTACAATAGTAATATCCCCTTCGAGTTGGAGGGGGATTACGCTCGTAAGGTTTATGACGAAGAAGGTAATTTAACGGAAGTCTTAGACACCACCTTTAAAGAAGTGTGCGAGGATAACAGAATCAAATTTGGAAGCGTTATAGAGCTTAATATAGATGATGTCAACTATTTCGTTGTTGAACTAAACGCAAGTTGGTTGAACGGAGGAGTATCGGCTTTACTAGATTTAGGTTCTGGTTGGAGTTACCCAAACAATTGCTTAATGAGTAATCAAGAAGCGATGGAATTAATAAACGCTAACCAAAGCGAACTAGAGGAGTAACAATATGCTAAGAGCTTATCTAAATAGGGTTGATGAAACTGTAGACCAAACATTAGGGTTCTTTACTTTATACGATGGTTTGGATAAAGTTTTTGAGTGTGTAACTTTAGAGTTACCTTACGAGCACAATATGACTTCAATTAGTTGCGTTCCAAACGGTTCGTATGATGTAGCTCACAGGTACTCTGAGAAGTATAAAAACCACTTAATCCTTGACGATGTTCCCAATAGAAGATACATACTTATTCACTACGGAAACTTTCACACCGACACAAGAGGGTGTATTCTTGTTGGCTCTGGGTTTGCACAAATCAACGAGGACTCTTTGCTGGATATTACAGCATCAAAACGAACTCTCGCTAGATTATTGGAAGCCACCAACGGAGAAGGATTTAAACTAACCATAAGTTAGATAGTATTATGCCTAAGTTACCAAAATCAAGAAGTACTCGCCCTAAGAATGAATCTTGGGGTGGGGACACTTCTTTTTACAGAAAATCAGTTTGGAGAAATATGCGTAAGTATATTCTATCGCTTAATCCTTTATGCGTACATTGCACGAAGAAGGGAGAGTTGGCTAAAGCTGATGTAGTAGACCACATTCGCCCGATTAAGATGGGTGGTGCGATGCTAGACGAAGCAAATTTGCAAGGACTTTGCCACACTTGTCACAATAGAAAAACTAGACATGAGAATAACCCCAACGCTGAGATTCAGGAGTAACTACGAAAAGGTAACTTGCTCAAGGTTAGATGACTTAGGTGTACCATTTGAGTACGAAACAATCAACCTACACTACGAAGTGTCTGAACAAAGAAAGTACACGCCAGACGTTATACTTCCTAATGGAATTGTATTAGAGTTAAAGGGTAGGTTCACTACTCAAGACCGTAAGAAGATGCTTTTAGTGATAGCACAGCACCCTGATAAGGATATTCGAATGGTATTTCAACGACACACTAACACGCTATTTAAGGGAAGTAAAACTACTTATTCTCAATGGTGCGATAAAAACAAAATAAAATGGGCAGACAAAATAATACCGATAGAGTGGATTCAGGAACAACCGAAAAAACAACTGAAGAAATAAACCAAGCTAGAGATACTTGGGATTCGTGGTTAGGCGATATGTCCGACCGAGAGCAACCTGAATCGTGTACAATAGACAATCCAGATTGCGACTCTTGCGGAAGTTAAATTACATATACCATTCAACCTTAGGTAATTTCACTACCTTAAAGTGTTTCTTATACACAGCCATTGGAAGTAGAATGATAGAGGCTTCTTTATCATCTCCTCCTTTGATTATCTTTAACGTAGCTGTGTTATCTTTAAGCACCTTTTTCAGTTCGACTAAAGGAATGAAGAACAGAAACACATAATCCTTACTTATGTTAGTGTAGTTGTATATAAATACATCGGCTTCACTTACAGAGATTCCTGAAGGTTTATCGTTGTCCTTTATTTCTAAAGCCATGTTACCTGTGTTTTGGTACCTATCTGACTTTATCTCAAACTTAATCTCTCTGTCACCTTGGAATCCTTTTATGTCGTACCTTTTATCGTTGTTGTAAACGATATTAGTTACACCGTTAAGGTACAGGTAGAGACCGATTACTCGCTCCCACCTTTCACCCCAGGCTAAATCTTTTCTCCACAGCCTAATTCCCATCTGCGTCTTTGTGTTCGTTCCAAGAGTAATTGAATCGAACCGTATCGTTTGGAATATCCCAACTCGTAGTAGAGCTAGACGTTTCGTTCGCTTTATAAATACTGATTAACTTCTCTAAGTAAACTACCATATCCATAGCCTCTTCTTGCGTATGAATTAGCCAATCTAAGCGACTTAAATCGTCTCGCTCCATTGTCGTTCCGTACTTATCCTTTCCTACCTTAGCTCGCTCTAATATCTTCGTGCAAACTGAATCTTCTATTTTACTCATCTACGGATTATTTCTTATGTATTTTTCTACTAAAATCGAAGCGAATACTATCGCTAAGAATACTACTACAAATAATGTTGCTGTCATATCTACCTGGATTTAATTATTTCGTAGAACGCTGGGTCGAGTTCCTTTATCTTGGATTGAATCTTCTCCCAAGCCCATTGAACCTCTTTCTCTCCACCTATATCGTTTTGGCTTCCTGTATCTGAGTTGGCTACGTTAGAGCAATTTTGTTCGAGCAACTTATCTATCCTTAACCTGATAGCTTTATTGTCGTTGTACTTCGGTGTTAACTTTTTCATGTCGTTTAGTTTATAAGTTTTAACAAATGTACATAAAAAAAAGGGAAGAATCTAATAGACCCAACCCTTTTTAACCTAAAAACCTATGTGAACCTAAACAACACAAACGATATTCAAAGATAATCTTTTTAAACTTAACACACAACTATAAATAACAAATATAATCCAGATAGTACAAGTAATAATAAAACAGTATTAGATAAGTAATTACTAAAATCCATATCCGATTTCACTAAAGTGTGTCTATCCTTTTTAGGAGCTGGTTTCAACTCAGGTCTAACTTTCCTTAGTTTCGGTGGTGTCGGTGGTATCATCATTCCCATAGCTTTCTTTAGATTTAGCTAATCTCTTAGCGTTCTTATAACTTCGATTCGATTTACAAAAAGGACAACTACCATTACACCGACACGATTTATCAACTGCTTTCGATTTAGTGTAAGGTTTTTTCCTTGATTTACTCATCTAGTTTGTTTGTTTCGTGTGTACTTGTATAATAGTGGCTTGAGTGATTGTAAATCTCTATTCCTAGAAATTCAACATACAACCCATAAGCATCGGGCTTATCATCCCAATCCTCGTACCAAGTAAACGTAAATAATGAAAAATCATTAATCCTAAATAGAACAACGTCCATGCAGTCTAATTTAATGTATAAGCTAAATAATAATAAATCCATCTTATTTGTCCTCCTTTAATTTACAATCATTTATAATCCCTTTTAATTCTTCTAAGTCTATATCTGTAATGTTATCACAATTAAAACACTCAAAATTTACTTCTTTAACTTCTGAAGTAACAATTAACGTGTGGTAATCGGTTAAT
>Ga0308003_1001369_pt1 | contig 10745 bp, 10 predicted proteins | sample Neamet36_FD_203159 | JGI IMG/M metagenome (GOLD analysis project Ga0308003, IMG submission 203159) | Marine microbial communities from water near the shore, Antarctic Ocean - #36 | ecosystem: Environmental > Aquatic > Marine > Unclassified | place: Southern Ocean | collected 2014-06-06
GTAATAATTACGCGATTTTGTATCCATTATGTCTTCATACTCAGAAGTTAATTCTTTCTTCGTGGATATAATCGTATTATATCGTTCTGTAATGTCCGTATAGTCTTTTTTCCAATCTACCATTTTCGCAGTGGCATCGGAGTTTATCCATTGTTTTCTATACGTCCACGGACCAAGTTTATCCATCGTGTAATCAATCTCATTCAATAATAATGAATATTTTTCTCGCAATATTTGTATTCGCTCTTTCAAATCATCTAATGCATAATATTTGGATATCGATAACACCAATGATATGTACGTTGCTATCGTAATAGACGCAATAGATATTGGCGATTCTCCAAAATTAAATTGTACTTTTGTTGCCTGCAAAAAACCTGATATCGTTGATGTAAAAATTACAGACGTTTGGATCAGATTTATTATATTTACCAAATCATTATATTTGAGATCTAAAAACCGTTTGCATTGTTTTGATTCATCTAAAACATGATTATTATTTCGTTTCGATGCTAAAAATTCATATTTGAATATTTCGAATTCTTTCGGGAATCCTCCTCGCCCTATTTCTTCTTGCTTCTGCATATATTCTTCTCGCATTTCAATTGCTTTAATTATATCGTCTTCTTGTAATGCTTGTTTAATTTTATAGTACACTATTGGCTTGGGTACTGTTCCCTCCAAATCCACATATAAATAATTATATTCATCGGATACATTTGATACGTTTGTATTGCCATGATGTTGTGTATTTAACGTATTGTTTTCTATTCCTTCCTCTGTCAATTGACTATGTATACTGTTCGTGTCCATTTGTACGGGTATCACTGTGTCATTTTCATTGATACTTTCATTTATAATTGTTTCGTCTGAATTTGCATTCAATACCGTTCCATCATTATCACCATTATCACTCATAATTTTAATATATTAAATAATAATATATTATTATACCGATTTGTTCTAATCGCGCATTTCCGCACATTTATCATAATTTATGAATCCCGCGATTACGTAACGCACACCTCCCGTGACTGCTGCTCCGCCGTGCCATTGTTGACCACAGAACAATAAGCAGTCACCCTTTTTTATTTTGATTATTTTATCACTTTGTTGGAAATGCGTCCCTCCGCCATCATAATCATCATTCAATGCCAATATAAAGCTGAATTCTCGTTCATCTTTATGGAAATCTAAACTGTTTTGTTTGGATGAATCAGTTCCGTCGTATTTTGATATGAATAACTCTTCTATGCTTAATTCACTTATATCTACATTATACAGTTCTCCGTATTCTGGAAAAACTATGTTTTTCACCTTGTTCTCTAATAATTTACTACATTCCCAATCCGAGAGTATTTCATTATCTGTCGTTGGGTAATTTTCGTGGCGATTTGTTGTCCAATTATATATACTTGCATACTGATTTCCTATTCGGATGATTTCATCACATTCTTCGTCACTTAACACGCTCTTTATAACGGATACTTTTTCATAAAAAGGATCGTCGTTGTAAATTTTATCACATTCTATACATTCATCTAACCTGTGTTCCATTGTTGCATTGTTCGCAGTTTGATAAATAAAATATAAAATGAAGATACCCGCGATTATTCCCAGTAAACATACGATTAATAAACTCATTTACAATATGAAATTATTTTTTTTTTGAGTATATATTGTATATGGTTCGTAATAATACGAACAAGAAGGGCAGAAAATCGATTAGAAGGAAAACAAAAACAGTAAAACGGAAAACAAAAACAATAAAACAACGTGGTGGTAATGATAAGTATGGTTTAGTAAATGCAGTAAAGGGTGGCAATATCAATGAAGTTAAACGTATATTGGCAATTGATGGTGTGAATGTGAACGTTAAGGATGACCGCAAGAATACTCCTTTGTTTTGGGCGATTATTGTGAATAAACCCGATATATTTAAATTATTACTGACGAATGGTGCGGATGTGAGTGTGACGGATAACTACGGATATAGCCCTTTGCATCAGGCGACCCTTCATAAAAATGACGAGATAGTTAAAATATTACTTGGTAATGGGGGAAGTACGAACGTGAAGGATAGAGATGGCGCGACTCCTTTGGTTTTGGCGTCTTCTAATGGTAGCCTCGATATAGTGAAAATGTTACTGACGAATGGTGCGGATGTGAATGTGAAGGGTAGCGAGGGAAAGACTCCGCTGCATTTGACGACGTCTATGGAGAATATCGAGATATTTAAATTATTACTATCGCATGGCGCGAAGGTGAATGTGAAGGATAATCGCGGCGAAACTCCTTTACATGAGGCTATTGGTAGCGGTTACATCGAAATTGTACAATTATTACTGGAAAATGGCGTGAATGTTAATGTGAAGAATAGTGGTGGTTGGACTCCTTTGCATGCAGCGACATTTGAAGATGACATTGAGATAGTCGAATTATTACTTGCGCATGGTGCGAATGCAAGCGTGAAGGATGACCGCAATAATACTCCTTTGACATTGGCGAAGGAGAATGATGTTAGTGAATTATTAAGTGCAGCGATTACTGCGAATAAAGAAAAGAAAAGGGTATCTGCTATCAATATTGCGCGCCCCAAGAGCAGCAGTCAATCCGATTCTGGCGCCATGTCGGCGCTGCAACAACAAGGGGTATTCGATAATATACGCAGTTTCATTCCACATAAGTAAGAATATAATCGAACTATATATTATTAATGGGCATTCGTAAGAATAACGGGAAGTCGTTTAGAAGAAAAACTGTAAAGAGAAAGAGAAAATCCGCTAAAAGAAAAACTGGTAAACGACTCCAAAAGAAACAACGTGGCGGAGCAAGCAACTTGCTGCTCGCTGCTGCATTAAGTGACATCGACGAAGTGAATCGAATATTGGCGATTGATGATGTGGACTTGAACACAAAGACTGATGATGGATTTACGCCTTTATACTGGGCAACAAGACGAGCGAATCCCGAGATAGTAAAAATATTACTAGATAAAGGCGCGGACGCGAACATAAAGGATAAACACGGAGAGACTCCTTTGACAGTGGCAGTAGTGCAGGCGAATGTCGAGATAGTAAAATTATTACTAGATAACGGCGCGGACACGAACATAAAGGATAAACACGGAGAGACTCCTTTGAAATTTGCAGCAGCACGGGCAAAGTCCGAGATAGTACAATTATTACTAGATAACGGTGCGGACGCAAACATAAAGGATAATCGCGGAGAGACTCCTTTGACATTGGCAACTAAGTACAATAATACCGAGATTATTGATTTATTAAACGGAAAGAAGGAAAAGAAAAGGGTTTCTGCTTTCAATATTGCTCGCCCCAAGAGTACTAGTAAACACTCTTCTGTCGCCATGTCGGCACTACAACAGCGAGGCATTTTCGATAATATACGGAGTTATATTCCACATAAGTAAGGGTTATTACTTATTTATTAGTCCTTGGTATTCATATGAATGTTCTCGAACAATGAATAATAATCCTTTTTACAATAAAATAATGTAAGGTGGTTGGTAAATATATTTTATTATTATAGAAGATTTGAGAAAGACGGAGAACATTATTATAAGATATGTACCAGGGAAATGTTCTCCGATTTATAAAAAAAATACTTTTTTGTAAAATAAAATAAAGATATTCCTGTTTATTTTATTAGTATTACGTATGTTTATTCCCCGTAGTCGTTCACAAGATATCATTTTGCGCGGTAAAAATTACATTGTTCGAAACTCGAATGGAATGCCCGTGCGACTTGAAAGTGCGAAAATATGTTTTTAATAATTTCGGGGATTATATTCAACCGTCCAAATATATCAAAGATACGGTCGACAATGACGAATGTTGCTTGGATTTGTTTGGATTTATGTTAACTCCTTGCAATATGTATAGTTAAATAACCAATAATGTTAGAATTATTTAGCGCTCCATTCCTCCTCGCAATACTTGTTTTTTGTGAAAATGACATTCCAATTGCCTCTGTCCCAAGATAAATCATAGGTCACATTGAGTACAGATCCACACGTTTTTTCAAATAAATCTTTATCATAAATATAATAATACCGATTACAGTCATCATTATTGAACTTTACAATATTATCACCAATTGTAAAATTCTTACGTGTTGAATATAGATCACTTTCATATGCCCAAACAGTTACCAATAATTGACCTCCTGGTTTTAATACCCGCAGCATTTCATGTATTGCTTCGACACGCAACACTTCATTATCAATGTGATGCAGTACTGCAATACACATTATATAATCAAATTCATCGACTGCATGTGGGATATTATTAATATCTGCGTTTTGTACATTATATCCTCTTTCTATACATAACCCAGTCAAATTCTTGCTTTTATCAATCCCCACGATTCGACAGTTGGTGTCAAAATATTTCATGTTTTTACCATTCCCGCATCCCGCATCCAATACCCTAGACTCGGGTGTAAATTGTTCTCCGAATTTACGCACAACATCCCATAAGCAAAACCGCGTATCGGAAAACTTCAAATAATTGGTTTCGTAGAATTCGGATGAAATATCCATTTTTAATTATATATTTGATTACTTACAATATCAATATCAATTTTACAACTACTATGTAACTCATATAAAAATATAATTCTAATTTTATATAGTCGAGAACCCAATACAATAATATTATGAATACCCCAAGTACAGAACAGCAACTCATTATAGATTCAATAAAAAACGGAAACAATGTAATTGTCGATGCGTGTGCGGGTTCAGGGAAGTCGACTACTATATTAAGTCTAGCAAGTCAACTTCCCGAAATCAATTTCATTCAATTGACGTATAATTCGTCTCTCCGTTACGAAATCCGTGACAAAGTCAAACAATTGAACATTACCAATTTACAAGTGCATACATATCACAGTTTAGCCGTGCGATATTACGATTCGAATGCATACACCGACACAGGCATGCGCAGAATTGTATATCAAGATATGAGTTTGGATAGTATCCCTGCACTGTTTGAAGTGGTTGTTATTGACGAAGCACAGGATATGACGATACTTTATTACAATTTCGTCAAGAAATTCATTTTGAACAATAAGCGTAAAGTCCAACTCATGATTCTGGGGGATTATAAACAGGGATTATATACATTCAAAGGCGCAGATACGCGTTTTCTTACCCTGGGCGAGGAGATTTGGAAGGATTTCGAATTATTAAAAAACACTCAATTCGAGAAAAAAACATTGCAAATGTCTTATCGCATCACTGACCAAATATGTGCATTTGTAAATGATGTCATGTTGAACGAACAGCGCATGTTGTCGTGTCGCAGCGGACCAAATGTCGTTTATATTCGCCGCCAGTCTTATCAAATTGAGAAAATCATTATTAACCGCATATTGTCTCTTATTTCGGATGGTGCGAAACCCGACGAGATTTTCATTTTATCTGGGTCGATCAAAGGACAACGGGCTAAGAAAATAGAGAATGCACTTGTTATTAACAATATTCCGTGTTATGTCCCCCTTTTCGAAACAGATAAAATGGATGAACGTGTTATTATCGGTAAAGTCGGATTATCGACGTTCCATTCGGTAAAGGGTCGACAGCGCAAATACGTGTTTGTACTTGGGTTTGATAACAATTATTTCACGTTTTATGGTCGAGACATGGAGACTACTGTGTGTCCCAATACTTTATATGTTGCCGCTACGCGGTCCAGTAGTCAGTTATTTCTTTGCGAAGTTGACGATTATCACACTGATCGACCCTGTGATTTTTTAAATAAAACCCATAATGAGATGAATAGTTCCGAATATATTGATTTTCTAGGTATTCCTCGGAGTATTTTTTACGAAAAAGACAAAGTAGAGTCGAACAATCCAGACGATTCCGCTGTTATATATAATATTACGCCGACCGAACTATTGAAATTCATACATGAAGATGTATTAGAGAAAATATCACCATTGCTGGACTCTATCATGATTAAAACAAATGAAAAAGAAGAAGTTATTGACATACCCAGCATTATAAAAACAAAATTGGGATTATATGAAGAAGTCAGTGATTTAAATGGTATCGCGATTCCGTGTATGTATTACGATGACCTGAATTTGCGCGCAAACCTCGGCGAAGACCCTGTTTTGCACTCAATGATCCAAGAACGCGTAGACCAAATGGATAAACCCAACCCATATTTATGGGATTCTATACAGGACGTTAATGAAAAAATGGTGGATGTCGAAGACTATCTCTATGCGGCAAATGTTTACAAAGCAATTGATGAAAACTTATATTCGAAACTTAAACAAATCTCAAAGGATGACTGTAATTGGTTACACGAGGAAGATATTATTAAATGTAAAGAGCGTCTGGACAAATTTATGGGTGCAGATTGTGACGAAAATGACCCACAAGTCGAATACAGTATTATTCATCAAACACAGGAACAGGACCACGTCACAATCGACACCATTCTCGAACCCCATTTACCTGAAAATGTTAAATTTCGTTTCAGTGCACGTGTGGATTTGATCACTGATAAAAGTGTTGCAGAACTCAAATGTACGAATGAATTATCACTCGACCATATGATTCAGATTGTCATTTATGCATGGTTATGGAATTGCACACACGACGAAGAGCGTGATTTTAAACTATATAATATTAAAACCGCTGAACTATACGTTTTAAATAATGACATGTCAATTTTAAATGAAATCATGATTTTACTTATTCAAAGTAAATATACGAAAAACGTTCAACTTGATGACCCAGAGTTCATCAAGAAATGCACCGATAAATGCACTACAAAATAAAAATAATTATATATTTATTTTGTTTTTTCGAATGATACCATTTTAATCGGTTGATTCCATGTCATTGGTCATCTCTTCCACAACGGGCGCGAGGGGAGTAGAAGTGTTAGGGACAATAAAAAATTTGACGGCTTCCCACACTTTGGCGGATTCGTCCATCGAGAATGCACCACGGCGCTGACCCACGTTCAGAAACGCCACCATGGCGTTAAGTGCACTGTTTTGGTCAACTACGGAAATGTCCATAGGGGAAAATTGCTGGGCGGGTTGCTCGGTGGGGGTAGTAGATGCGGGGGATTCCATTATGAAATAACGACTACAATACTTTTTATATTTTAATTATTTAAATTATTTAATTATGAACTTTACATGATGGTGTATTTACACATCGCACCCCTTTCTTTGTTGGTTTACCACATATGTATTTATACGTACCATTGCCTTCGTCCTTTTTATTTTGCATCCATGCATCGTGTGCCTCGTCAAAGTCAATGTTGACTTCGTATAGTGGAATTATAGATGTGGTTGGGACGCGTTCACGTTCCATTTTATGCATTTCTGCGACCATACTGCGTGTTTGTACCATGTTTAGATTTAATTATTGATATATGTTTGGTATTTTCGATTCAATTTTTATTATGATATCCAATAAAAAAATATGTATTGTTTGGTGTTTATACCGAGTGTTTTTCTGAGGGTTTTTCTGTGGGTTTTATCCGTTCGTCGATGTACCTATACAAGATACTATAAAACAATTCATAGTCCAGATTTCGGTTTATTTCATTCGGTTCAATCGTCATTGCACATCCGCCATCGGATAGCATAGACACATCAAATTTGGTTATCTTTCTATCCAACGAATACCTTACAATTTTCTCTACCTCCATTAGATTATTCACATTTACATGAAGATGCAGAGACAAATTGTTGGGTTTGATATGGTATGTATCGATACATTGGTCAATAATATATTTATAATTTGAAAAGGTGAGTTTCCCGCACGTATCTGACAGACACAACTCCGTATATTTATACCACGAATGACTAACGATATGCTCTACGATTTTGTCATTACATATCTTTCCTTCAATTGGACAATGATCAATACATGATATATAGAGTTTGATTGAATAAGGAGACGGGTAATACATGTGAGTGAGATGCTGTATCATATTCATAATCCCCGTGTCGGTTTCTGTTAGCGATCTGTTTATATTTTTCCGCTGAAAACTGTCGGAAACCGACGTAATAAATGAGTAGTTTTTAATTCTAGCACGCATCGCGCTCATCATTTTTATTTTATTCGGAATTAAAACGAACAATTCTGGGACTTCGACCACCTTTTTATTTGCCGACATTCGCATTTCATCCACTGGGTTTATGTTTTCAAGATGTTGATTTCCGTAATTATAAAATGTCTGCACGTCACTCATTATTGGTAGATATTTCGGCGATACAAATGAACCCATTTCTATGTTTTTTACTGCACCAAATCCAAGAATATCGTGAAATATGTCGATTTTCTTACTCGTTGGCATCAAGTCGGGACTGGTTAACTGAATTCCATCACGCAACGATACGTCAGTCAATATGGGATTGATCATATGAAACATCTTTCGATGTTTATCACTTATATTTATTAAATGAATGGTTTTCTTTGTATTCGCCAACATGGCTGTGATTTTCTTTGCTCCTGACATCATTATTCTATTTATTATACATAGTATAATAACATTTCTTAATCAATTTTTGATATACCTTACATGTTCCTTATTGAGTCTAGGTTCTCCATCTTTATCAAATCTTCTATAATATTAAAATATATTTACCAAACACCTTACTTTATTTTATTATAAAAAGGATTATTATTCATTATTCGAGAACATTCATATGAATGCCTTCGACCGTTACTTGCTTCTCCTCCCCCCCGCACCCCCCGAATCCCACACTCAACGCGTCCCCCTCCTTATACCTAACATTAATATTATTAAAAGTATTAATAAATGAATATTACAGTGATTTGATCATTCATTTATAAGTATATTTCCCGAAGGGTTGTATTTCTTTATATACTTTGATAATAGTTATTGTTGTCAAACGTTTTGAGATTCTCTATATGAATTCTTACTTTTGGACATTTATAAATGTCCAATTCTGTATATATTGAAATAGTATTTCAAAAGAATAAACCAAAAAACGCTTATGCAGTAAGATGCTTTAAAAGATAAATTTCATGAAAAAAAGTTGTTACTGATGTTTTTTATTAGATTTTATTTCTCGCGACTTTTTTGTCAGTATAATTTAGAGATAATGGCTGACAAAAAGTCGCAGAAAAATGCCGAAAATTATTACTGTAATAAATGCAACTTCGAATGCAGTAAGAAAAGTAACTTTAATTATCACAATACGACTGCAAAACACAAACGACTGACAAATACTGACAACAACTCGCCAAAATTAGCGAATAATTTAAATTGTGAAATTTGTGAGTATATATGCTCACGCGAAAGTGATTTAAGTAAACATTTATTAACCGCAAAACACAAACGACTGACAAGTGCTGAAACAATAAAAAAACATTTTATTTGCGACTGTGGTAAATCATATATGCAGCGTCAAAGTCTGTTCAAACATAAGAAGACATGTACATATATTGAATATACGGAGAATAAAGAAGGTCCAAATTATAAAGAATTATTAGTTGAAGCGATGAATCAAATGAAAAAAAAAGACGAACAAGTTTCAGAAGCAATGAAACAAATGAAACAAAAAGACGAACAAGTTTCGGAACAAATGAAAAAAAAAGATGAACAAGTATCTGATGCAATGAATCAAATGAAAGAACACCAAAAACAAATAATAGATATGATACCATTAATCGGTAATAAGACAACAAACAACAATAATAATACAACAAACAATAACAAGTTCAATTTAAATTTCTTTTTAAATACCCAATGCAAAGATGCTATGTCAATTCAATCATTTATGGAGAACCTGAGTATTGGTTCGAAGGAATTGGAACATATGGGAGACGTTGGCTTCTTGAATGGTATGATAGACATTTTTAATAATACTATTGGAAATATGGATATTCATAAACGACCTCTTCATTGTACTGACAAAAAACGTGAGGTTCTCTATTTTAAACAAGGTGATGAGTGGGAAAAGGACAGTACGGATAAACAACAATTAAAAAAGTTAATAAAGGATGTGGAAACAAAAAATTATTACAATGTACGGGAATGGTCTAGGGCTCATAAAGATTCATTTACTAGCGAAACTGCGGCAGGTGATCAATATATGAAAATCGCGACAGAAGCCCTTGGCGGAGCCGATAGTACCAAAGATACCATATATCTTTCCAAAATAATGAAACATATAATAAGAGAAGTAACTGTGAAAGCATAAATGATATAATACCAATATATTAATTGATATTTTTTTATGTATACAACAAAAAAACGAGACAAAACGAAAAAAACGAGACAATATATGTATATGTGAAAATTGTAACGTTATTTGAAGGTATAAAAGTATTTTTAATAGATATTTTTTAACTGCCAAAACATAAAATACAACAAATACAACCGAAATACAACAATAAAACGAGTCAAATCGGTTTATTGTGAATGTGGAATAAAATCATAATAATGTATGTTTATGAACATCTCGGATTGTTCTTTTTTTCCCTCGCTCCGCCCCCCTCGCTCCCCCTGAACCTACACAGTCTTGTCCCACCATTTAATGACTTAATATGATATTATTGTTACCTTATACAATTATATCTTATATATTAATCAATATAATTAGTATCCCGAAGGGTATTTCTTTATATACTTTAAATATAGTTATTGTTGTCAAACGTTTTGAGATTCTCTATATGAATTCTTACTTTTGGACATTTATAAATGTCCAATTCTGTATAT
>Ga0308003_1001375_pt1 | contig 10716 bp, 11 predicted proteins | sample Neamet36_FD_203159 | JGI IMG/M metagenome (GOLD analysis project Ga0308003, IMG submission 203159) | Marine microbial communities from water near the shore, Antarctic Ocean - #36 | ecosystem: Environmental > Aquatic > Marine > Unclassified | place: Southern Ocean | collected 2014-06-06
GTTGTTAAGCGCAACTTGACGACGTTGATCTACATCACCAACAATCAATTTAGCGGCACAGGTGATGCAGCCACCGTACTTACATCCATAAGGCAAATCCACACCCCTATCACGCAGACTATCCAACAATGATCGTTTTCCATCTACTTGGTATCGAGCGTTGTCTCGATTAGATATTGTAACGGTGTAGGCCATCACAACCAAATATCACTTGTGCAATCCCCACCAGGGTAGCGCGCCTCGTGGCAGCGGCTTGGTCCATTCGGCTCTTGGCCGAAATCGACAATAAAGTCTGGACTGATTGTCATTCCACCACTTACAGGATCACAATCAATCATAATCATGATACCCCCTTGTTCTCGGATTTCAGGATAGAACTGATTATCCCATGTGCTGAACAGGCTGGTTGTGACATACAAGCGTTTCCCATCAAGAGAGAGCTGAAACATTTGTGGCCCACCTGCCACTTTTATGCCGTTCACTTCAGGAGCCTTGCCCAACAAGCCACCCATCCAAACCTGTCCAGTAAGCACGGGGTTATGCGGGTCAGATATGTCGTACTGGCGCATATCGCCATGTAACCAATTATTGAGATAAAGGTATTTATCGTCCATCGACACTAGAATTGCCGACATTACACCAGGAACAGGGATAGGCCATTCTGGGTGCGGTTCATTTTCGACATCAATAATTTTTTCCCATTGCCATTTTTCAGAATTGTCTTTCCACCAGTGTATTACATTCGAGCTAAGTGCCGCTCCACAAAAACCATGGGTGCTGTCAGGGTCATGATGGAACTTCACCTCGAGGGGCAAAAGGCCGTCTTCTCCAAGGTACATCGTTTCGATTGGGACTTTCTTTTCGAAGTCCCAAAAATGAAGTTCACGGCCATATTTAAGATGCCCAACCTCTTCCAGATCAAAGCCTGGCATAAACGTATTTGGCGCGGCCCATTCAGATGAAACCATTACATTGTGGCGCGGTTGATACCAAAAATCATATCCAAACTTAATGTCACCCATTGAGTTTTCCCAGCGTCCCAAAATTTCAAAATCTTTGTTGAGATAGAGGTAACCCCCTGGTGCTTCACCCTTTGCATCGCCCAACATCGAGATAATAATCTCAGACCCAAGACAATGCACTGTGTGAGGGCCAGATAGGTTTGTCTTAGATTTAATTTCACTTCCATCGACAACTTTGTGCAGGCGCGGAGCGCGTGGGTGAGTCGCAGTATCAATAATATGAATATTGTTCGAACGGACACCGGGCAGCAGCAGGTACTTGCGGGCCATGCTTGTGTCATCAAAACATGATGAGCACGCGTTCCAGCCCATGTGATGCAATTCATCTCCAATGCCTGGCATCTCGAGGCGATGAATGACCTGCGAATATGTGGAGCTGTCTGGATCCACATCCACAGTAGCCAGATAATCTGGTTTTTGAATGCCCGTACCGGTATAAATTGCGATAGTATAAAGAAGTTTTTCTCGCGGCGCTTTCACTGCATCCGCAGGGCTGGAATAGCCCGGTCCACAACATTCCATGGTGCACTCCGTTATTAAGACCTAAATATTTAATCTTTTTCTACGCTTCAATCTTTTAATAATTTATCTTTCAAGTCTTTAACAATAAAATTAAAATAATCCCACAATAACTATTTTCGCTCGGTTGCGTGCTTAAAAAGCTGTATCTTGTGACCTTTAGGATAGTCCATGTAGAGTTTTCGTTTCCAAGTAATCCTCAAGGCCCATCAATCCGCCTTCACGCCCATTGCCAGACTGCTTGTACCCACCAAAAGGAGATCCATAGTTAAATCCCCCTCCATTAACATGCACTGCACCAGCCCGAAGACGGCTAGCTACTCGCTCAGCTTTGTCTTGATCACTCGTTTGCACATATGCAGCAAGGCCATAGGGCGTATCATTAGCAATACGGATGGCATCAGACTCATCCTCAAATGGAATAATCACCAGAACAGGACCGAAAATTTCTTCTCGCGATATACGCATCATGTTAGAAACGTCGGCAAAAACTGTAGGCTTCACAAACCATCCCGCGTCAATACCTTCAGGCTTGCCAAGACCACCAGACAAGAGTGTAGCACCTTCTTTTATTCCAATAGAAATCATGCTCTGAACTCGATCGAATTGGATGCGGTCAAACAACGGACCAATATGAACTCCTTCTTGCGTCGGATCCCCAACTTTAGTTGCCTCAGCAGCCCGTTTCGCAATTTCCAGTACTTGATCATAGCAGGTTCTCTCAACCAAAAGGCGCGTAGGCGCGTCACAGGATTGACCAGTATTATACATACATTCAGCCACGGACGCAGTCACCTGCGCCTCAAGATCACAGTCGGCAAAAACCAAATTAGGGGATTTGCCACCCAACTCTAGAGTTACTCGCTTGACCGTTTCGGCGGCATCACGGGTCACAGCCGTCCCCGCACGAGTAGATCCAGTAAACGACATCATTTGAATGTTTGGATGACAAGACATCGCCGCACCAACCGTCGGGCCATCTCCATGGACCAAATTGAAAACTCCTGCAGGATAACCAGCTTCATGAATAATTTCCGCATAAATCATCGCGGAAATAGGTGTGTGCTCAGATGGCTTCAGAACACAGCAGCAACCAGTTGCCAAAGCAGGGATGACTTTAAGTGCAATTTGGTTCATTGGCCAATTCCACGGAGTAATAAGCCCACACACTCCAATAGGTTCTTGTAATTTAATATCCCCTGACCTGAGTACTTCTCGATCTTCTAGGTCCTTCAATGCATCAATGAAACCGCGCAAATGCCCAACAGCTGCATCGGCTTGCGCCGCTCTAGACATTGAAATTGGAGCCCCCATTTCCTTACTCATTGCCTGCGCCAAATCTTCAAAACGATCATCTGTGGCCTTAAGTAGTTTGGCCAGCAGAGATAAGCGCTCAGATTTATTGGTTTGCGAATAGGTTTCAAAGGCGTTATTTGCAGCCACCACTGCCAGATCAACATCAGCAGTATTTCCCAAAATAATTGTACCAATCTGCGCTTCAGTTGCGGGGTTTAATACTGGAAATGTAATCTGCGAATTTGGTTTTACCCATTTTCCATCAATATAGAAATTTTTTAAATTTTCCATTTTAAGCCGCTCCTGTTTTAACGCGCATACGTTATTGCAGCTTCAGTGAGCTGCCTAATTTCTAGGACATTTGCTCGGCGTGGGTTGGTCTCAGTAGCACTATCTTGAATTGCTTTTTCTGCAATGCGCTGAGCGCACTCGAAAGGTACCCCAATTTCACTCAGAGCCCTTGGAATTTTTATTTCATCTAGAATATGTTCTACGTGTCCAATTAAGGCTTTTTCCGATAGGGTCTGGAGACCCATAGCCTGCGCCATTCGCAGAACCTTCGCCGACTGTCCCGGTAAATTAAACCGCAACACAACCGGTAAGACGATCGCATTAGTTAGGCCATGTTGAGTGTCATATTCTGCTCCAATCATGTGCGAGATGGAGTGGACTAGTCCAAGCCCCTTGAGAAACGCAATGCCGGCAAGACACGACCCAACCAACATACCCCCACGTGCCTGCATATTTTCAGGCTCACGCACCGCAATTGGCAGCCACCTCGCAACCAGTGCCAAGCCCTCCAGAGCCAAACCATCACACAGCGGATTAAAATCGGGTACAAGATAGGCTTCAATTGCATGGGTTAACGCGTCCGCTCCTGTCCAAGCGGTTAGATTTTTTGGCAACCCAATAGTTAGCTCAGGGTCCAACACTGCAAGTGCCGGTTTTAAATCAGGATGCCAAACACAAAATTTCATGCCTTTTTGAACGTCAGTCACCATTGCTGTACTTTCAGTCTCGGCGCCAGTTCCTGCCGTTGTTGGAATCGTAATAAGTTTAGGAAATTTTTGGTTTGGTTCAATAATTGGAGCAGGCAAACTATATTCAAAATCCCATATATCATTGTCATTCCTAGCAGTGAGACAGATCAACTTTCCTCCATCCATTGCACTACCACCCCCAATCGCAATGATTGCGTCATGACCTCCCGCACTAAAAACTGAGCGACCGCTTGCTATTTCATCCTCTCTTGGATTGGGGGAAATACCTGCAAACACATCAGATCCGCATCCCGCGTCAGTAAGAAAGCTTTGCAACCGCGCAACAAACGGCAAACTTTTACTTCCACTGTCTGTTACTATCAACGGCAGCCGTACGCCCATTTCAAGACAGCGTTGGCCAACCTCAGCCAGGCGGCCTGGACCGTAAATGATTGGAACCGGAAACGTCCAATCTTGCGGATCCAATATATTACGGTCAATGGGAAAATCTGTAATGATAGGTAAAGTCATTCGTCATCTTTCTTTCAGGATCTAACTTTAAACTCAGCGCGTAAGGCTGGGCCGTGCTGATCTAAATCAGGAACTTCCGTTGAACAATTAAAATCTGTTTGAACAGGTAAGGCTGCCATGTCGATCTTTTGCCCACCCCAAACTGCCTGGACGTTGCGTAAAATTGGATGAGATGACAGACTCGCGACCGAATTGAGTTGTGCATTTGCAATTTTTGCTGCTTCCAATTTACGAAGAACCTCACTTAGATTATCTTCTAAATTACAGCGCTTGCCAGCCTTTTCAGCTGGAGAGTAGAGTGGGCCGTATTCGCAATTATAGCAATTGGCACTGAGTGGATTTCTCAATATGAATCACTGCTGACACAACTCCTTGAGCGCATCAGCTATGATTAAATATCCTTTAACAATCGCAATGCATCATAAATCGCGGCGTGAGTATTACGTGATGAGACCGCATCTCCAATTCGGTAAACATCAAAATTCCCTTCAGGGTTGCGCAAACCAGTTTGCATCTCCCCAGAAATAAGAGCGTCATAGTCTACCACACCCTTATTTTTGGAAAAGGTTTTGAGATCAAAGTACAATTCATCAAGAGGTTGTGTTCCATAATTCAACACAACTTGATCATAACGCTTTTCGGTTACGTGGCCACTGTAATCCGTTCCAATCTTCGCTAACAGTTTATTGCCATCCAAGCTGACATCTTGAAGTCTACGCGCCACAGTGAACGTCACATCTTTATCCTGCAGAGCCCGCATATAGGGCACAAGGTTCATTGCCATAACTTCGGGCGCAAATGTTCGATCAGGCGTCATTATCTCAACTTTGGAGCCAGATTGAGCTGCAATCTCGGCGGCTTGCAAACCAGGATGATCTCCACTTTCATCATAAATTAAAATATGGTCTGCGGGTATAATCTCACCAGAAATAATGTCCCAAGTACTTACAATATGTGCCTGATCTTGTTTGCTCTCAAACAATTGCATCATTGGAATGCCACCCGTGGCAACGATCACAACGTCAGGACTTAAGGCCATAACATCATCACGTTCCGCATAAGTATTGAATTGAAATACTACTCCATTCTTTTCACATTGCCGCATTCGCCAGTCGATGATTGACATCATCTCTCGCCGCCTTGGGGATTTCGCAGTCAACTTAACTTGCCCCCCAGCGTCGTTAGCAGCTTCCAGAACCGTTACATCATGCCCACGTTCCGACGCCACGCGAGCAGCCTCCAGTCCACCAGGACCTGCACCAATAATTACAATTTTCTTTCGCATAGGTGCTGGGGATATCACGTGCGGCATCGTGCTTTCACGTCCTGTCGCAGCATTATGAATGCATAGGGCTTCACCTGCTTGATAAATGCGATCTAAACAATAAGTCGCTCCGACACAGGGCCGAATATCCTCCTCTCGGCCCTCAATTATCTTACGTACAATATGAGGATCCGCAATATGTGCACGGGTCATGCCAACCATATCAAGGCTACCCGAAGCAATTGCATGACGCGCTGTTGCTACATCAGGAATTCTTGAAGCATGGAAAATTGGTAATTTTGAGATTTTCTTGATACGACCAGCAAAATCAATTTGATGTCCACTTGGCATCCCTTGTACAGGAATAGCCTCAGTCATTGCAGGGTCAGCCTGTATACGTCCTCGCACCACGTTGAGAAAATCAAGTTTTCCATCAATTTCCAAACGCTTTGTGATTTCAATACCATCTTCCTCAGTGATGCCACCCTTTTGCATTTCATCCGCCGTATAACGAAAGCCTACTATGAATTTTTTACCTACACGTTTTCGAATAGCTCCTAACACCTCCAATGGGAAACGAAGACGGTTCTCGAGGGTATCAGCGCCGTAAGGGCCAGTAAGATCGTTTGTCAATGGAGACCAAAATTGGTCTAGTAGGTGGCCGTAGACTTGCAGCTCAATACCGTCCATGCCACCAGCTTGCATCCTTTGCGCCGCATCTGCGAAATCATTTATGATCCGCTCAATATCCCAGTCCTCGATCAGTTTTGGAAACGCTCGGTGTGCAGGTTCTCGGTGTTTGCTTGAAGATACTGAGGGAAGCCAATCCCCCTTATTCCAGGTGGTGCGGCGTCCAAGGTGCGTCAACTGTATCATCACCGCACAGCCGTGTTCATGACAACTATCTGTTAAGTCTTGGATGTAGGGAACAACTTCATCTTTATACGCTAAAATATTATTGAATACGGGCGGACTATCTTTGGCCACAGCCGCAGAACCAGCTGTCATCGACAATGCAATACCACCCTTCGCTCGCTCTTCATGATAAGCGCGGTACCTTTCTTTTGGCATCCCGTCTTCTGGATAGGCCGGTTCATGACTTGTAGTCATTATCCTATTTTTTAAGGTGAGATGTTTTAGCTGAAATGGCTGCAAAAGTGGATCTTGAGACATAAGGGCTTTCCAGATTTCTAAACTCAACCGACCAGGGAATGGTACGGTCTATGAAATGAAAATCAACATATGATTGTCGTCCCTATATCAGTTTTATCGAAGGCGAAATCACTCAAGTTTTGATTAACACTCCGAGAGCAAAGTCCCATAGCCTTCTAACTTATTTTTGACCCCCACTAGCCTCAGCAAATACCACGCCAAAGCATGATTGCTAGCCGTCACAGGTTAGCCAATTGCAACTTCTGCATTTTCTATAACTCGTGCAGAGCGAAGGCCTGTACATGATATGAATACACCCACACATTGGGAATTTTTTCCCATAGAAATGGCAGTATCAAGAATAGGATCTTCTGAAATTTTTCCAACATTAAGGTCGTTATCCTCATAAAAGGACCCAACCAAAGGAATTTCAAACCCAGAATTTACAAAATTAAGCTGCATCGCTCGCGTCACGTCAGGTGTGTAGGGCGTTAAAAGCCCAATTCTGCCCACTTTCAAAGCAGCGAAAGCCGCCTTTGCAGCAGTTAAGGGATTGGAGCTAGGAACACCTGGATGAACCTGTTCCAAAATTTGGACTACTCCTTTTCTCCAATCATCGTGGAGCCAGAAGTACACCCGTATCCAATAGATTACAGATTTAAAGAAGGTGCCAGCAATTCAGCAGCTCCGGGTAATTCAGTTTCCATTTTGGCAAGAGACTGTGGCGTTACAATTTCGTCGTTACGCAGCCTAGCATGATAAAGTGCTACACCGTCAATGGTGGTAAATTGCGCCATCTCTGCCTCAAGAGTTTGATCTGTCTGCAACACTGTCAAGCCAATCCGTGCGTTCACTACAGTGCCACAGTCGGTTTGAAAACGAAACTTCTTACCAGTCTGCGAATTACTGTTTAACATACCTTCCCGCTCCTGATTTAGTTCAGTTAGAGTTTAGATCCGATACTAGTGATCTGTCCAATCAGCGTTGAGCCCGCACTCAGTGATCGTCCCGTTGGCTGAAGCATCCCAGGTAAATCATCCATTCTAGTGCCCAAGCAGCCCCTGAACGCTCTCGTTCATGCAAGAGCGCGTGGTGGACCCACTCACCTGTATTGCGTTGAACCGTGCTAATGTAACAAGTATCTCGGCTAAAATCGAGTATTGTTTGTGCGGCATCAAAGAGGAGCTTCCACCTCCTTCTAAATTTATTTTATCAACGCCCTGCTGCGCCATAAGTGAAACATCCATACCTATTTTACCAAGCGACCCAGACACCAAAGACAGCCAACTTGCCAGCTCACCTAGGCCGTCACTCATTGTATGCCAACTTTTTAAAGGTACCTGCAAATTAAGTTTTTCTGCCAATTCAGGGCCCTTCGTCAGGCCAACCGGCCCACCACATTGAAGCTGCAAAACTCTTGGCGTTAACTCCACAAGACGCACCAGATGATTTTCCACAGGTAAAGCCCAAGTAGCTACGCGGTCCGCAACTGTAATCGGCAAAGCCGCTTGCATGCGCGTGCGCCCCATCAAAGGATTTGTACCCTGAGCCACACTCAGTAATTTCAATGCATTTAGGACCTCTTTTATTCGCGTTTCAAAGATCGAAAAGATTGCCTTTAACGATAGAGCCAAGGCGGTATCAATAACATTCTGGCTGGTTAAACCCCGGTGAATGTCACAATGCAACGCCTAGTCAGATTGGGCTTTCAGGGTCAGAGGGTTTTATCTTTGCGTTTTTAATAGCTTTTACCGCATCCTCGTTGCCTAATATACGACTTTGTGCCGCTTCAATACGCAGCATATTCGATAATTGCACTTCAGGCGTCAAATAAGATGACACCTCAGCATCGCCAAAAGCGCCTGATAACCAAGGATGTCGAAATACCTCGCTCATGCTTCACAAAGGCCCAATATTTCACGAGTTTGCTGAGGCGTTGCTACCGGCCGTTCATAAACTTCACATAGAGCCGCTGCGCGTGCAATGAGCGCCGCATTTGATGGTGCCTTAGTATTTTTATCTAACCGAACATTGTCTTCCAGACCTGCACGTGTATGACCACCCGCAGCAATTGCCCATTCATTCACAACGATTTGCTGCGCTCCAATCCCAGCGGCACACCACTCCGCGTTAGGGGCACGTTCATGCATCTGTTGGACATAAAAATCAAAAACTGTTTTATCAGCCGGCATTGCATTTTTTACGCCCATAACAAATTGGATATAAAGTAAGCCATACAGGAACCCAGCTTTATGCATAGTGATTGCCTGCAAAATGTGTGAGAGGTCAAAGGCTTCAACTTCAGGCGTTACCCCATAGGTACGCATCTCGCTTGCAAGCCAATCAACAAGTGCTGGTGGGTTTTCATACACCCGATTTGGGAAGTTATTTGATCCAACTGAAAGAGAGGCCATATCAGGTCGTAAAGACAACATTCCACCACGCTCTTGATCTGCGCCTGATCTACCACCCGTTGAAAACTGAATAACCACATCTGGGCAGTGACGACGTAATTCTTCTTTTAAACGTGCAAACTTATCAGGGTCACTGCTGGGCGTTTCATCTTCGTTACGTACATGCACGTGGATGATAGATGCGCCTGCCTCAACCGCCGCAAGGCTACTTTCTACTTGCTCAGCTATCGAAATTGGGACAGCCAGATTATCAGCCTTGCGAGGCAACGACCCAGTAATGGCGCAACATAGAATACATGGTTTCCCTTCAATATCAGACATTTAAGAATACCGTCTCTTTTTCACCTTGAAGCCGAATATCAAAATTATAGCCGTTATCTGTTTTTTTGGCCACCAAAGTCGTGGCTCGTGCAGCCATAAGATTGAATTTAACACAATATCACCTTCATTATCGAAATCTGCAAAATATATACGTGTATGTAATCCAAGATTTATCCCCCGTGCGACCACCCAAACTTTGATGTGTGCTGGTTCACTAATTGTTCGACGATGTACACCTGTGTTAGGTGATTTCGATAGTGAGAAGTTTATCAAGGAGGGTCAAGTAAACACGCAGTTAGCAGACCCATAAATGGCGCGCCCAAGGGATCTTTGGCGGCTTCAGCGCGGTCGATCTTGGGTTTTGGATGCATCCCGGTTTAGCCACTTCTTCAAACGATGCACGCATTTTCTCGTATAAGACAGACGCACACAACAGTACAAAAATTCACGACTTCTAACGAGGTAAAGGTCAGTAAAAATTCATAAGATTTAAGATAAATGAAGTTTATTATGATAGCCAAATACAGTGGCCCAGGTGCTTAAGCGAGTTATGCAGATCGAGGAATAGCGCAAGCCAAGGTCCTTGTGTCTTTATTTGTGTGTGGAAACCCGCAACACAAAATGCGGAGCGTCGACTGTTCATTGTCTCAGATCGACGCTTTTTTGAAGTTCCCTTTCACCCAAATTAGAATAGCGTAGTTTGGGTGATTTGATGTGAGATATAATGAGTTTTAAAGAATTAAAAAATCATTTGTCACGGTAATAATAAATGACGCCAATAATTAAGGCGGCTCCAATCAGCGCTTGCGGCGTTACTGCAGAGACGAACAACGACACGTTGGCAACAACACCTATCACTATAGGCCCAGAGGCTTCTCCCAGTAGCAGGTAGATCATGATCAAGACGACAATTATTAAACCCATACTTTCTGCACTTTTTAGAAGCACTGAACGTAGTCGGTTCATAAAATCGTCAAACTTTTTCATTTTCCATCACCTTAGCCACTGGAAGAAACTTATTTAGAAAGGCTTATTTCTGTTGAAACAAAGCCAATACTACACCCAAGGAGATCAAGCCTGCAAGACCTGCGCCACCGAGAGTTTGTACAAGTCTTGTGATGTTTCCAACTACATCACCCAAAAAGGACATGTTGGATGGGCCAACCAAAAGCGAAGCGACGATGGCAAGAGCCAAAAGTGCTATTGCGATTTCAGTA
>Ga0308003_1001377_pt1 | contig 10713 bp, 8 predicted proteins | sample Neamet36_FD_203159 | JGI IMG/M metagenome (GOLD analysis project Ga0308003, IMG submission 203159) | Marine microbial communities from water near the shore, Antarctic Ocean - #36 | ecosystem: Environmental > Aquatic > Marine > Unclassified | place: Southern Ocean | collected 2014-06-06
TACATTCATCATCTAAAAGACCCAAAAACACGGGCCCTATTTTAGGCGCGTAGAAATGAACATTTCTCTCGTGCATTCACCACGGAAGTAGTCCACTCGCATTCCTCTTTTGTTGGGACTCGAGACTCATCATTGCTGACTACAGTAGATAATTCTGAAAGACTTTTTCGCTGTTCTTAAAACACTGATCACTCGCTTTTTTATACAAGTACATTGGCTCTTATTATAGAGCGGGTCGTCCCCACCTCTTTCATCACACCATGCATTCCTTTTTGCGTTACATGTTTCTCAGTCCCGGCGGAGGAGGCGCACAGTTTCCTCCACACACGCAGCGCTGGTGTCCAGCCGGTCAGCCCACTTGAGCCGTACACCCTCAAGCTTGTCTGCCATAGCGCGTCTGTCGGCGCTGGCGGCTCCCTTGGCCGCCGAGCCTAGCGCCAAGCAACTGCGGAGGATTACGTCCGTGCTGTCCGTCTCGCCCAGCGCCAGCGCCATTGCTGCCTCGCACACCACCGAGAGGCTTGTGCTATTCACCGAGGAGCCCACACTTCCAACATTGGCTAGCAGAGCCGCCAGGGCGCCACGCACCAACTTGTGTCCCGACGCAGTCTGAGCGACTGCCACGGCAAGCAGCCCATCCAGAAGCCCTTGTCCCTGTAGCACTTTGGTGCGGGCATCGGTGTCCTTGGTGACGTTGCACAGCATCCGGAGCCCCGTGAGAGCAGTGGGTGTCGGACACGCAGGGCCAGCGCTCAGCACGGACTGCAGCTTATCGAGCGCCACGACGAGTGCGCCGCTGTTCACAAGGGCGGCGCTGCCTTCAGGATGGCGCATGGCCATGCGGGTCATGTCGAAGGACGGATAGAGGCCGTCGACAGGGAGTCCTGGAAGGAGGCTAGTCAGCGCCAGAGCCTCGTAGTTTGACACACTTGTGCTGTGGTAGTGACTCGTGTCCTTGAGTGTGGTGGCCAGGCAGGTCACAGCATCCTGCTCTGCCACGGATAGACCGGCGTTCATCTCAAGGTACTTGGGGAGCACCTTGGTGAGAAGGGCTGCCGGTACATCGTCGAATGTGATTTGGTACGTCACTGGGAAGAACGTAAATATCGAGCCAGGTGCAGGCACAGGTGCTGGCGCTGACGACGAGCCGGGAGTGGCGCCGACCAGATCCATCGGCTGCGAACCACTGCCATTGCCCGTGCCCTGACTCAAGTCGAAGGTCGGCGCCTGAGCCGCGGCACCCGTGTTGCTTGTGATGAAATCGGCGATCTGCTGCAGGTGGTACTGCTCAAAGCTGTAAGCGTCGATGAAGCGCTGCGCAGCGATGAATGGATTCTCACCCGTATTGTAGCCCAGCTGGTAGCTTACCACCCCCATGGCCGACGTCTCCATCTCCACCGGCAGCACGTAATCGTACGCCACACCATTGATCTCAGACTTGGATCCTCCGTCCTGCCCAGTAACCTCACCCACCTCTATCCAGCAGGCGGACACACCCTCCCACTGCGCTGCAATGGCCACCCCGCCCTTGTTAAACACCTTCACCTCGCCGTCCTTGCTGCCGGCGGAGCCCGCCGCCTCCTCCCACTTAGGGTATTTCCCCACCTCCGCGGCCGACGGCGCGGCCCGGGCGCGGCGGGAAGCACGCACAGCTTCCACGTCCGCCCCCAGCTTGTCGGACTTGGTGTCAGCATCAGCCGCCGCCTGGCGCGCCGGGTCCTTGCTAAACACGCGGAGAATACCGTCTTCGCTTCCGGTGGCAAAGTCTCCGTTCGACAGGGGGCAGATGCACCACACGGTGGTGGGATGAGGGAGCGCGGCAGCACGGTTCAATCCGTCCCAAACGAAGCAGGAGCCATCCTCGGCGGCGGTGGCAAAGACGGTTTCGCCCTGCAGTGGCAGGCCGGCACACGTGAGCACGATGGGCAGAGAGCCGTCGTCCTGCGGGTCGTGCATCACAGTACCGCTGTCCGAGCCATCGGGCGCTCGGATCTTAGCGCTACCGTCGTTGGAGCACGACACGAAACCTACTGCACCCAGTGCTGTAAGGCAGCGGATGGAGCCGCCGTGATCTTCCAGCTCCAGCGTCTTGTCGCCTGTGGCCACGTCCCACATGCGCAGCTTGAAGTTGGCGGGCCGGTCTCCCACTTTCTCACCAGTGCTGGCAGTGGCCACGACGTTTTGGCTCAGACCCAGGACGCTCACGCCGTTCTCATGGCCAGGCAGCTTCTTGACCTCCATGCCCGTCGACAGGTCCCACACGCGCGCAGTGCCGTCCCACGAGCCGCTCACTAGCAACGCACCTGCCCACGAGAAGGATATGACGCCAGCCTCATGCCCGCGCAACTCCTTCAGCAGCGCCCCCTCACTCGTGTAGATACGCACCACTCCGTCCCGACACCCCGTCAGAAGCGCGCCGTCGGGGAACACTGCGTTGCCCGGTGCCAGGTACGTCAGCGCCGTCACCCAGTGGTCGTGCTGTATCACGACCGCCGTGGCCTCCACCTCACCCGTCGCTGCACCCACCGAGAACTTGCGCACACACGCGTCCTCCGCACCCGTGAACACAAATCCCGCCTCCTGTGTCAGCGCCCGAATCGGCGCTGGCGTGTAGAACTCGCACACCAACTTGTATGCCATCTCTGATTACCTGGACCTCCGATTCCAGCCGTACTTTCGGACCTTCTTTGTTTCTTTTTTCGAGATTTTCGCGGCGTCGCGCACACATTTCCACCACCACGAGAAGATGATGATGGTTGTGTTGGTTTGTCTTTCACACTTCGTACTTCGTAGTCTACTCCCAGTCTTAGAGGAGAGGCGCAGTCGTTCGTTGAGGACGTTGTAGGTGTTCATGTTCATATTCAAGTTATAGAGTCAAAGTCATAACAAAGTAAAAACTTAGAGGAAAAAGCATGAGTGCGATATCGCAGGGGTTTGTGTGTTTGTGCAAAAGTGCAGTGAGCATGAGTGTTGTGGCAACAAACTGCCACTTGACACTGCTCGCTCACTTCTTGGAGGCCCGCACCGTCCGCGCGCACTTCTTCAGTGCGGCGAACTGCGTCTCGCAAGCGGCCTTGTCGATAGCGTCCCCCAGGGTGGACACGCAGGCGCCGTAGACCGCCACCTCGAGCGGGCAGCACTTCATCATGCGCTTGAACACGGAGTTCAACCGCTTCTCCATGCTGATGTTGCTGCTGCTGCTGCTGCTGCTGCTGCTGCTGCTGCTGCTGCTGCTGCTGCTGCTGCTGCTTGTCACAGGCACGCACCCGTCGCAGGTGCTGTGTTAATGGCGCCAAAGGAGCGAAAGGAGAGCAGTTCCAGGGTCCTATGGGTGGATGGAAGGAGTCAGTGGTTAGCGTGGGGGCTACCGTCGGCGCTGGCTGCACGCAGGGTCTGGTCAGGGTCGAGAGGGCCTTCGGACGGAGCATATGCCTCAAGAGGATCAATTGGAATGTTTTATATCTTCATCCACATAGTGTCTATCCCATCTTTTCGTCACCGGCAAAGCTCCGTCCACCCCTTCTCTTCCAACAAACTATACACGAAACTGTCACGCCCATCCCTACCTTTTTCGGCCCCAAACATGGCGGTGGCCGTGGACCACGCAAACGAAAAATCCTCCGGATCGCGCTCTCAAAAGAGATCTGAGATCCCGGGATCCGTACTCCTCCCCTGGAGCACCTGCAGGGCAGCAACCACTTCCCCCATGTGCCCCACGACATCTCAGGATGTTCAGTGTGTATTTGAAGCTGCTTTTCAGCTACCTATGGATCATCTGCGTGATCGATCAGCGACTGGCGCATCCTCAGGGCAGCACCACTTCCTCCATGTGCCCCACGGCGTGCTCTTCGAGTACGAGTTCGCGCTCAGAATTCCGAGAACTTATGGGCGAGGACTGCAGGTATAATAACCAAGTCATGGCTTACGGCCCTGATGGATGTTGTCGTCTCTGCTCGTCTAACCCTGCCCTTTCCTGCTGCCTATGCCCCTCTTTCAATGCCTGACAGCCTGTATTGCACAGACGACAACACTGTGGAAGTGCGCGTATTGACGGAGTCCTATGCCAAGGCTACGAATGCCCTGGGGTCCACGTGGCTGACGAAAGACATGACGAACTTCGACATCATGCGCTTCAGCAAGGTGCACAAGGGTGACGGCGACAAGACGGCCAAGGCGCTCATTGCCCACAGCAAGTGGCGCACGGAGAAGCACGGGGCCGTGGACATTCTCGCGCGAGCAGCCTACTTCGAGAAGAGTCCGCTGAACAAGGAGATCTTCTGGCTGGGGCCTGACGCCAGCGGCTGTCCCACTATCGTTGTGCGCAGCAACTTCCACGATGGAAGGAACTACAACGATGACCCGAAGGAATACGCGGACTTCTTCGTGTATCAGATTGAGAAGGGGCGCCGATTGTACGGCATCGGTGCCAGCCGCAAGGGCTGCGTGGTGGTGGACCGCTACGCCGTGAACCCAGAGATCGTCAGCGGGGAGAGCAATCCCTTCGACCTTTCCTTCATCCCGTCTATGATGGCCACGTTCAAACACCTCAACGCTCTGGTGCACACCCAGTACCCGAACATGTTGGAGGCGATCATGATCGTGCCCAGCACGTGGTTCAGCCAGACGTGCTGGCGCATCCTCCGCACCATCGTAGACAAGGACACGAGGGACCTGTTCCACATGGTGGGAGTGGACGAAGTGGGGCCTCTAATGGCACGCAAGTTCCAGGCCCGGCGGCTGCCTCCCTACCTTGGCGGCTCGTCAGACACGTACGGCGGCTCGTGCATGTTCTGCTCCGGGCCCATGAATAACCGGCACGGGGCTATTCCTGCCCTGGCCAAGACGGATGGCAAAGGCAATGATAAGGACCAGAAAGACGTGACCATACCGTGCGGAATGGCCGGTGGAGACTGCGGATCCAGTGCTGGTGCCGGCGGCAGAAAGAAGTCATGGGGCACGCTGTCGAGCTTCAAGGCCTCGTGGGTGGCATCGTGGGATGAGATGCGTCAGTCCAGCGCGCAGGTGGAGTCGATACTAACCATGGAGGGGTAGGGGCACGGCCACGACCACTGTGTGTGTGTCGTGGGCCATTAGCACTGGAGGGATGTGACGAAAAGTCTGATGTATTAGAAATTCTGTACATAGGAATAGCGGGAAGGCGCGGGGGCGAGTGTATTCATAATAAATGTGAATGCTTTCATATTTTATAACCATGTCCTCAGTGTACGTGCATGTGTCCGTAAAAGGGAAGTAATTAACCATCCATATCCGGGTCCTTCAAGGGTTCAACATTCAGACTTCAGCTGAATGAAGTCGTGTGCGTAATCGTTTCAGCCTCGGTTTCAGCCTCAGCCTCAGCCTCAGCATTAATGGAGAATCCAGCCGCGGCCAGCTCGCCCTCTCCATAGCCCGCCCGCAGTAGCTGGAAGGTCTGCAGTTCCTTAAGTGAAGACCGCAGGCCCGGGGAGTCGGTCTGTGCCGCCTCGTTGCTCATCTTCTCGGCAGTGCCCTTGAGGTCTGTCGCGGAATAGCCGGCATTGTACAGCTCACGAGCACTGAAGCCAGTAAGCAGCAGGTCAGCGGCCGTGACCGGCATGTCGCTCCGCAGCAGATTCACCATCGTCGACGGCGGTCGCTTGGCGTACAGGGAGGACCTACTGGAGTAGGACGGCTTGTTCTCGGCCGCCAGTACCGCCTTCTCGTCCAACCCGAGCTCCTCCAGCAGCTTCAGGAAGCTCTCCCGCCGCCCGGACCCCACGCCGCTCATAGCAGCGAAGTCGTCCCCTCTCTCGTCCATGAAGTCGGCGGCACTGGTCATCGTCATCATTGCGTCATAGTCCATCGCGTCCACTGGATGGCTGTCCAGTGGTGACCGCTGGTCCATAGACGTGGGGGGGCTGTTTGTGCGGCCCGCAGCACCCTCCTGCAGCGCACTGCCACTACTTTTGCGGCCAAAGCTGTACATTTTGGGCGGTGTGATGGCGGCCTCGCTCTGTGCGGGGGCTGCAATGGCTGCAGTGGCTGCAGTGGTCCTGGGCGGCGATTGGGAGTCGGTCGCTCCCTGGGAGGCAGCCACCTCTTGGGCAATGGGTCGCACAACGGATGCTGGTCGAGCGATGTGGGAGGCAGGACTGAGCTGCTGAGTTATCGCAATTGCAGTTGGACTGGCAGGGTCCATGGACGGGGAGCGAGAGCGCACAATAGAACGCGGACGGACACGGGCGCTGATGGCCAGGTCTTGCGTTGGGCTCGCATCCGTCGCTACCGCCTTAGACTCGTCCCCTTTCACGTTCATGTGGATCCAGCTTGCCAGGGTACTGTTACCCATACCGTACCCTGCGGGCAGAGGACGATAGTCTTTCACTTGGAAGGAGGGCGGCTTGCCCCAGAGCTGGGGGAACCTGCCAGTGCATGCCGGCTCCTCGGGCTTCTCCTCCGGGGCGGACGCCGCAGGGACGGGCGCGGGGGTAGTGGGGGTGCGTGCGATGCTCGTCTTGAATGCGGAGGCACTGGGGAGCCGTGGCTTGCGTCCTAGGGTTCCCATCCCGCTGGCGGTGCTTCCTGCGGCGGTAGAAGTGGTCTTTGGGTCCAGCTTCGTGGGTGTGGCTAAGGAGCCAAGCTTCAGCTCTCTCCCCTTCAGTCTTGGGCCGCCCTTGCTGCCCCCGCCGTACGCGCCTCCTGCAGTGGTCGCAGCTGCCGTGGCGCCAGACATCTTGTTATTCGCCTGACTGCCGTAAGCAGACTTGGCCGCCTGCGCAGACTGTGCAGACGAGGACGTGGAGGTGGAGGTCGAGCGCGAGAGCGCGGACTTGTGCAGCGGCTGAAGAGACCCCCCGAACACCGAGGCGGGCTGCTGGATCGAATCCATGACACCACTGCTGCCAGTAGTCATGTTGAACTTCACCGACAGCGTAGTGGCAACGCCGCCACGACCGCCGCCGCCGGGCCTACCGGGGCTGCAGCTGGACGGGGGTACACTGGCGGAGCGGCCCCGGTGGCCTTGGCCCCTGGATGCAGACGTGCTGCGAAGCGCGCCCCCGCCCGCCCTCCCTGCGGGCGACAGCGGCGATGGCGGAAGGTGGTCATTGCGTTCCCGCCAGCCAGGCCTTCCCCGGTCCTGGGGATCCGCACTGAGACTCCGCCGCACCAGCTGTCGGGCAGTCGGCGAGCTCATGCGCGCCCCGCGTTCAGCGCTGGGAGAGCGCACGGTGTGGCGGTGCTGCTCCAGAAGAATCATCTTGTTACGCTGGGCGGGCTCGGGCATGCTTCCCGAGTACGTAGACCGCAGAGCAGAATTGTCAGAGCCGTCCACCGTCACGGCCAACGACACGATTTCTGTGTACTTTTCCAGCCGCTGCCGTAGAGCCTCGCGCCATGGCGACTCGAACACTGCCTTGAAGGCCGGATTACTCGCCGGCTCGGGGGACAGCGCCAGCGCGACGTAGCGCACATACTCCGGGCTCTTGAGGAGGTGCGAGTCGGCCACGATGGACTTGACGTATCTGCGGAAGTGGCGGTCGGCTGAAGCAGAGTACACCGCATCCATGCTGTGCACAGTGGCGTAGGTGTAGAAATAGAGTCTCAGCAGGAACTCCAGCACGTTGCGCTCTTTCACGTGCTTGGTCCCTCGCAGCCAGGGGTAGGTCTTGGTGTTGGCGCTAAGAATGACCAGCTGGTCCCAAATGCCGAAGAAGTCGCGGTGCTTACCCTCGTCGAAGGATACGAGGAGGAAGAAGTGCAGCCGACTTGCCGAGCCGAAGACGTGCTCGTTGGGCGTGAAGGTCTTGAGGTCAGGGATAGGGCCCGCGGCCCCACGGCCGCCTGCTACCCTCCCGCCCGCGCTTGCCGCGCCCGCCTCAGGTGCGTTGCCCCACTTGCCTCCCCGTGCACTGGCCTTCTCGAACGACGCCAACAGCTCCGATAGGTGCAGGTGGTCCATACTGGCGCTCGGCGTGCGCTCACTCATGGCACCCGCGTGCGCCACCACCTGCCGGGCCTCCTTGGCAGACAGTCCGCATGTGACAAGGTCGTCATAGTCAAGCAACTCTACCACACTAACCTTGGTCACCCCATTCTTCTTGAGGGAAGGAGCCCATCGCTCCATGCCGATGCCTTGCAGCCACTTGCACAGGCGTGCGAACTCCGCCGTGTCCGTCACGCTCTCCGCCGCTACACTCCGAGACGCATCCATGGAGCCAGGGGAGAGCGAATCTTCGTCAGAGCCACTCTTCTTACCCTTCTTATCAGCCTTCGTCGTCGTCTTCTTCTTCTGCTTCTTCGTCTTCCTCTTCCTCTTCTGCGTTCTCTCGTCCTCCTTGTGAGCAGTGCCAGTGGAAGCCTTGGGTCTTGCTGGGCTCCGCGACCTCTTGGGCTTCGGCCGAACCTCCGACTCCGACTCCTCTTCCGACTCCGACTCCTCCGACTCCGACTCCTCCGACTCCTCCGACTCCTCCGACTCCTCTTCCGACTCCTCTTCCGACTCCTCTTCCGATTCCTCTTTTCCTTCTCCCGAAGAATAACGCATCTGCGATGCTATGACCCCAGGCTGATGCCGGCGTGCCGTATGTTTCGGTCCCGGCAGCGCCTTGACGGCGCTGGGATTTGGGTGCCTTCCTTTAGGCGGGACAAGCCGGGGCGTGGTGGCGGCAATCACGGCCATCACCTGGTCCGCCCTCTGCTCCCCCGCACCACTGCCCACCACGTGCCCCGTGTACTTGCTGCGTAGATTCCGCTCAGGCGACACAGGTGACTTACGACTGGGCGGCTTTGGAGGCTTTCGCTCAGGAGATGTAGGTGATCGCACACGTGGCAACGCTTCTTTGGCCTTGGGGACCCTGGGAGTAGTGGAGGACGTTTTTCCGGAGCAGTTTAGGGTCTCTTTCGTGAACCACTCATTCCACTCCAGCTCCCGCTTCACTTTGGTTCCTATGGACTGGTTGCGGGCGGGCGAGCGTTTTCTGCCCCCTCCTCCGCTCGTGCCGTCGGTACCGCCGCTGCGACTGTCGCCGCCCACACCGCCGCCACCGACGCCACCTCTACCATAATTGGCCTTCCAATCAGGCCTTTCGGGCGGTGAAGGAGGAGAAACGCGCTTCCCCTTGCCATGTCGCCGAACAATCGCCTCCCGCCGCACAGCTGCCTCCATGGCCTGAGACGAGTCCATGCTCTGTTGCACTGCTGCCGCCTCCTCCGTCCGTTGACGCGCCGTCTGTCGGGTCTTGGTCGCAAACGGGACCAACTCGGGCCCATGCATGCCCGTGGTCGAATTCTTGCGGGGGAGCGAGCTTCGGAACATCAGGCTTGTCTGTGGCATGGCTTCTTCTGCAATGGTGGCCCATTCCTTGTCCCTGCCCTTGCCATTGCTTTTCCCCATACTGCCCTTTATGATGAAGCCCGAGCTTCCCTTGAGAGACGAAGAGGCCTGCAAACCCTCGTGAGTGGGCGAAGCACCGGCGCCAGTCAGCATGACATTGTCCGTGTCCTCTGCAGTAGCACTGAAGTCCCTGCTATCCCCCATAGACCACGGAGGCATTGCCGCCATCTCATACACACCACCGCCAAAGTCGTCGTCGAGGGGAGAGACGGCTCGGCCCAAGACAGATGACGACGCCAGAGTGGATGCCTCGTCGTCCTCGTCCTCGCCCTCATCGTCCTGCTCGTCGCCCAGCCCCTCCTCCTCCTCTACCCCGCCCCCTCCTCCGTCTAGCCCCGCGCCCCGTGCATCCACCAGATCAGCACTGTTGACGTCATCGTCGGCGTCGGCGTCGCCGCGCATCGCCGAGATGGCCGCTTGAAGGGCCGGATCGCTATTCAGAAGGCTCTGCACACGGCCCTGCATCATGTCGCCATGGGCAGGAGGGTTGGCATACGAGACGTCCGTGGGGTCCTCGGGCTTGGGAGGAGGCCTCTGAGGAGACTCCTGCCTGTTTGCGAGTCTGTTCATGAGCCGGCCAGGCACGCGGCCCTTGGCCACCGACAGAGGCCTTTGACAGGGAATGGGAGGAGAGTCTACCTTCGCCACATCCTCGTCCTCAGCACCCCCCTGCTCGTGCTCGTGCTCGTGCTCCCGAGGCGGCGGTGGTGCATTCTGGGAACTCGCTGACTTGATGGAGGCCCTGGAGGTGTTGGATGTTATGCTCTTGTGGCTCTTCCGGCTCTTGGGGCTGTCGTCCGGCGGTGGCTCGATCGAAATAGTCCGGGCATGCTCAACGTTGTCAGATCCCGATACACCAGCCGCCGCTGTCGCCGCTGTCGCCGATGTTGCAGGCCCGCCCGTGTAATCTTCCATATTAGACACCCACGCCCGAAATGTCTCCGCATTTGGACACACGAAGTGGTGAAAGTCATCCTCGTCGTCATGGTTCGACAAGTGGAACGTCAGGTCCTCGTCCATAGTCTCGAGGACATCTTCCTCGTTCAAGATGTGGCAGAATATAGGCTCCGTCGATAGATAGTTTTCCCAGACACTCAGCTCTCCGTTACGGAACCGCACGAAGGCTGGAGTGCTCCCTGAGCTATCCTTCAGGTTAAGCTCGCTCGCAAGCCGCCCCATGCTTCACTGTCTGTCGACAGTCGACGACCAGAGGCGTTTCAAGCAGAGTATACCGGTCGTGGAAGCCGCCGGAGATCCCGGTCTTGAGGTCTCGAGGTCGGAACACTGCATGCCAAGCGCGAGAAGAGTAGAAGTAACTCGGTAAATCTTATTATGCTCAT
>Ga0308003_1001378_pt1 | contig 10711 bp, 7 predicted proteins | sample Neamet36_FD_203159 | JGI IMG/M metagenome (GOLD analysis project Ga0308003, IMG submission 203159) | Marine microbial communities from water near the shore, Antarctic Ocean - #36 | ecosystem: Environmental > Aquatic > Marine > Unclassified | place: Southern Ocean | collected 2014-06-06
CGTTTAGTCGCATGGCGCAAAAAGCCCATAATCATTTGGCCAATGGCAATGCCCACAAGCTAAGTGCTAAAACTTTAGAGCAACAGATTTCAGCCAGCCTTATTTATAACCGTATTACTGGTAATAGCTATACAGCGGCCATGTACATTGGGTTGGTGTCTTTGTTAGACAATACTATAGCTGATTTGGCTGGCAAACGCGTTGGATTCTTTAGCTATGGCTCTGGTAGTGTGGGTGAGTTTTTCACGGGGACTTTGGTTGAGGGCTATCAAAATATGCTGCATCAAAAAGCCCACCAAGCGATGCTGGAGGCAAGGCAGTCACTAAGCTATGCAGACTATCAAAAAATGTATGCCTTTGAAGTGCCGACAGATGGCGGCGATCATAAGTTTGAACAACAAACTAATGGCAAGTTTCGCCTAACAGGTATTAGCCAACATAAGCGCCTTTATCAGGTGCGATGATCGATTTTGTCTCCACAACCATACCTGTCACTAAAGTAAAAGTGCCGGGGAAAGTTATTATCAGTGGAGAGCATGCCGTTGTTTATGGTGCGCCAGCACTAGCCTGTGCTATTAAAAAATACGCTTTTGCTAGCGTGACTCGCAGCGAAGTGGTGGGTGTGCATCTTTTAGTTGCTGAGTTTGGCATTGATCAACACTTCATACCCTCGCAGCTTATCCACATATCTCAACAAATTCAATTTTCCCACCAACAATACTTGCGTGGTTTATGCCCTTTAAGTGACGTGGTTTCTAGCCCTAAAGCATTTTTTTCAGCTGCGCTTGGCGCCAGTGGCTTAGTTGATATTTTACCCAATGACCATGGGCTATCGATTGAGCTTACTATGGACTTAGTGGCTGGTGGTGGTATGGGCTCATCGGCAGCTTTGGTAGCGGCCATGTTGGCTGCTTGCTTTAAGCATATAGGCCAGCCTTTAAGTGACGCTGAGCTAATAGTAAAAACCACCCAAAGTGAGCACTGGCAGCATGGGCGCTCTAGTGGTTTAGACCCTTATGTGTGTGTGATGGGTGGGCTACAACAATACCAAAATGGACAAAGCGCAGTAGACAAAAGCCTCCTACTTAGGCAGCTGCCGCAATGCTTTTTGATCAGCACGGGTAAGCCAGAAAGCTCTACAGGCCAATGTGTAGAGTTTGTAAAACAACAAAATAACCCACAAACACTGTGGCAACAATTTAGCACTGTTCAAGAAGACCTACTCAAGGCTTTGATGTTAAATCAGCACCGTAATTTGCTTGGTGCTATACGATCCAATCATCAACTCCTTTGCCTCATAGCAGTGGTGCCTGGCCAGGTGAGTGAGTTTATTGCAGATGTAGAAGCCTTTAACGGCGCTGCAAAAATATGCGGTGCAGGCAGTGTGTCAGGTGTTGCTGGTGGTTTGGTATTGGCTATGGATGCAGACCAAAAAGCTTTAGCAAACTTATGTTTAAATTATGGCTATGGCATGCAAGAAATGAATCCAGACTTGGCTGGGGTGAACTATGGTGGCGAGCATTAAAGCCCTAGCGAGTGTTGTTGTCTCTGCTCCGGCTAACACCATGCTAATGGGCGAGCATGCGGTGTTGTTTGGCCACAGCGCCCTTGTGTGTGCTTTAACACAGCGCATCTATGTGCAGGCCCATAACTACACAGATGAGCAGGATGATCAAAGTAGCCAAATCGTTATTGAGTCTAAATTAGGCCATTTCACATGTGCATTATCTGACCTAGATACTCACCTAGATGCTCATTCACCCCTTAGTTTTGTGTTGCAGGCATTAGCGATGGTTCATCTCACTGTAGGTGTGCGTTTGGTGATAGAGTCAGAGTTTGACCATACACTAGGGCTAGGCTCATCAGCTGCGGTGACCGTGGCCGTGTTAGGGGCTATGAGCTTATTGACTAAAGGGCAGGTCAGCATTGAAGAAGTGATGCGCTTAGGCATAAAGGTGATACGCAAAGTGCAATCTAGTGGCTCTGGGGCAGACGTTGCTGCAAGTGCTATGGGTGGCATTGTAAAGTTTACAGCCAAGCCTGTAAGCGCAGTTAAGGTGGCGCTTTGTGCTAAAGATTTTAGTAAAGCACCTAACTTACGCTTAGTTTATTGTGGTTATAAAACAGCCACACCCGTTGTCATCGCTTATGTTGCAGCAGCTGCTAAAAAACAGCCAAAACATTTTCAGCAATGCTATGAAAATATGGGTGCCTGTGTTGAAACTAGTGTGGCTGCACTAAGCCATGGGCAATGGCCTGTATTTGCCCAATGTATGAATGAATATCAAAGTCTAATGCGAGACATTGGTGTAAGTGATGATATAACTGAAACCATTATTGGGCTAGGTCAAAATCAAGCTAGCACACATGGGATCTCACCATATGGTGCAAAAATATCAGGCTCTGGACTGGGTGATTGTGTACTTTTACTTGGTAGTGAGGCCATTGAATGGCCCTATGCACAAATATCAGTGCAAATAGACCCCCAAGGTTTACGTCAGGAAAAAAGCCTTCCAAGCCAAACTCAGACAGAGAAAGTGCTATGAGCTCTAGTGCAACCCAAAGTGACATTAAATCTGCAAACTCAGCCCTTACATCAACACCAGCTGAAGCTGATGCTGTGAACCAATGGGTTGATAGTGTTTTGGGAGATGCTAAATTTAATACGCCTGCAGCTCAAGCGAGCGAATATGCGCCTAGCAATATTGCTTTAAGCAAGTACTGGGGCAAGCGAGAAGCAAGTTTTAATCTACCTGTGACAGGCTCTGTGTCTATTTCGCTGGCAGATCATGGCACCCACACTGGCTTGTCTATTATTGATGGACCAACCCATCAAGTCATTCTCAATGGCCAAGAGCTAGGTGCAAGTGAAGCCTTTGTAATCAAGCTTAGCCAATGGTTAGATCGGGTGTTGCCCAGCAATCTAAAGTTACGAGTAGATACTCTTAACACTGTGCCGACAGCGGCAGGCTTGGCTTCATCTGCTAGTGGCTTTGCTGCCTTAACATTAGCTACTAATAGCCTTATGGGATGGCAGTTGCCAGAGCATCAGCTATCTGCACTTGCACGCTTAGGTAGTGGCAGTGCCAGCCGTTCTTTATGGCATGGTTTTGTGAAATGGAATGTGGGTATGCTGGCTAATGGTAGTGACAGCGTGGCTTTGCCTTTAGAGCGACAGTGGCCCAGCTTACGTGTGGGGTTGTTGACAGTGTCTAGCCAAACCAAAGCGGTGTCTTCACGTGAAGGCATGGCGCGCACTATTGCTACCTCTGCGCTATATAAGCAATGGCCACAACAAGCCCAAAGTGACCTTATTGTGATTGAAGCTGCAATTGCTGCAGGCGATTTTGAAACCATGGCTAAAACGGCAGAGCATAACGCCATGAGTATGCATGCTACGATGGCGGCAGCATGGCCTCCACTTTTATATTGGCAGCCAGACTCTATAATTCAAATGCAAAAAGTTTGGCAACTACGGGCCCAAGGCTTACCGCTATATCTTACTATGGATGCAGGGCCAAATCTTAAGCTGTTATTTGAGGCTGAACATCAGGCTGATGTAGAAACAGCCTTTGAAGATGTGCAAATAATCACTCCATTTAAAGCGTTATAGAACACTTTTTATGCTGTGTAGTTCTTCTGTTCTTGCAAGATGAGTGCGGTACCAAACTTTGCGTACAAATTAAATAGGCCAAAGCAGCAATGAAAGGTTTTGTGCTATCCCGCCACAGCCACGATACACAACAGGGTATCAATCTTACCTATTGGTTAGCCACTGATGATGGGCCTGTGTGCCTGCACCAAACCCAACAAGAGGCTGTGTGTTTTTTGCCAGCACCTCAGCAAAACCAAGCGCAGACGTTAATTCAATCTATGGGGTTAGATTCTTCTATTTGGCGCTTTGAGGCGTTACCACTCAAAACCTTTCAAAACGAGCCTGTGGTGGCTCTTTATATGTCTAATCATAAAGTGTTTTTGCAGGTGTGTGGCGTGTTGCGTGAAGCCCATATTAGCCTAATGGAGCAAGATATTCAGCCCCAAGAGCGTTACTTAATGGAGCGTTTTATTAGGGCAGGTTTGGTGGCAGATGTGGCTCCTATAGAGGGTGTTCTAACCGATGCTAGAGTAAAAAGCTGTGAATACATTCCTGCAATAAAAACCCTCTCCCTAGATATTGAAACCACAATGGATGGCAAAACCATTCATAGTATTGCTGTTTATGGTATTGAAAATAACAGTTTAGAAAGTAAGACGCCCGTGCAGGTGGCTTGGTTACATTGGCCCGCAGGCATGCCTCAGGAGCCTTTGGATAAGTTGCCGCATTACACCCAAGTGTGCGCTAATGAGAGGCAATTGTTAAAGCAATTTTGCCAATGGCTAAAAGACTACAACCCAGATGCGATTATTGGCTGGGCCTTGGTGCAGTTTGATTTTCAAATTTTGTGTGCCCGTGCAAAAGTGCTAGGTGTGCGTTTGAGGCTAGGCCGAGGTGGTGAAGAAATCCGTTGGCGCTCTGGGCTAGGCAGCCGTCCTGCAAAGCTTTATATGCCAGGCCGTGTGGCGCTGGATGGCATTGAAGTTATGCGTTCAGCAACGTGGCAGTTTGACTCTTTTTCATTAGAAAATGTGGCAAGGCAGCTGTTAGGGCGTGGCAAAGACATAACTAAACCCCAAGACCGTGGTGAAGAAATTCAACGCATGTATCGTGAAGATCCTGGTTCATTGGTGAGCTACAATTTAGAAGATTGTCGCTTAGTTTGGGATATTTTTGTGAAAGCCGATTTGATGGCTTTTCTTATTGAGCGTGCCCGTTTAACAGGCTTGCCTATGGATCGGTTAGGGGGCTCGTCACAGGCCTTTGATCATTTATATTTACCTAGATTGCACCGCCAAGGCTATGTAGCGCCTGCGTTCGCCTCCGGTCAGGCGGGTGATAGCCCCGGTGGTTTTGTAATGGATTCTAAGCCTGGGCTTTATCGTAATGTGTTGGTGTTAGATTTTAAGAGCCTGTATCCCAGCATTATCCGAAGTTTTAAAATTGACCCCTTAGGGTTGATTCAGGGATTGCAGGAAGAGGATGCTCTGCATGGCTACAAGGGCGCTAAATTTAGCCGTCATCAAAGTATCTTGCCAGATATTATTGCCAAGCTTTGGGCGGCAAGAGACGAAGCAAAAGCCAACAAAAATACGCCCTTATCGACCTCTATAAAAATTGTAATGAACTCTTGTTATGGCGTACTAGGATCTAGTGTTTGCCGTTTTTATGACCAACGTTTAGCAAGCTCTATTACGTTGCGAGGCCATGCTATTTTGAATCAAACCAAAGACCTTATCCAGCAGCAAGGCATGCAGGTCATCTATGGCGATACAGACTCAGTATTTGTCTGGTTGGGTGATGAAGTCATCCCTCTGGCTGAGGTACAAGCAAGTGGTAATGCGCTAGCTAAGATGCTCAACAAATGGTGGGCGAACCATTTAGAAGTGGAGTATGTGCTAAAAAGTTATTTAGAAATTGAGTTTGAAACTTACTTCAGCCGGTTTGTAATGCCTACTATTAGAGGACAAGAGACAGGCAGCAAAAAGCGCTATGCAGGGGTGACTGTTGCGCCTGATGGCTCCTCGAAAATGCTCTTTAAAGGCTTAGAACAGGTGCGAACAGATTGGACCAAGTTAGCAAAAGATCTGCAGGCACAGCTTTACCAAAGAGTATTTAATGATGAGCCCTATTTAGACTTGATTAAACCATTGCTAACCCAGGTAAGATCTGGTGAGTTGGATCACAAGTTAATCTACAGAAAACGCCTGCGAAGGCCCTTGGCTGAATACCAAAAAAATGTGCCACCGCATGTACAAGCTGCACGCAAAGCAGAAGCCTGGCGGCTAAAAAACCAATTACCATCAGCCTATACCAATGGGGGTTGGATAGAGTATGTGATTACTCTTACAGGGCCTGAGCCTCTAGAAATGGCTCCTAAAAACTATGATTATGAGCATTATATCCAACGTCAAATAGAGCCAGTGGTGGATGGTATATTGCCATTTTTAAATGACAGTTTTGCCAACATCACACAGCGTCAGTTGGGCCTTTTTTAGTGTGATGCTAGCCGACATCTGCTGCTAGGTTACACCTTCTTCCGCTTTATGTTTTGCAAAGTAATGTGTAATGATTTAATTAGGCTAAGCTTGGTCTTTAGTTAATGTGTTGGCTTAAGGATTGAGTCAGTGGAGGCTTGTGATGAGGATGAAGGCGTGGGTGGGTTCGTTGTTGTTGGGGTGTTCTCTTTTTGTAACTAACGCAGCAGGGTATCAATCTGATGCTAAGTTATTTAATTTAGCGACAAAATTGGCCAACACAGGCAATGCGTCTGCGCAATATAACTTGGGCATGATGTATAACAACGGTGTGGGCACCCCTAAAAATCAGCTTAAAGCGTTTGATTTGTTTTTAAAATCTACTCAAGGTGGTGATCCTTTGGGGGCATTTAAATTAGCGTGTTATTATGGTGGACAAGCACCCAAAGCTGTTGCATACGATGCTGAGTTATCTTTCAAATATTATTTGGTAGCAGCAGAGGCAGGGTATAGCCTTGCGCAGTTTTCTATTGCGCAAAAGTACGCCGCGCAAGAAAATATAGACAAAGCATTATTTTGGTTTAAAAAATCTGCAAATCAAGGATACGATAGAGCGATGTCTCATTTGTTTGTGCTTTATTCAGACCCTAAATATGGTGTAGAAAATAAGGCCTTAGCTTATAAGTATATAAAACAAGCCTTAGTGGTGGCTGATACACAGCATCATGGGGAAATAAATAAGTTATTAAAAAAATACACCAAATATCTCACAGCAACTCAAATTTCAGAGCTAAATTCAGAGCAATATCAGCCCAAACCTACATCTGTCACCTTGCGAGTTAAGCGAGGATTTGGTGAAATTTACGACTTAGAAACACGGCTAGGTGGCTAAATTAAAGGTACTAGTCAATCAGATGTTTGGGGAGGTCGCCAATGTTTTCACAGCCTAATTGCTCCATGATTTGCTGAAGTTGGCGCTTAAATATCTCAAGCGTTTGGTTGCCACCTTGGGCGCCCATAGCGCAGGCACCAAACATGGGGGCTCTGCCAAGAAAAGTGAACTTGGCCCCTGAAGCTATAGAAGAGGCTACATCGGCGCCTGACCTAATGCCTCCATCCATCATTAAGGTGACTGTGTCGCTGTATTTTTTAGCTAGCAGTGTAAGTGGCTTGATGGTGGATTCACCAGTATCTAGCTGCCTGCCCCCATGATTTGAGACGATTAACCCATCTACCCCAAGCTTTATGGCTATTTCTGCGTCCGCGCAGTTAACTATGCCTTTGATAACCAAATTGCCTTTCCATTGATCTCGAATAGCCTTTATTTTGTCAGCAGTTAAGCGCCCGGCAAAGGTTTCATTCATAAATAAACCCAAGTGCTGCATATTTAAACCATTGGGTATATAGGGCTTCATGGTTTTGAATTCAGGAGAGCCTGCAAAGAGTTGCTCCATGGCCCACCTTGGATGAGTGGCCATTTGCAGAAGATTTGATAGGGTCATTTTTGGTGGGATGGACAGGCCGTTACGAATTTCTTTAGGGCGATAGGCAAAAGTGGGTGTGTCGGCCAGCAGCACTAAAGTTTTGCAGCCTGCTTGGTCTGCGCGCTGAATGAGTTTGTCGCGCAGGCTATTATCTGCGGGGTGGTAAAGCTGGAACCAAAAATCACCTTCTGTAATCTGTGCGATCGTTTCAATGCTTGAGGTGCCTACGGTGCTAAGACAAAAAGGCACATTATGTTGTTTGGCAGCTTTAGCCAAAATCTCACACGACTTTGGCCACATTAATCCTTGAAGTCCAACGGGAGCGATGCCAAATGGGGCATCGTAGGTTTTGCCAAATAAGGTGGTTTTTTGTGAGGCGCCATTGAAGTCCCTTAGGTAGTGGGGGCGAAGTTGGATGTCTCGGATTTCTTTTGTGTTACGCGCTAAATTGATGTCAGAAAAACAGCCGCCGGTGAGGTAGTCATAAGCAAAGCCTGGCATGCGTTGTTTTGCACGAGCTTGGAGCATTTCGATTGAAGGGTAACGTGAATCCATTTTCATTTCTCGCAGGCTTTGTGCTTAATATCCATACCAAGACACCATTATGCCCTTGGTTGCCATTTGGCTCTAGTAACTATAAGCGTTATATTTTGGCGACACGCCTTACCTTGTATTTACCGCTAGTTTAGCTTGCTGGTAGTATAGTCTCAAAAGCTCCAAAAACTTGTTCTTAAGCGCTAATGAGGGTAAAATTAGCGCTTCATTTTTCGCGTCTTAATTTATCTTAAATATCAGTAATGCTTCTATCTCACATGGCGGCTGTTACAAGGATGATTGCAGAAGCACTATACACCAAGTGGCCTTTGGTAGGGGCCGCCACTGAGCAAGGAAACTCAATGCCTGTAATTACTCTTCCAGATGGCAGTCAGCGTGCTTTTGACGCGCCTGTATCAATCTTTGATGTTGCTTTTGACATTGGCCCAGGCCTTGCTAAAGCTGCAGTCGCTGGCAAAGTGTCCGGCCAATTAGTTGATACCAGTTATGTCATTACTGAAGATACAGCCCTTGCTATTGTCACTTCAAAAGATGATGAAGGCCTAGAGGTCATTCGCCATTCTTGTGCTCATATGATGGCTCAAGCAGTCCAAGACGAATTCCCTGGTGCTCAGGTAACCATTGGACCTGTCATCGAAGATGGCTTTTTCTACGATTTTGCTTATGAACGCCCATTTACGCCAGAAGATTTGATTAAGATCGAAGCTCGTATGAAGGCCCTGACCAAGGAAAACCTTAAGGTTGAGCGCCGCATCATGAGCCGTCCAGCAGCGGTCGCTTTTTTTAAAGAGCTTGGTGAAGATTACAAGGTAGAAATCATCGATAGTATTCCTGGAGAAGAAGATCTCTCTTTTTACAGCCAAGGTGGCTTTACCGACTTATGCAAAGGCCCACATGTGCCCTCTACGGGCCACATTAAGTCGTTTAAGCTAATGAAGGTTGCAGGTGCATATTGGCGTGGTGATTCTAACAATGCCATGTTAACGCGTGTTTATGGCACAGCTTGGGCTGACAAAAAAGATCTTAAAGCCTATTTGCACCGCCTAGAAGAAGCAGAAAAGCGTGATCATCGTAAGCTTGGTAAAAAACTAGATTTGTTCCACACTCAAGAAGAAGCCCCAGGCATGGTGTTTTGGCATCCAAATGGCTGGACTATCTACCAGGTGGTGGAACGTTACATGCGTGAGCGGCAAAACGAAGGTGGCTATCAAGAGGTGAAAACCCCTCAGGTAGTTGATCGTAGTCTGTGGGAACGTTCTGGTCACTGGGACAAGTTTTCGCAAATGATGTTTACTACATCTTCTGAAAGTCGTGATTATGCAGTAAAACCAATGAACTGCCCATGCCACATTCAGATTTTTAACCAAGGGTTAAAGAGCTACAAAGAGTTGCCCATTCGCATGGCCGAGTTTGGCTCGTGTCATCGTAATGAGCCTTCTGGTACCTTGCACGGTATCATGCGTGTGCGAGCGTTTACCCAAGACGATGGGCATATCTTTTGCTCTGAAGATCAAATGCAAGATGAAGTGGCTCGTTTTATCGACTTTTTGTACGATGTTTATAAAGACTTTGGCTTTGACGATATTATTTTGAAGCTATCTACTCGTCCAGAGCAGCGCGTAGGTGCTGACGATGTTTGGGATCGTGCTGAAGCGGCTTTAGAAGAAGCCCTAAATGCGAAACAATTACCGTTTGATATTTTGCCTGGTGAAGGTGCTTTTTATGGCCCTAAAATAGAGTTTTCTTTGAAAGATTGTCTTGGCCGAGTATGGCAGTGTGGCACTATTCAAGTAGACTTTTCTATGCCTGGTCGTTTGGATGCACAGTTTGTAAATGAAGCAGGTGATCGTGAAGTTCCGGTGATGTTACATCGGGCAACTTTGGGTTCATTTGAGCGTTTCTTAGGTATTTTGATCGAAAACTTTGCCGGCGCTATGCCACCTTGGTTAGCACCAAAACAAGTGGCGATTTTGAATATTACGGACAAACAGGCACCTTTTTGCAAAGAAGTTGCAGAAAACTTAACAAAAATGGGTTTTAGGGCCTCTGCGGACTTGAGAAACGAAAAGGTAGGCTTTAAAATCCGCGAGCATACAATTCTTAAAGTTCCTTATCTGCTAGTTATTGGCGATAAGGAAGTAGAAACTCAATCTGTCACTGTACGAACTCGTACGGGTGAAGATTTGGGTAATATGAGCCTACAGTCATTTGCTGATTTGCTTAATGCAGACATTGCAAAACTAGGCCGCACTGAAGCGTAAATATACGCGTCAAATTTTTAATTAACGGAGATACCGAAATTAAACGGGAATATACTAAGGGCAAAGCAAAACGCCCAACAATTAACGAACATATTGAAGCGACAGAATGTCGCCTCATCGGTGCTGACGGCGAACAAGTCGGCATTGTTACTGTAGCTGAAGCACTGGTCATGGCAGAAGCTGCCAAGCTGGATCTAGTTCAGATTGCAGCTGATGCTGAGCCTGTGGTCTGTAAGATTATGGACTACGGCAAACAAGTGTTTGAAGTGAAAAAACAAAAAGCGGCTGCTAAAAAGAAGCAAAAGCAGACGCAAGTGAAAGAAATCAAGTTCCGTCCAG
>Ga0308003_1001387_pt1 | contig 10665 bp, 5 predicted proteins | sample Neamet36_FD_203159 | JGI IMG/M metagenome (GOLD analysis project Ga0308003, IMG submission 203159) | Marine microbial communities from water near the shore, Antarctic Ocean - #36 | ecosystem: Environmental > Aquatic > Marine > Unclassified | place: Southern Ocean | collected 2014-06-06
GTGGCCCTGCTACATTTACTATCGATCCTGCAACTCATGGAGATAATACAGGAACTGTCGTGATTGCAGGGAACCTGCAAGTCGACGGGACCCAGACAACTATCAATTCTACTACTCTTACTGTAGATGATAAGAATATTACTCTTGCCAGTGGTTCAGCGAATGCTTCCGCAGCAAGTGGTGCAGGCTTTACAGTTGATATTGGATCTGGAACCAACCCATCGATTATCTACGATAGTACACAAGACCGATGGCAGATGAACAAAGGGTTAGAACTACTTAGTGGTGCACCTCTTGTTGTAGGCACAGGTACAACAGACGTAGGTAGAGTTGAAAACTCTTCAGGCGTATTTTCACTCTATGCCTACTCTGCAAGACAATTTGCTTTTGGTAATGACACTAATGGTGAACATGTCCGTATTGATGCAGCAGGCAAAGTTGGTATCGGAACTACGAATCCTGCAAGTTATACCTATGGAGATTTAGTTATAGATGGTGCTGCAGGAGCCTCAGGCATATCACTTGTTTCAGCTTCAAACTCTTATGGTGGCATATTCTTTGCTGATGGAACAAGTGGAAGTGAAAAATATAGAGGATTCCTTCAATATAATCATGACTATTCCAGCCTTGTTGATAAGTTGCTATTTGGAGCCGGAGGAGCAACTCGGATGGTCTTGGATGGTAGTGGCAAACTTGGTATCGGAACAGATGCTCCAGCCGAGGCACTGCATGTAGCTGGAGGGAATTTATCTGCTATTCGCAACAACGGTCTTCGTATTATTTCTAATACTGAGGGAGCTGGAGCTGAAACGAATATAATGCATAATGCCTACTACAGCAGTGGGTACAAATATGGTGTCTCAGATGAAGCTGCTCGTATTAACTTTGTTGATGGAAAAATGTCTTTACAACCGGCGGCCGCTGGTTCTGCAAATGCTGCTATTACCTGGATTCAGGGAATAACAATTCTAGCTAATGGCAAAGTTGGTATCGGAGTACCTGATCCAGGATATTTATTAACCGTTAAGAAAGATGTAGATGCTTTTGCAGTTAAGATAGAAAATGATGGTAATTCTGCAGGAACATCTGGGGCTTCATACGCTGATGCATCGGATGGTTTATGGGTAGATACTCGTTGGAATACTGCTACAAATACTCCGTTCAAGGTTACCTCTAATAGTGGTACTGCTCCTATGATGATTATCAAAGGAAATGGCAACGTTGGTATTGGAACAGATGCTCCAAGCTCCAAATTAACCGTAAAAGCTGCTAACGGGGCGGCAGGTATTAGACTTACAAGCCCTAGTGGTCTTGGAAGTGCTTTAAATATTAATGGCTCTGGATATGGAGAATTTTACCTTTATCAAGCAGGTGGTAATCCTAAAGTAGGATTACAAGCAAATGGAACAAGCTATTTTTTAGGTGGGGATATAACTGTAGGTCACTCTGCAGGGGCTGGTATAAGTGGAAACCCTGCAGATCTTAATTACGCAGAAGTTGGACCCGGTTTTTTAAGATTAAACCGAGACGATACTGCAGATGCAGCTCAACTATCTTTCGGTAAGAATGGAGCAGTACATTCATATTTAGAAACTCGTACTAATGGTTTGGGATTTATTACTAATGTTGGTAATTTTGGTTTTGAAGGCGGCAACGTTGGTATTGGAACAAGTGGTCCCGCAGGTAAACTACACATATCAGGTAATTCAGATGTCAGTGATGAAGATTGTCAGCTAATCATTGATGATGTTGATGGTTCCGTTGGAAGTAGAATACCTTCAATTCAGTTTAGGTCTGTTACTGGTGGCACGACAACAAATCAAGGAAGAATAAGAGCTACAGATACTCAAGGTATGATACTGAGCGGGTCGAGTGCACAAGGAGATGATTTAGTTGTTCAAGCTGGCAAAGTTGGTATCGGAACAACTGCACCCGAAGGTCAGTTGACTTTACAGAATGACGATGCTTATCTAAGAATAAGGTCTAACACTACAACGACAAAAGGCTTAACTCTTAGATACAATCATGCAGGAAACTTTGGTCAGTTACTTGTTGACCATCAGGGTAATAACCAACTCGCGATGAAGTACTACGCACTTACGCACACATTTGGGCGAAGTGATAGTGACAAAATGATGACTATTGACTCCAGTGGTAACGTGGGTATTGGTGTTACAAACGTAGGCGCACCTCTAGATATTGGCTCAGCTAGTCCTAAAATTAGGTTGACTGATACAGGTGGCGGCTATAGTGAACTTAGAGGCAACGGTGGAGTAATGACTATGACCGCTGACGCAGGAAACAATGTGGCTAACTCTGCCGTTACATTTGAGACTGACGGCGCAGAACGCATGCGCATAGACGCATCAGGTAATATTGAAATTAAACAATCAGGATCAGCCCCAACTAATAATGTAAGGTTGCCTGGCTATATAGAATTTAAAGGACAAGGCTGGGATAGTAATTCTGGCTCCGATGATATAAATGCCAAGATTGAAATGGCAGCAACATATGGTAAAGTTGGAAGTGGTGCAACCTCTCCTGAATTAGTATTCTCACTTCAAGGGGCTGGTGGATTAGATTCATCATCGGAAGCCTATGTTGAAGGAATGAGACTAGTAGGAGCAGGAGCGAACAACGGCAACCAGCCTAGACTAGGTATCGGAACAACTACTCCAGATTTAACATTAGATGTTACTCATGCAACAGCAGCTCAATATATTGCAACCTTTCAAAATACCGGCAGTAATCTTAAACTTAAACTTGGCAACCAAGCTCAGGGTTACTTAAATATTCAAGGAGCTAGAATAGATAATGGCAACCCTTATGACTTGTCACTTCAATCCGATGGTGGCAACGTTGGTATCGGAACAACTCTTCCAAACTCAAGGCTTATGGTCATTGATACAACAGATGCTAGAAAGCAAATAGAATTTAGCAATCATGCAACTTATAGGGGTTCTATAGGCCACGATGCTGGCTCTGGATTTAATGAGTATAGAACTGAAGCCGGTGGTGGTAAGCATGCATTTTACAGAGGTGCGACATCTACAACTCCTGAAATGGTTATTGATAATAACGGCAAAGTTGGTATCGGAACAGCTGCTCCTGCTTCTTTATTAGATGTTGGAGGAGGCTTAATAGCTGACCCAGTTGTAAGAATTGACTCAGCCGCTGGAGGTGATCCCTCTCTTGTATTTGATACAGGTGCAGCTAACCGTAGTGCAACAATCAAGTTCCATGATCAAGGTAGTACCGCAGCCGGTTTCATAGATTATGTCCACAATGGAGATAAAATGAACTTTGGGGCAGGGTCTACCACTGGTATCACGATGACATTAAGTGATGGCATTGTGACCATGCCTTCTCAGCCAGGATTTTTTGCAAGAGGAAATACTAGTCAATGGTTAAGCGGATCTAATGGCTGGAATAAAATAGTTGGTGGAATTGCTAATGCAAACGGCACACAGGTTGGAGTAAATTTAACAGAAGCTAACAAAAGTCATTTGAATGGTTATGATTCTGGAAGTGATTTTAATACTTCTAATGGAAGGTTTACTGCTCCAGTTGATGGAAAATATCATATTCATGGTAGCCTATATTGCTCGAAGCTTGGCACTAATGCAAATGATTATATGCACTTTTTAGTGTATGTAAATGGGCAACAGATAAACGAAATGTATACTATGGGCGGCCATGGGGCAGGATATGCACATGACTTTTCATTAAACATAAGCAGTATATTATATTTAGAAGCAAGTGACTATGTTGAATGGAAAATATATTTTGCGGGCGGTACTAATATGAGAATATACGGAGATCACCTATGTATAGGTGCTCACTTGTTAAGCTAAGGAGAAAAAAATGGCAACAATAACAGTAACAATAACGGATACAGAATTAAAAGGTTTAGAAGCAGTGGCTACTGATCCACAAGAGTGGGCTAATAATGCTGTACAAAATCGTGCACGCAAATCAGTAGCAACTATATGCGCTACTTTATTACAACATTGTAATGAAAACGAAATAGCTATGGCTGTTGGACAAGATGCTCAAGTGATACAAGCTTATGCCTTGGGTGTAACGACAAGAGCTGAAAATGCAGATTTTACACCAGAATAAACGAGCTATAAAGAGCACTTACAAAAACAATAGCTAATAAAAAATAATATTTGACAATACATCTGCATGGTGCTATAATTCAAAATATTCAGGTGCTTTTCAAAGCAAAGTTAAAAGAGACGAATACATATGGCAAAATCACGCGCAAGATTTTTAGCAGAGCTTCTCGGAAGCGATGGGCTTGTAAAAACCACTACTACTTCGCTTGCGGGTGCGGACGGCATTATTGACCTCGGAGTTCTTCCAAGTATTCCTAATTCTAAGCTAAGCAACTCAAGCATTACTATAAATAGTAGTGCTACTAGCTTGGGTGGAAGTATTACTCTTACAAGTGCAAATTTAGCAGAAAACACAAATCTTTACTATACAAACGCTCGGGCAGATGCTCGCATTACCAACGCAGGCAGTGGAAACTGGAATACTGCGTATGGTTGGGGAAATCATGCTTCCGGCGGGTACGCTCCACTTTCTAGCCCCACTCTTACAGGCACACCCGCAGCTCCTACTGCTTCAGGTAGCACAAGTACTACTCAGGTAGCAACCACTGCATTTGTTCAACAAGAACTTACTACTCTCATTGGTGGCGCTCCGAGCACGTTGAACGATCTCAACGAACTTGCAGCTGCAATCAATGATGATGCGAATTACAATAGTACTCTTACTACTGCTTTAGCTACTAAGCTACCTTTAGCTGGTGGAACGCTGACAGGCACCCTTACAATGGGTTCTAATGCAATTTCTAGTACAGGAACAGGCACGTTTGGCGTTTTAGCTGTAGACACTATGACTCTCAACGGCTCAAGCATTACTGGTAGCTCAAACCTAACACTAGACGTTGCAGGAGATATTAAGTTAGATGCAGATTCTAGTAACATTTACTTGGCTGATGGTGGAACTGATATTGGATTGCTTTCTACAAACAACCAAGACATAAACATACGAAACTTAATTACTGATAAGGATATTTATTTTCAAGGCAAAGATGGTAGTTCTACAATCACAGCCCTTACTCTTGATATGTCCGATGGTGGAGGTGCTCATTTTAATAACGACATATATTTAAATGATGGTCGCGCTGCACGTTTCGGAAACGACCAAGACTTTAGAATATATAATGATGGTAGTCATACTACTTTACATAACGCAACCCTAAATCACGATATGTTATTTAAGGGTAATGACGATGGTTCAGCCATCACAGCTCTTACTCTTGATATGTCAAATGCAGGAAAGGCGACCTTTAGTGGTATTGTAAGTTCTGCACAAGGCTTTGAAAGAGGCAATATGTTTATCACGGGCAACGAGATTGACGTAGGTTCTGGCGATCTAACACTAGACGTAGCAGGAGATATTGTTCTTGATGCTGATGGTGGGGATATACAATTAAAAGATGCAGGTGTAGCTACAGGTAGATTAGGTCTTGAAAATGGCGATTTAAATATTGCCAGTATGAGACAAGACTATGATATTAAATTTAAAGGAATGGATGGAAACACAACTCCTTTCACAGCCCTCACCCTTGATATGTCAGAAGCAGGTAATGCAACTTTTAACCAACACATTTATTTAGGCGATAACGGTTATTTAGTCTTTGGCGTAGGAGAAGACGTAAAAATTCATTCTGACGGAACAAACGGAACCATAGGTGCGCAGAACGGCAACCTAACACTAGACGTTGCAGGAGACATTACCCTTGATGCTAATGGAGGTCAAACAAGACTTAAAGATAATGGAGTAGAGTGGTTACGTTTTTCAAACGAATCAGCAGTAGCACAAATTTATTCTCCTGTCGTCAACTCTGATATTCATTTAGTAGGAATTAGGGCTGCAGGTGTTGTTGAAGCATTAAAGTTAGATATGAGTGATGGTGGAGCTGCAAGGTTCAGTTCTAAGATTCAAACGGGTAATATGACTCTTGAACATACTCAAATTACTCAAAGTGCTGGTAACTTAAAACTTCTAACAACTGCATCAGGAGGACACATCGAGCTAGCTGCCGCAGGCAACGTTGGTATCGGAATAGCTGCACCAGGCTATCCCTTGGAAGTTGCAGGTGCGACAAGTACTTCTATTGCTTATCAAAGAACTGGAGTTTCAGCTAAAAAGTGGGGGTTTCATACAGATAATGACAACACTTATTGGCAAAATATTACTGACAATGTACTCGCACTAACTATTAAAAATAACGGCAACGTCGGTATTGGAACAACTACTCCAACCACAGCAAAACTCGATGTAGCAGGAACAGCTTTAGTAGAAAACGCAAAATTAAAAGCAATTGCAGAAAGCAACACAGATGCAGCAGTTGATGTGTTTATATACGATACACGAAAAGATAGCGATGGCGGTGCTTGGAGAAAGCGCACACAGAATACAAGTTGGTATAATGAAACACTGAACACATCTATTCGTGGAGCAAGAAAAGAGTTCCCAAGTGTTGCTGTTATTGTGGCTAAGTCTGGTGCAATCACGATCTACGATGGTGACGATCCTGATATGCCAATGTGGATGGTGTTTAATGGTAATAGTCTCGTTTATGGCTCAGTTACGGCGGGACTAGAGATTTTAAACGGAATAATGTTCTTTACGGGTAATGTGTCTTGCTCAGAAGTAAATTTCATTACAGAGTTTATGGGGCTACATCAGGCTACATCCATATCTCAGTCAAAAGCTGCTTGGAGAGGTGGTATTTTACACCGTAATAGTACAGCCGGTTCTTGGAGGACTGAAGGCGCAGGTACTGGTTCAGTTATTCAAACAGGTACTTTGATCAATCAATCAACTAACGACATAGCCATGGTCGTTCTTCCCAACGCACCAATCAACGCTGCTACTGGACTTCCTGTACCAACTATAGCTCTTGCTACTAATGGTGGAATTTCGATTATCAAAGATAATGGGATTGTTGTTGATATTGTCAATACTCAAGATAGCAGTACCTTTAATTTCTGTCAGGACGTTCACTTTAGAAGTGATGGTGCGATCGTATGGTCAGCAGATAGTACAGGCAATAGTGCCGCACCAAGATTTATTCATGTACTCCACGAAATACCCTCCAAAGATTTTGTTCATATAGTAGTAGCAAATCCTAGCAATACAGACGAATTTTATTCCCGTAGTAATACCGCAGGGGATTTAAAATTCCCCTCTTCTGCCGGCGTTAAGGCATTACAAAACAGTACGGGTATAACAAATGTTGGAACAGTCGATGGGCTTAGTAATTTTGCATATAACAAAATAGCCCCAGAAGAAGGTCTTGCTAACTACATCACCTCCGACTACAACACAGGTTATCAAGTAGGTAACATCAAGTTAGCTGCCCTTTCGGATACTGATACGACTAATGTGGCCGGTACAGACTTACTTGGAGGCATAGGTAACTTTTCACCAGCTGGTTCTTGGAGCTTTCCTAGTGGTTGGTCTTTAAGTAGTAATATTGCAACAGGCTCGGCAGTAACTGCGTACCTACTTCCAGCATCGAATGGAATTTTGACCACAGGTAAAAAGTATGCAGTTACAGTTACTCAGACTAGTTATACTTCCGGTGCAGTATATATGTACTGCGGTACAGGCGCGCCAGGTGGCACTTATTATGCTAGCATACCTTCGGCCACGGGAACATACACTTTTGTTTTAACTGCATACAATAGTAATTTTGGAATATACGGAGCAAACTATACTGGTGTTATAGACAACGTGACTGTATCTCTCGCAGAAGAAGACCGTAGTACGAACGACAACGGTCTCAAAGTATCTGGGACAATCACGAAAACTGCTGTAGCAACAGGTGCTGACCTTGTGGGATATAGTGGTTGGTCAACAAGTAACTTCTTACGACATCCAACAGTTGCAAATTATGGCAGTCCTGCTACTATCTCTTTCATGGGTTGGCAAAAAACAAGTGCCATAACCAACTATCAGTATATGGGATCACTACAAGATGGCACAAGCGGCCGCATCCTGGGTATGTCAATCCAGGCTGCGTCAGTATCAGAGGCTGGAAAACCTTATTTTTATGATAATACAAACAGCTCATTAGCAGGAACAATAAGAGTAGACGATGGTCAATGGCACTTTTGTGTGGGTGTTTTAGATGGAACTTCTAAAAAATTATATATAGATGGAGAGTTAAATGCTTCTGCTACCGTAACAGCACTAGCTATGACGAATGTTACAGACACAAGAGTAGGATTTTTTGCAAGTTCTGTAGGAGGTGGCGTTAACTATCCGCATCTAGGTAGTGTAGCTTTATTAAGACTTTCAGGAACAGCCCCAACAGCAGAACAAATTAAAAAGATATATAACGATGAGAAGTTCCTGTTTCAAGAGAATGCAAAAGCTACTCTTCACGGAACATCAGATGCAGTCACAGCACTCGCTTATGACGAAGATACAGAATTGCTTCATGTCGGAACAAGTGCAGGACGCTCAGAATTTCAGGGACTTCAAAGAGTCCATAACACAACAGACGCAGTGGGTGCAGCAATCAGTGCAAGCAACGGCTTCATAGTAGAGGAATAAAAAATGGCAGTTAAATTTACAAAACCAGAAATCAATGTACGCGAGAAGCTTGCTGAACTGGACAAACCTTCAGGAATTGCAGGAGAGGCGGTGCTACGTGCTGAGACCCCGCAGGAACAGTTTAACTTGATTGGTGCTGGACGTAAGAACCTTCTTATAAATGGCAACTTTCAGGTTAGTCAGAGAGGAACTTATACAAGTGCTACTACATCCTCATCCGCTTATTTTCTTGATAGATGGAGAGTTGACCGTAATGGAACAGCTACTGTACAACATACTAGCGGCCATGATATACCAGGAACTCCTGCAATTTGTAAAGCCATAAAACTTGTTCAAAGTACTACTGCTAGTAACTATTTAGGAATACGGCAAAAAATAGAAACTCCTGAACAATATATAGGTAGAACTTTTACTTATAGTGCGTGGGTTAGGTCTAATACATCTAATGCACGTATTGAGTGTTACATTCCCGGAACATCGCCAAATACATATATAGGGCCTACTCATTCTGGCAATGGAGAGTGGGAATACTTATCTTTTACATTTACACTAAACAGTGGCACTCCTACTACTTTTCATGCTGACGTATTCATAGATAGTGGTGCTTATGGTAATACTACAATAACAGCAGGACAATATTTAGAAAGTACAATGCTTCAGCTAGAATTTGGCAGAGTAGCCACCCCATTCGAGCATCGTTCATACGGTGAAGAGTTGGCGTTATGTATGCGTTATTACCAGAAGATTTTTTCTGAACCAGGAAACACAGGTCAGGTTCAAATGATGGGCCTTAATAATGGCCTTGCACATTTTCAGTGGTGGCCTTCTGTTAGTATGAGAACTAGACCAACAGTAGGAGTTACAGATACTACACCTTACTGGGAAAGTTATCCTTGGAATGTGGTTGGCACCACGATGAATATAAGTAGTGTAAGTAATGGACATTTGACTCGCGACGGCGGAGAGATAGGAATTTACGCAACCTACAACCCTGTTTTAGTAAGAGGAACAAATTATACTGTTGATGCCGAAATCTTTTACTTTGATGCAGAATTATAGGAGAAATAGAAATGTATATATCACACAACAATTTAAACAACACACTAATTTCAGTTTGGTGCAATACTAATAATATTGCTATTCCAATAGACCCTGCTAACCGTGACTACCAAAAAGTCCTCGATGATATTATCGAACAAGGCGCTGGTTGCTTTACTGGTGATATTCCTACGGAACTACAAGCTGCGGCAGACGCAAAAGAGTTCGCACAGCAAGTAGAAGCGTATAAAACCGCAAGAGCTCGTGTAGCACAGTATCAACTTTCGGTAGGTGTACCAGAGTCAAGTGAAACTATTGTTACTGGTCAAGAGTGGAACGAAGAAACACTGGTATGGGAAGATGTTACAGAAACAGTTGTAACTCCTGCAATCGAAGCTCTTGTTGTAACGGTAGAAGTTACTACTCAGGAAATGGGCGAAGACCCCGTTACATCGACAGTTGCAAATCCACTAATTGTAAAAGATGACCAAGAAAGAGCAGCAGCTCAGGCAATAATTGATGCTACTCCTCAACCTGTAAAAGATCAAGTTGACGGTTAATAAAAAAGGGACTTTGCAGTCCCTTTTTTACTTGTTACGAGTTATACAACTTCACCTTCTTCGGGAGCTTCGTCAGGAGCTGGATTCTCCAACTCCTCTTGTAGCAAGCCTGTAAATCCTCGAATACCTACTTCGATTTGGTCAAGTTTAGCACGGGTTTGATTACCCTGCGTCTGCATGTCCTGTACCTGTGATACTAGATACTTTGCTTTTTCAGAAAGATCTTCTACTTTGTACTCTTTGTCGTTCATAGAGATCGTTTGTACTTCATTTTCAGTTACTTCAGTCATTATAATGTCCTATTTAAATAGTTTTGCTAGTGATATATCAGTAGCTAGGGTTTTATACTATTTCGCAAGCTCCGCCTACACAGGCAAGTTCTTGAGATCCAGTAGTGTTATCTTCTTTTTCGAACTGGGATAAT
>Ga0308003_1001392_pt1 | contig 10636 bp, 1 predicted proteins | sample Neamet36_FD_203159 | JGI IMG/M metagenome (GOLD analysis project Ga0308003, IMG submission 203159) | Marine microbial communities from water near the shore, Antarctic Ocean - #36 | ecosystem: Environmental > Aquatic > Marine > Unclassified | place: Southern Ocean | collected 2014-06-06
TGGCCGAATCTAATTTCCACCAAGACCCGGTGGCGGCGGATGCGGTGATTCGAGCCTTTCAGGAGTTGGGTCACGGCGACAAGCTGGTGCTAGCACCTCTGGGCGTGACACTGCAGGTGGCCTTCTCCCAGAATGAGCTGAATTCGCGGCTGACGCACGGCGCCGGCCAGTGGTGGGCGCGAGACGTGTGCCCGTACTACATAGCGATGTACAGCGGCATCATGGCGGGGATGCCAATGCACGATGTCCACCCTCTAGCACAGCTACTTCATCCCGAGTGGTATATGGGCGTGCGGCCGCGGGGCTTGCGCGTGGAGACGGCGGCGGGTGGTGGCGGTGCGGCACTGGGGATGCTGTACCATGACGCCAGACATTGGTCTCCTCGCGTGGCTGGGGGGGCTACCTCCGACTCGGACTCGGACTCGGACTCGGACTCGGAAGTGGTGGTGGTGGCGGTGGAGGGGGGAGGCAATCCCGTGCGCGGCTCCACGCCGCCCACGCTGCCGCTCGTGCTGCTGGAGGTGGACGCGGAGTCCTTCAAGGAGTGGGTCTTATCCCTCCTCTCCGCTATATAAGGTGTGGGGTAGATCGTGGTGTCTGTAGGGGAGGATGGTGTACAAAGTGAAGCTGTGTTATGAAGTACTTCGTATGTGATTGTAAAAGCTTATTGCGATGGATGTACGATACTCTGTTAGTCGTAAAAATAGGTTCCAGTCTCGCTTCCCTGGCACGTCCCTTCTATTTCTTCTTGCCCTTCTTGCCTTTGTTCTTGGCCGCGTCAGGGTCCATCGCCATGACTGCCTCTTCGGCGCGCTCGAGCATGGCCCGAAGAGACTCGTTCTTGGAGGCCCGGTCAGTGCGGCACGCCTCTCGCGCAGTCCACTTCTCACTCAGCTCCTCCCGCCGCTCACCTGCCGCCGCGATGAGGATCCCCACGCGCTCGTGAAGTGCGGATCGCATCTTGTCCGTCATGGCATTCACGTCGGCAACCACCTGCTTCGCAGAAGCGTCTAGCTCGGCCGTGGCGGCGGCATGTGCCTCTTTGCGCTGCGCCACTTCCTCCGCCGGGAGCACCGACTCGTCCACCACCTCCAGGTACTCCGCATACAGAGTGAGGCCCGCGATTAGCGTCTCTCTCGTCGTGAGCGCCTCAGCCTCCTCCTCTACTGCCAAGGCCTCGACCAGAGATGGCACAGCAGTCTCAGGCACCTCGTAGCCCTGCTTGGGCTCCACGGCGGGTGGCGCCTCCTCGCCGTCCGCCGCTGCTTCGACAGGAGCAGGTGGCTCGGCAGCGGCCTTGAGCGCGCTTGCTTTGTCGTTGAAGTACGACACCGCTGCGGACGCACGAGCCCACCGCCCCTCCGCCGCCTCCTCCCAGCCGTTCTTGAGCGCCGCAAGCCGCTCCAGCGCCGCTGTGTCGTGCCGCACGTGCATCACCACACCGCCCAGCACGTCCACCGTCCACTGGAACAAGCCCGTCGGTCGGCCCATGGCGCCAATGACCGATGCACGACTCAGACTGCCTTGCTGAAGGGGGTCCTCGGCGTTCACCTCGGCCTCCTCCGAAGGGTGGTACATACCCTTGCTCGAAGGCTCCTTGTCGAAGCTGTAAGGCAGGCGTGAGCGCAGGCACTCAGGCACCACCATGCGCGACCCGTCCACGCACACCTCCACATAGAACTCCACGTTTTCCCCTGAAGGTGCCACGCCCGCGCCGTCCTCCGCAGCTGCGCCCTTGCCCTTGCCCTTGTCTTTGCCCTTATCCTTGCCCTTGTCTTTGCCCTTGGCGTCGCCGCCAGTGGCCACATCTGCAGCAGCAGCCACGCTGCCGTCATCCTCCAAGAGGCCGGCCAGTCCGATGTCGAGGGCACTGAGCACCGAGCGCCCGCGGTAAGTGCGCACGAGCTTGTTGTCGCTCTTACGGTGTACCGTCAGCACCACGGGAACATCCAGAGCAGCAGCCAGCGGGACGCCGGCGGCGGCGAGCGCCGACTGCATGGCGGGTGCTGCAGGTGACGCCGCCTCCTCGCCTTCTGCAGGCGCGGCCACTGCCTCCGCCTCCCCAGCAGCCGCCGCAGCCGCAGGTACCTCCACCTGCATGTCGGCCAGCGACAACTTCACGGACAGGGGGAAGTGTGCCTTGTCCACGACATACACGTCGCGGAAGAGGCGCAGGGAGGAGTTCGGGGTGAAGACACCCGCGAAGCGCGACCCAATGGCCGCAGGGACGCTGTCCGCGGCCAGCACTGCGGTCACTTTGAGCGTCTTCACTGCCGCGGCATCTACCCCCTCAGCAGGGGTAGCAGCGTTGCATTCCTCCACTGCAGCAGTGAGGCCGGTTAAGGCCTCCGGGAAGGCAAGTGCCGTCCACGACAGCAGAGACAGCTTGTACTGGAACGAAGGCAGCGCGGTACCGTCGGGTGCGGCCGCACGTGCGACGATACGACCAGTGGCCCCCGCCGGCACCACCACTGTCATGCCGTCTAGTCGAGTCATGACAGTGGAACCCACCACGCCGTCCGCCGCGCCTTCCTGCACCAAGGACAGCTGCACGTGTGCCGCCATGGCTTCGGTGCCCAGCTGCAAATGAGCCACCAGTGGCAGCGCCACGTTCGCAGCGGTAGAAGGCAGAGGCTGGCGAAACAGGAGCGCCTCCCGTCCCGCAGGAACAGGACCCTGTGACCCCGCCCGCTCCAGCTGGCACACCACCGCCTCGTCCGTAGGTCTCCAGAGCTCTGCCGAGCCGCCCACTGCCAGGCCTACGCTGGAAGAAAAGCCCACGGAGTAGCTCGCGGTGGAAAAAACTCGCACTAAGAATGTGGCTCTGCCCGCCACCGGCAGGCGCGCAGTGGGGATCTGGAAGGTGCACTTGGTGAAGGGAAGCGCCGTGTTGCCTGCCTGTAGCTCCGTGCGGAGCATCAGTGGCGGGGTGTCGCACGGCGCGAGCAGCTGCTGCAGTACCACCACCACGTCGGCGGCGGTCGGTGTGGGAGCAGCAGCAGGCGCTTCTCCCTCAGGCGCTTCTCCCTCCGCCGCCTCAGGTGCGGGCGGCGTGACCATGTCGGCTCGGATCGTGACGGTCAGAGGCACATTGCCACAGGCACCTGAGCTCGACGGGGCGTCCATCGTGAGCAGTGTCAAGGGCATGGGCGGTAGCGGCGTGCGCGACGCCGCGGACGCATCCACGTCAGCGGGCGCGCCCTTGCCTTTCTTGGCGGCGGGGTCCTCCGCAACCACTGCCACAGCCCAGTGGCGGTCAAGCCCAGCATTCGATCCGTCAGCACCGCCGTAGTAGCGAGTGTCCAGCCCCACCACGAAACCGTGGCCATCCATGATCTCCCCCAGAGTGAGCCACGCATAGCTGACGCCCGTGCCTGCGGGCAAGGCCTCCCCCCGCTCGTCGATCACCGGCCCCTCGTTGACGCGTACCTGCCAGTCGACCAGTACTTTCACGTCCCGTAGTACTGTCGGGTCAGCGGCCGGGTAGCACAGAGCCAGCACGGGCAGCACACGCACGCTACTTCCCGCCGCCGCTGGGGCCATGACGACCGAGCAGCACTCCTCGAACGGCTTGCCGATGCTGTCACAGATGCGCGACACCAGGCTCTCGCGAGACTCGATGCGGGAGCAGAGCGTTGCGCGCGCGGCAACGCGTGCCTCGTGCACGGTGCGGTGGTGCTTCTTGGTGGCGTACCCGGATGGTACCAGGCTCTCTGGTGCGGTGTCGCTACCCGCACGGCTGCGGCTGCCGCCCTCGCCGCCCTCCACATCCAGCACCATCCCTCCGTCGCCGCCGTCGCGCGACGCCGCCTCCTCCGGGGCCCCCATGTTCAACGCCTCTGCCAGTTCCTCCGCTGACTCCCCAAGAGGGTTCTCGGGGGTATAGAGGAACATAGTCGGCACGTCGGCGTCGGTGAGTGCCGCTACGCCGCCGTTCACCATGTCAGCCAGTATACCTTTCAACGTGTCCTCGCTTCGGGATGACACCGCTTCAGGGCTCCAGGGAGCGCCAGGGATCCACCCCGTGAGCGCAGCCACAGCAAACGCCACGAAGTGCGCGCCGTTCTTGGCGTTAGTCGGCTGCTCGCGGGCCATGAGTCCGTCCACGTCGTCACCCTCTTGTGCCTTTAAGCCGAGGCCAGTGGCGTAGTAGCCGCTCTTGGAGTACGCCATGTACACTGCCTTGGCCAGCAGACTGGGCCACAGCTCGAGCGACTGCGCGCTGGCTGCCACTGCCGCACTGCCGTCCTCGTGCACGGGCAGGCAGTCGTCCACCGTCACCTTGCGCCATGCACCGCCCAGGAACAGCTTCACCACATATCGTCCGGACGGATTGTACGCGGGCCGACCGTTGGGTAGCTGGGGCCAAATGTTCCTCCAGAGGTACGAGGATGGCGCTGCTTCAACCGCGGGCTCGGCCTCGGCGGGCGCCGCTGCCTCCTCCCCCTCTGCAGGCACCTCCGCACTGGCAGCGGCGGCAGCGGCGGCGGCGGCAGCAGCAGCAGCGTCCAGTGCGGGCGTGAACCACTCGCACAATGAGAAGACCTGCACCATGATGGGGTCTCTGTAGGCGCCGGCAGGCACCTCCACACCCACGTCCCGCTCTAACAGGGCGGCGGTGTATGCCACACGCGCCGGAGCGGGCTCGGGGGCGGGCTGCTCCTCGCCCTCGACCGCCGCGTGCGGCTGCTCGCCCGCCTCGGCAGCAGCCGCAGCAGCCGCAGCCACGTCCGACTCCGCCGCCTCCGCCGCCGCCAATAGCTCTCCTTGAAGCACCCGTCGTGCCACCTGCTCGACTGACCACTCTCGCTTGAAGTCGTTTGACGGCGCATAGCCCTTGAACAGACCAGTCTCCGGCACGTCCGTCACCACCGCCGGCTCTGCCGCATCCGCACCCTCTGTAGATTTGGGCGATTCCACAGGCGCCGCTGGCAACGCATCGTAGAACATGCGAGGCAGCAGCTGGCCACCCTCCGTGCGCACAGGCTCCTTGAACTCGACCACCTCGGGGGCGCCCTTGCCCTTCTTGCCCTTGTCCTTGCCCGCCGCCGCTGCCGCCTCTTCGCCGCCCTCCAGGCCCAGCAGCGCCTTGATGCCTTTCACGTCCGCTGCCACGATGTGGTCCGGGTAGGTCACGACGACACGCTCCTCCTCAGGCACCGCGGCAGCCCAGTCCTCTTCGGCCAGCGCATCAGGCACCCACGCAGGGAAGGCGTCCTCGGCGTTGTTCACCAGCCCTGACGGCAGCGAGTCCAGAGCACCCACCTCGCCCAGCTCCTGCTCCTCCAGTGCCTCCCGCAGGTAGTCGGCCAGCGCCACCTCCTTGAGCACTGCTGCCCCTCCACCCCCCTTGCCCTTCTTGGTATCCTTCTTGGGGCCCATGACCTAACAGAAGAACCTTATCGACCTCCTCTCCAAGCGTGTCCCGCATAACAATAACGTCGCGATCCGCACTAGAATATTCAGCGGGTCCTCACTGGAACAAGTGGTATGTGGTATGCCTCCCCGCGATCCTGAATCGTCATTAACAAGCAGTGCTGTCTCCCAGGTTGTAAAGAGGAGGCCACGATGAAGTGTGGCGGCTACCGTGTTGCCGCATAGTGCTGCAAGGGCCACCAGAAGAAGCATTGAAAAAAGGATACACCTGGACACCGTGCGGGTAGAAAAGCAGTATTGCGACGACGCGATGATGCCCTACGCCTTGGATGAATGAACACCGCTATGTGTCGCTGCAGTCAATCTAGCCTACGAGCTGACCCTAACTCTACTCGAGAATGGGGCTAACCCTAATGTGATTGGACCCATGGAGGTGAATCAAGGGTTACGCGTCAGTCCTCTCGCCGAGGCTTGCGCTTTAGGTAGAGGTGGTGGACGCGATACGGACAATTACCAAAGGACGTCTAAACTTCTGCGCGATGGAGGTGGCAAGGTACTCTACAAACACCCCGATGGCCGCATTCAAGAGGACGATCGGACCTTTGAGTATGAGAGTTGAGTGAGAGGAGTGAGGGAGAACGAAAGATGGGAATAATGACTGAACACTCCTTTATTAATGAAGAATTATATTACCATTTTGTGACTTCGATCTAAGCAGCCACTGTGACCTCGATCTCGACATTGTTGTCGTTGGCCAGCTGCGCGATGCCGACAGTGGCCCGCGACGCGGCGACGCCCCGAGACAGCCACGCCCCTTGGAGAGTGATCAAAGACAAAATAACGCTACGATCAAATACACACCAGTCATGATGTGTCCAGAAGCAGGCTGCACATCCCTGACGTATATAAGCGCGATCCGTACTTTCTAAAAGTGCGGATCGCGCGTGCACAGGACATATGGGAAGAACGCCTCTTCCTGTGCCCCATCTGAAGAATGGGCGAGGTTAGGCGGGACTATGGTGTGTTGCGGTCGATCAGCTCCACCTTCATGTCGCTGGAGTCGTCTAAGCTGAGGAAGGCGAAGAAGAAGCTCGGTCAGTCTGTTCGGCGCTGGTGGAAGGCCCTCTCACCTGACGAGCAGGCCGATGTGCTCATCTTCCGACCCAGCGAGCGCTTCTTGACGCTATACATGGCGCTCCAGGTGGAGTACGGCATGTTTGGAGTGGGTCCTGAGGCGTGGACTCGTCTCGTGCTGAAGTGGAAGGAGGGCGGCATCCAGCACAAGGATGCCATCGGGCCTTATGCTGGCGGTCATAGCATGCCTGACGCAGGCGCGTGCGTTGGGCGCTGGGACTGCGCACAGCTGCGCTGCTTTGAACGGCTGGTCTTGGCCGCGTGTCGCATGGTGTGGAACAGTGCCGACAAGGCAAGCCTCTTTGTCTTCACTCCACCTTCACCCTCACCTTCACTGTCATTGGACTCGGGCAGTAGTGGCCGCAGTCTACCGCAACTGGACGTGCTCGACCTGCTGACAGAGCTCTCGCACGGACTCTGTTTCACTGAGGCACCCGTGCCCGTGGCGGTGACGGGTCAGCCAAGCGAGCCCGCGCCGGCGTGGTTGGTGGCGCAGATGGAGTTCACGCTCGGACAGGTGCTGGTGGCGGAGGTGGAGGTGGCCATGCAGGCGGCCTACCGCGCCGCTACGGTGGGCGGGCTAGCGGCTAAGAACAGACCTGGGGTGCTGAGCCGCAATCCTCGGGATGGCGAAGAGCACCGACAGCTGTGGTTGGCGGTGGCACAGGGGGACGTGTCGGCGCGCGCGCTGGTCTACAACGCACTCTCGCTCTCATCAGTCCCTGTGCATGTGCATGCGAGGCGGGAAGACGGGCCTGGCGTGCAAACCAGCCGACGAGGGTCGCTTGGAGAAGAAGCTCCACTCAAGGGCGTGTCTGTGACTGTGAAGACAAGCACTGATGCGACCGACATGGGCATCAGCAGCAGCAGTAGCAATCATGGTGGGAGTGATTGTAGTAGAAGTACTAGCAACGGTGGGAGTCATCGCAGTGGTAGTAGCAGCAGTAGCAGCAGCAGCCGCCGCCGCCACAGCAGGTCCCTCGTGACCGATACGCCCTCCAGTGTGCCGGCCGAGACATCGAATTCCAGTGCTGATACCGGTGCCGGCTCGGGCGCGCGCGTGCAGGCACTACTGGCCAAGGACGACGTAGAGGAGCTCGGGCTGCTGGCCACTATCAGTAGGAAGCACCAGGGACGAACGCCCCCTCTGAACAGACTAGTACGTGCCAATGAGGCGCTGCTGTGGGTGTGGTCGGTCGCGACCCTCGTGGAGGAGGTGCAGGGCCAGGCTCGAGAGCATGGATGGCCGTGTGCCAGGGGTGTGCTGGGTGGGCTAGAGAACCTTCTCCTGCCCCTGGGAACGCGACCGTCGTCGTCATCATCGTCGTCGTCATCGTTGTCGTCACCGTCGTCGCCATCGCCCACACCCTCGCCCACGCCCTCGCAAGCCATGGCGGCTGTGAGCATGCCGCTGACACATGGCTTCGGCTGCGCGCACGCAATGCACATGCGCGCGCTAAGGCCGCTCCGGCAGGCGGCTGCTGACCTGGCTACGAGAGGCCTTCTGGCATCGCTCGGAGTAGGAGACGACGGAGGCGGGGTCCGCGGCCAGGGCACGGGTAAGGGCAAGGATAAGAAGAAGGCTCTGCGCAGGGCTAGCGCCGAGTCGCCGAAGTTGCTGGCTTTGGTGCAATCCGAGCCTTACGAGGCCGAGCCTTACGAGCCCGAGCCTGAGCCTGAGCCTGAGCCTGAGCCTGAGCCTGAGCCTGAGCCTGAGCCACTTATCGATGCGGACTTATCGATCGAGACAGAGTCAGAGGCAGAGACAGAGGCAGTGGCAGTGGCAGCGGCAGACGTGGAGACGACTGCGGAAGAAGTGGCTGTGAATGAAGTGCTGGACACAAGTAGTGCTGGCAGTGCTGGCGACAGTACGATGACGACGGCAGAGCTGAGCACGAGCATGATGTCCAAGGATGACGGGGGGCTGGACTGTGAAGGCTGTGAGGCGGGCGGGAAGCGACACAGGCGGAAGGAGGAGGAAGAAGAAGCTGGGGCGGAGGCGGAGACGCAACTGCTACGCAGGGAGCTGTACGCCATGCAGCGTCGAGAGCGGCAGCGCGCGCGCCAGCAAGTGCGCGCGCGCGCATCGTTGCTACGCGCACGCGCCACGGAAGCGTGTCTCATCTCCAGTCTCGCGGTGTCGGATGCTGCCTTGGCGCTCACGTCGGCGGGTCGGGTCGCCCATACCAACGCGCACACGCACGGACACGGAACGAACTCCAGTAAGTCTGTCGCCGGCGGGGGTGGGGGAGGCAGTCTCTTCGTGTCGTCTGTCGGTAGGACGCCCCTCCTGGCCAAGAGGGACCGGCCAGGCTCTTCTGTGTCGGCAAGCACGCTTGCCGCGCAGTTCACGTGGGAGGGCTTGCTGCCCGGGCGTGGTATGGGGAGGGCCGTGGACACGTCCTTCGCGCCCGCCCGGCGCAGTCAGAGCGTGGACGGGCAGAACAAGGGCGAGGATGACAGCGAAGGCGAGGGCGTACTCGAGGGCGTGCTGGGCGGTAGTGGTGAAGACGATGGCAGTATCAGCATCATGAGTAGCCAGTGCGATGAAGGAGAGCTGGGCGGTTGTGGCCTTGACGGGGACCCGTGGGGACCGGCGCTGGGATTGGCACTGGCTGCGCCCACTCTGGCTGCACTTGGCGGCACGAGCGGTGCCAAGTCCGCCGGTACGAGCGAGGTGGATTTCAACGAGCGCGCACACGCGCAGGCTTACGCGCAGGCCTTCTCCCCCATGTCCGTGCCGGGCCTCCCGACGGTCAGGGGCGCGGGTGGGTTCTGCGGCCGGCAGCAGGACACAGTCAGACAAGTGGTCTCAGAAGTGGTGCACGCAAGTGAGGGAGACGCGCGGCCTGCGACGGAGGAGTCTGGTCCAAGCGACAGTTATGGCGACAGCGATGGCGATGGCGATGGCGATGGCGATGGCGATGGCGACGTGGACGAGGTCCTGCAGTGCCCGCTGACACGCGAAGTGGTGGCCTTTGTGGACGAGTGCGACGCTGCTGCCCGCAGTCGGCAGGGACTGCTGGATGGGGTGATCGAGCGCCTCAGAGCGGTGGTGCAAGGCATGTGGCCGCGCGCGCACGTGAGCGTCTTCGGCTCTGTCGCCGCGGACGTCGCTTTGCCGCACTCCGATGTGGACGTCGTGATCGGGCTACCCAAGGTGCATCTGGAGGCTGGTCCCGACGCACCGGGTGCACTGGAGGGCCGCAACGCCATCAAACAGACGTGGCAGCAGTCCCTGGTGCGCAGTCTGGGGAGGGAGACGTGGGTGGACCTGAGCACCATCCGCCTCATCCCCAACACCGCCGTGCCGGTGTTGAAGGTGTGCACGCGCGACCTCAGCGAGAGCGTGCATGCGCATGCACATACTCACGGCGGCCAGGGCCAGGGCCAGGGTGCAGATGACGGGCTGGGCGTGAGTGGCAGCAGCAGTAGCAGCAGTGGTGGTCCGACTACAGGCACAGGCAGGCGCGCGCCGCTGCGCACACAGATACAGATACAGACACAGACACAGCGCAGGGGCGAAGAGCCGTGGACCACGGCGGCCAAGAACGTTAAGGCAGGCGGCGGTGTGGGCGACAGCACTAGCCCTGTCGCCGCTGCCGCTGCCGCCGCTACTGCTGCCCTCACCGGCACGGTTCCTCCCAAACTGCCACTGCCACCGCCACCGCTGCCAGAGCCGCAGGCACAGCCAGAGCCAGAGCCTGCTCAGATAGTGGAGCTGGACGTCTCCTTCGAGGCCCAGCACCATCGCGGCATGGACGCGTGCAAGCTGACCGCCACACTGCTGCGCGACTACTGCCCGCTGCGTGGCCTGGTGCTGGTGCTCAAGCAGCATCTGCGGCGGCGCGCGCTGCTCGAGTCCTACAAAGGCGGGCTCTCGTCCTATGCTGTGGTGTTGCTGGGCGCGCGCTTCCTGCACGACTTGGCTTACAGCCCCGGACACACAGGCCCCTCATTTAACGTCGCCGACCCCGACAATCTCGGCGCGCTACTGCTGGCGTTCCTAAACTTCTTCGGGAACGTGTTCGACCCTCGCGCCGTGGGTGTGGGCACTGCGAGGCAGGGGTACTGCTCGCGCGCACAGGGCCAGAGCAGCAATGGGATGCCTGCCCTGTCCTTCGTG
>Ga0308003_1001394_pt1 | contig 10612 bp, 5 predicted proteins | sample Neamet36_FD_203159 | JGI IMG/M metagenome (GOLD analysis project Ga0308003, IMG submission 203159) | Marine microbial communities from water near the shore, Antarctic Ocean - #36 | ecosystem: Environmental > Aquatic > Marine > Unclassified | place: Southern Ocean | collected 2014-06-06
GAGTTGATAACAAACGTTGGGCACTGGTCATTTTTATCGCCACAGGTACCTTGAGACAAGGAGCCTTACTTATTAATGGCAACATACTGCGAAAACTTAATGCGGGTAAAGTGGTAATTGTCACCTGTTCAAACAGTACTAATTTTTGTTGTTGTAGCTCATCATAAAATAAATGTGGTAACGAATGTTTTGCCTGCCATGGGTGAACAGGTATGGGTAAATAGTCTTGTTCGTTGAGTTCAAGCTTTTCAAGCTGCTGTTGCCAAGCTTGCATTTGTTGTGGAAAATACATTTGCCAGTAAAGACGAATCTCAGCCGAAGTTATCGTCTCTCCTTTAGCCATACTATCAACAGATAGGTGATCTGTTCTCAGTGCACCCAAAATGAGTTTAACCTGAGCATTAAAGTCAGGAGAATAAGCTAGAATTTGTGTCAAATTTAACTGAGGTTTACTGCGATCAGTCGGGTGTGACGGATGCCCAACTGCAGCCCATTGCTCCAATAACGCATAAGAATTCGACGTATTAAGTTGAGATATATAGTGCCAGAAGTTTTGATCAGGCTGATTTAGCTTTTGTCCCCACAATAATCGAAAGGCCATAGCGAGGGCTGTATTAAACCAAGTTTGCTGTAAATCGCTGCCAAACTCCTCCAGTTTTTTTGCATTAAATAACTCACCTAATGATGATATTAATTCAATACAAGAAATGGGTTGTGCCTGTTCTGCACATAGTACTTGTTGCATACTAATAACGTCACCACGACTAAGGCATTTTAATTCTTTAATGTACCAAGTTTTAGGCTCTAACATCGCTCTCTGCAAGATAAGTAAATTGCCTTGTAATTGCATTATATTCTCACGCAACAATGAGTTGATTAATTTGATGATGACTTGCTCGTGGGCAGAATCGAATTGGTCCATCACTAATGAGACATGCAAGCCAACAACTGATAATGCCTGTTGTTGAGTTGCTTGCTCTAAAAAAGCGCTAAAAGCTTGTTTTTGCTGCGCCAAGGATATTACATAATTTAGGGTTAACATAGCTGAATCCTTATGCCACGGCTTCATTAATAAAGTTTGTTAAAACTTCATCTTTTAACGGAGCAATAATTGGGTTAATTAAAGGTACGTAATCAGCTTGTTTGTCTGCATGCTTTTGAACTCTGATTAATAAATTTCCTTTATTCGGTAAATCTTCACCATTTAATAGAGCACTAATTTTTTGCTGTGCCTGTTGATTAGGGTGCTCTTTCAGATACTCATTAAGAATGTCACCTAACTGAGCCCACAATTGTTTAGACAATACAGGGTCGCCGCCAGAAATATAAAAAACACATTGGCATAAGTTATTGATAAACAAACAATAGGAAACACGCTTCCAACCTTTGTCTGCATTATAAAATACAGCGTTACGCGCAGTGGTGGATAAGTGACTAATATCCCGTTTTACTTGGTGATCTGTAACTAACTTTGTACCTTCCATATCGCGCATAAATACCTTGGTTGGAAAGCCGTTTTGCAAACCAATAAGTACATTTTGTAAATGAGGCTCAAAAACTAATCCACGCTCAAAATAAGAAAAAAGTACACTATGCGTTAATTGTTTTGCATAAGCACCAAACCATAATAACGCCGCATGATGGAAGGCCTTATCTGTATCACGCGCATACTGGCCAACTAAACTGCGAGCGCGATTGGGGCCAAAGGGGTTTTCAGAAAATAAGGCTCCCGCGACTTTTGGTTGATATAAGTGCAATTGAAAATCAGAAAAGTTTTCACGGAATATCATAGCAAAGGCTTCTTGCACTACTTTATTATCTTCAGCACTTTCTAAGTTCAAATTAACAGTAATATAGGCGGGTTCTTGTAATAGAATGAGATCTGGAAATTTTTCTTTAAGCACTTCTTCTTTACTTAATATATCACTAAGCACGATAGCGGTATCTAATTCATAAATCGCATTTTTACGCAGACAATTAGTTAATCTGACATGTAATGAACCTTTATAAAAGTAGTCACTGTGAGGACTATATAAAGTACGTACAGAAGAAGTAGCATAAAAAGTTTGCCCTAAACAGCCAAGGTCTCTTATTACGCCCGTTTCAATTAAGCCTTTAAGCTGAGGTAATTGTAAAATATATTGGGCTTGCCAAGGGTGGCAGGGGATGGCTTGCTCGTTGTCAGTTAACTTTAATTCGCCTGGTAAGTCAGCATTAATAATATCCTTAGCACCTATATTTGTTAAGCTCTTTTGCTGAATAAGCTCAGAGGGTATAGCAAAATAATGCAGTTGAAAACCGTTACCAAACTCAGGTGAATACTGTCTTAGTTGAGTATCAGAAAAGCCTATTCTTGCTTTAGGAGCAGGATGAAAAGCATGACCAAGGGCCATTTGCTGCTCACTACTTAAATAATCTTGGCTAACTGAAGCCATACGTTGACAAACGGGTGCGGAGCTTAATAACTTGAACAAAAATTCTCTACTATTGTTAATTTGTTCAATTAATTCATGGTTAAAAGGTTGTTGAAAGTGAAGGCATAGCTCTTGTATAAAAAGTGCGATTAAATGACGACTAGAAGTTTCCACAGGGCTTGCTCCAAGGTAGCAAGCAGACAAATAACGTAGATTAATTTGTGGGTTGTTGTTATCAACCAATATTAAGACTTGTTGCTTTTGTAAAGGTAAGTGTATTTTTAATACATAACCGGCACATTTAACCCATTGTTGTCGTAAAGATAATGGCCAGTGCTTTAGCGCTGGTTGCTGGCTGAAGCTAATATGTTGTTGTGGCCTAGCATGCTCACGTAAATAACAATTTAAAAAACTCTGTAAAGTAAAATAATCTGCTTTATCGGCAACTGAGGTAAAACTTGAGATTGTCATAAACTACTCCTTAATAACTAAATTGATGTTTCAGAATTTCTATAAATGCTGAAACGATTAAAAAACTTATCAATTAAAAAAATTATCGATTTTTTGGATACTGTTTCCTATAGCGCGGAATAAAGTAAACAGTATAAAGTTATTTTAATGCATTTGATAATCATTATCATTTAGATCTGTATAGGATTACAAGTAATAAATATTATTTTTTCATTATTTTTGGGGAGGTAACAAAAAGAACAAACGTTGAAACAACGTTTGTTTAGTCTTAAGCTGTTAATTTAAGGTTTGTAGAAGTGATCAGCACTTTACCGAGTAGCCATTGTAAAGTGAGGTTTTAAGGGATAAATTGATTTTATCTTGTTTCGTCGTGTTCTTTTAATAAACAACCAAAGCCCTGATATGGCAAATGCGCTGGGTAGTAAGGCGAGTAAAAGCCAAAAAATCTTAAGACCAACACCAAAAAAACTTCCCGTATGAAACGCATACTTAAAATTCCAAATTCGGGTAGCTAAATTAGCCTTACTGGCATCGTAGGTCTTGATCACCTTAGCAGTATATGGGTTTATCGATACCCAACTAAAAGCAAAGAACTCACCAGGCATTTTAACTCTAAGCTTTAAAGCTTGATCGTTAAATGGCAAGTAAATTCGATATAACTGGCCAGGTTCCATACGCTGTATTCCATGACTAAACGCAAGGTCTAGCTGCAACGTTTTTTTTAGCTCAGGGGTAATAATAGGGTGTTTATATCGTACTACTGGCTCAGCAACCAATGTTTCGATTATCATCTTTGTCTGGCTCTGCCAATGAAAAGCTATGCCTGAAAAAGCGATGAGCAGTAAAGGAATAAAGGAGAGCACTCCTATTACGGTGTGTAATTGATAATACTTTACCCGTGGCTTGGCCTTAATGTTTATCTTCAAACGTTGCAGACGGTTTTTTGGTTTAAACCAAAGCCATAACCCTAATATCATTTCAATTATAAATAACAAACTGGCTATTGATACCAATGTTTTAAGCGGCTTTTTCTGGGTATCATCGGTCAGCAACAACCAGCGATGCCATGCCATCACAAAGCCATAAAAACTATCTTGCTTAGCATAGTGATGGAGTATATTACCGTTAAAAGGATTAACATTAATATACTGACCATTAGCTAATTTAAATTGCCATGCCTTGTCTTTTTGCGGTGGCAACTGGATTTGTTTGACTGTTTTTTCGCTACTTTTTTCAACTATAGCGACTAAGCGAGACAAAGGCAGAAAAACGGCATCAGGCGAAACCTGCCAATGAGCAGGTTGCGCTTGATACTGAATATCTTTACCAAACACCAAGAGTGCCCCAGAAATACTTAGGTTAACTAAAAAGAAAACCAAAAATATTGCTAGGCATAGATGAATACGCCTTAACCAGCGCTTAAACACTGAATATCATCCAGACACCATTGGCAAAAGGAACGTCGCTTTGTTATTAATTGATTGAGACATTAAAAGTTATAAGTCAATCCAAGGTTTACTGTGCGTCCTTTTCCTTTTACATTCCAGCCAGAAAAGGTATGTGATTGAGCCGTGTGTGAGTAATAGTCGCTGTTAAACAGATTTTCGATACCCACGGATAATTTTGTTGCATCGTTAATCGTGTAACTGGTTGAAGCATTAACTACATTATATGAAGATACTGGGGCTTTTTTACCGCTATATTTACCGTTTTTTGCTACAAAACGGTTACGACTTTGTATACCTGTATAGTTCATTGCCAAACGTAAATTTTCAGTTGCCTGATAATTTATATAGGCGGTGATTTTAGGCGGGCTAATTGAGCCACCATCGAGATAAGTATCGGCTTCTTTATTTTTACCTTCTAACCAGCTATAACTAAGGCCTGCGTCGAGTGCATCAGTAAAGACAACATCAATTGCCGCTTCATACCCCCATATTTTTTGCGGTACTCGCTCTAATCTATAAGTTCCGGTTAAAGGGTCTTCAGACAGGTTACCACCATAGTTATTTGTTGAATAAAAGGCGGCTGTTTCAAAGCGAATATTCTCATACACACTACTGAAGCCAATTTCTGAGTTTTTAACGATTGAAGCTTCTGTATCGATTGTATTTAACTCAGTGAATTGAGCATTACGTAATAAACTGCCGATATTGGCGATATCAAAACCTTCGGAGTAACTAATGAAAGGACTAAAAATATCGTTATTACTATAACGTAAGCCAATATTGTAAGTGGTTGCATCATACTCAAGCTTGCCACCAGAGACTGACACGGGCACAGTACATTCTTTACCTGTCTTACAAATCATTAAGGTATTAAAATCGTTAACACCTATTTTAATTGATTCTTGGCGCACACCGGCTTTAATTACCCAGTGTTCATCAAAAATTACTTTTGTTTGTAAATAACCCGCAATATTATCCATGTCCATTTCAGGAGTCCATAGACGACCATCTACTAGCGGCTGAGCGGTTTTATCGTTTAAAATATCTACACCATAAATGAACGTAGTTTCAACATTATCAAAATCAAAAACGCTGTTAAAGTTCAAGCGTAAACCCGTTTTTTCTGAAGTGATCATCGACTGACCACCGACCAAACCTAAGTCGTCATCTTTAAATTTGGTACTATAAAAAAATACATTTTCGATTTGCTGCCAGTAGGCATCTGCAGTGAAGTCTGTGTTAGTAAATATTTCCATATCACGGTATTGTAATTTTGCGTTATGGTTTCCTCGTGGTCCTTGCGGATCACCCGGCACTTCAATGTTATCTACATTTTTAATAGCATGACTTTTTATGCCCGCATTAACATTGCTCTCTACCGCAATATAGTCGGTATCTTGTTGCCCTTCAAAATAGTTATAACTGAATTGAAATGAACGTAAATCATCAACATTATAATTAAATTTGGTAAATATATTATCTGATTTAAAGTCAGATAAACCGTAAGTTAAACCGAGTACATCGCCTTCTGAGTCACGTATTACACCATTTTCATCCCTAACTAGGCTTAGCACATAGTCAAATTTTCCTAAGGTACCGTCTATGGCTAAGTCAAGACGTTGACCGGCACTGTCTTCAAACTTTACTGCTGAAAAATTACTGCTAAGCGCAACTCGTCCCGATAACGCTTTTTCGCTATTTGCATTTTTGGTGATGTAGTTAACAATGCCGCCAGCAGCACCATTACCATATATCGACGTGGCGCCTTTAATGACTTCGATGCGTTCAATAACACTAGGATCTAATGAGCGAATACCTAACTTACCATTACGTAAAGGGGTTGACTGGGGTACACCATCTATCATTATTAAAGCATTTCGTCCTCGTAACGTTTGCCCTGAGTTAGTGTTAGTCCCTGTATTTGCTGCCGCCATGCCCGGAACATGAATCGCTAGCATAGTTTGCAATTCAGCCGAGGTTAGTAAGTCTTGCATTATGGTTTGATTATCAATAACTGAAATCGATGCAGGCACTTCGTCAATGCTTTCTTGCATGCGACTACCAGTCACAATAACGTGCTCAATGTCCTGAGCTTTTTTTTGAGTATTATTTGATATGGCGGTATCCTGAGCACTGGCGGTTATACTTGCACAAACAGAAAGAGCGATGAGAGAGTAACTTTTATAATTCACTAATTAATCCTTAATAGTAGTATTAGTGTTAATGATAATTGTTTTCATTTGCATTGTAAATTGTTTAAGTCGTTATATTGAAAAATAAAGGATTGGTATCTATTTTTTGTGATGCAAAGCGGTGTTTTTGACTAACTGATATAGAGCAATATCAACATCATAATAAACAGTCTGAATAAAAACTAGATTAGCGCTTCCATCAATTTCATACTTATATCTTGTTATTTAAGCCAATTGATAGCCAAAAGCTGACCTTAGCTTGTGTGAAACCACGGTCAAAGCCAGGGTAATTCTAACCAAAATTTACTTCTTTTTTATGGTTTTTTTAAGCTCAAAGCCGTCAGTGGTAAGTGATCTTGAAACGCTAACTACAGCCGCATTACGGACATTAACTAATGAGCTTTAAAGTCGTTTCGGATTAGATTATTTATCTATAACGGATACTTACGCGTATAAAATGTTACTCACTGAGTCCGCATTACCTAAATATGATTCTCTATAGACAATATTAATTGACTACCCCTGAATGTGGTGTAGATTGGAGATATTTAATAATTTCAAAATGGAACTTTGTAATGGAAATTTATGCTGCTCAACTTCATCCTAATAAAAATTTAGATAGAGGTTTGCATGCCTCTATCGATAATCACAATGATGTTAAAGCGAATGTCTCAACGGCTCAACCACATGCCGTAGAAGGTGGGGAGACAAAGGTCATTTTATCCTCTAAAGCATTAGCATTGCAAAATATTGATAAAACCGAAAGCGATAAGACTTATGAGCAGAAGACAAAAGAATATGAAATAGCCAAACAAGAATACCAGGAAAAGGTAAACGATCTCCCTGTCGATTATAGAAAAATGAAAGAGGTAAAGGACAGGATTGATGAGGAAATAAAGATGCTGAAGGCAGAAGTATTGAAAATAAAGCAGTCAACAACACTAAACGAAGACGAAAAAGAACAAGCAGTATCGGTACTTGAACAACAGATAGCTGATAAAGTTTTGATGACATTAGAAATAGGCAAAGAATTTACCCAAAAACTTAAAGAACAAGAGGGCAGTAAACAAATTTCTCCTGAAAGCGCGACTGCTATGCTGAAAACTTTCAATTCTTCCCCACCAGAAGTCCCTATAAAGAACTAACTAGCTTCTAAATGTAATATCTGCTTTTTTGGTTGTGTTACACGAACCAAATTTATGCGCCAAAGTGAGCGTTACGAGTTTAACAATGAACGACCGCAATGGTGGCATATTTGCCTGTCGGCCTGTTCGATTAATTGGTAATGTTTTTTAGTCAAACAATGCATATATCTGAGGCTTATGCCCGTTATCGTATCAAAGTGAACATGAACCTGTACTTTTTTGATTCATTATTTAGGTCAGCAGTGTGGCAAAGTGTGCCTTAGTAGTATTAAATATACTGAATAAGATCGAAATTTTTTGTTGCACAGTTAACTGTAATTGAGTGGTTTAGCTAAATGTAATTAGATGGGGCTGATGTTAGATATTTTCCAAGATAGGCGTCATTACATAGTTTTTTAGAGAGTTTTTTTTAAATAAGTATTTACATAACTCTCTCTATTCAAGCTCTATTCAAACGAAAGCCTAAATAGTAATATTTGGGCTTTTTAAATTGTATCGTTACAAAACTGTAATCATGATTTAAATCTAATTTAAAATATAAAGGTACAGCCGCGGAGGTCTGAATTAATACCGCTTTTCTCAAGTTATAGTGTGAGTTGTAGTTTGATGTGTATTTAATCCTACGACTTATACAATAAAATGTACTTCCAGTATTTTCCTTTATATTTTAGATATAATTTTACTCTTATTAATCTTTAAAGTTGTCCCATGGACCTGTAATCGCTAGTGTCGTAGTGGGGGCATATAGATTAACAAACAACGTACTACCGTCAGGTGAAAAACATGCACCGGCGGGCTCTGTTTGTAACCTGATACGAGCAAAGTCATAAGTTTGGCCATTTGTTGTTATACCTTTAAGGTGATTATCAACTTGCTCAGTGTATTGATCTTCACAGGCAATAAGGTGACCATTTGGCGCCACAGTAATATTGTCTGCATAATTTAAGGACTGTTTATTTTCACTTTCAACAAACAAGCTAAGCACACCCGGATGGTCTGTCTCTAATGCGTGTCCTTCTGACAATGAAGGAACGTAGCGCATGATTTGTCCCAATTGTTTCGCCCCACCATTGGTACAACAGAAATACAATTCGTTATTGCCCCAATGAATACCTTCGCCGCGAGCAAATAAGGCGGCACCAGCGTTATGACCACGAAGTCGTAGGTCATCGTCTGGGCTTTCTGGGTTGTCTAAATCAACCCAATGAACCTCCATTTCTAAGTTTAATGACATTGAGGCCTTATCCCAATTACGCGTATCATATTTAGGTTGTTTATTAATAGCCAATGCTTGTAAACGTCCACCTTGATGCAGATTCCCTTTTACTTTAGGAATAAAGCGATAGAGCAGGCTATCGCCTCTGTCTTCGGTCATGTAAACAATACCTGTACGAGGATCAATACAAGCGGCTTCATGATTAAACCTTCCCATAGCAATAAGTGGCGTTGCTTTTACCATTGAAGTTGCATTAGCGGGAACTTCAAATACATAGCCATGATCTTTGGTCAATTTATCATCTGCTTTTGCTGTTGATTCCTCACATGTTAACCAAGTATTCCATGGTGTAATACCACCAGAACAATTCCTAATAGTGCCGAGAAGTGACATGAATTGATGTTCAACTTTTTGTAATTTATGATTATAAATAATACTGCTGGTGCCGCCAGGTAATGGATGGGCTTTTTGAACACTGTCATAAGCTAGATCAAGTATTTGCTTATTGGCTGAGGTTTTTACTTCATTGTTAGGGGATAGTTCGTGATTTCGGATCAATGCGACTCGATCATCGTCGAGATAAAAACAGCCCATTCCATCGGCACAATTTGGCACAGGTAATCCATCTGCCATCTTTTCATTTAATGAGGAAATAATACGGTATGAAAATCCGGCAGGTAGGTCGATTAAGGCATCAGGATCGTTAACTAATTTTCCATAGGCAATAATAGACGGGGAGGGCGTTGTGCCAGAAGGTGAAGCGATTAAATGGCGTGATAACCCTGCAAAAGCCAGTGTTACTATACTTTGGTTAAACCTACGTCTTGAAATCATATTTATTTCTCCTGTTGATAATGGTTTGGATTAACATTTACGTTGTAATTGCGTGTAGCCAATAATGGATGGAATTGCGGTAATAATGAATGAGGTACTTAGTACTGCTGAGAGTAAAAAAATAGGCTGAGATGCAAAAATATTGGCACTGATCTGCAAACCTAAATAAGACACTAAGTAGTCTTGTGCAAAGAGCAAACTAAGGGCCAATAGGCTCGATCCCAGAATGATGCTCATCATAGTAATAAATAAAGCGTCTATTTCGATGAGTAAAAACAAAAATAGAGGTGAAGCGCCAATCATTCGAAGTAATTGTATCTCTTGAATACGCTCTCGAATTGATGATAACAGCATCGCATTGACACCTAAACAAGCCGCTATAAACACTAATGCAGAGATTAAAAATAGTGTATTTTCTAAAATTGACATCATTTGCCAAAGCTCCGCCAATGCAACTCCCGGCAAAATAGCCAATAGAGGCTCTGTTTTATCGTTATTAATTTCTCGTTGTAAACGAAATGTAGTCATTTTTGACTTAAGGCCTAACATCAAGCCAGTAATACTTTTGGGCTGTAAATTTTCAGCTAACATAGCAACAGGTGATTCAGTAGATAAAGAATTAGCTCCTTGCCAGTTAAAATGAATGGCTTCAATACCCTGTAAACTAACATGTAAGCTATGATCGACCGGTGTGCCTGTTGGCGCTAAAATACCGACAACAGTAAAGGGATTATTTTCGTGTAAGCTAAAACTGGTTTTTGCAATACCATGTGCAAGTACCAAACTGTCGCCTAATTGATAACCTAATTTTTTTGCCACTTGGGCGCCTAATACTACCTCAAAGATATTATTAAACATTGCGCCTTCTTTAAAATTTAATGAGTGTTTATGC
>Ga0308003_1001399_pt1 | contig 10596 bp, 1 predicted proteins | sample Neamet36_FD_203159 | JGI IMG/M metagenome (GOLD analysis project Ga0308003, IMG submission 203159) | Marine microbial communities from water near the shore, Antarctic Ocean - #36 | ecosystem: Environmental > Aquatic > Marine > Unclassified | place: Southern Ocean | collected 2014-06-06
CGTGCCATCTACGATACACACAGACACTGGCCTCCCTCCGCGCCACACACACAACCCACGCCTGCGCGACTTAGCGCCCTCACGACACATTCCCATGGGCTAGTTCTAGTCCTTGTGGTCAGAGTCGTGGATGGTCCCTCCTTCGGGCTGCATCGACATCTGGGGCTGGGCCAAGAACCCAGTCAGCAGCATGGTCACAACGAGCCAGAACTGCCACGCTGGTAGCCCCACAAAGTCGTACACGGCATCAATACTGGCCACATCAGGCATATCCATTCTCCTTCTCTCGTTTGAGAGTCCGCGTGTGTGTTGAAAACACCACACAATATCAGAACGATCTCTTTTCCTCGCAGCTCTAGTTGTCTTAAAGTCTGTGAAAAGTCGGGCCGAAAAGCTTCATTTTGAGTACGGATCGCGGGCGGTTCTGGGCGAGGGAAGTCGACCTCGTCTCGTTACAATCCTTTTGTGGCGGGTGCGTGACTGGACTGAGGTATGTCAGCAGGAGCGACAGGTACCAAAGGGAAGCGCTCTGCGCTCAAGAAGGCCCTGGTCGTGGGCTTTGAGTGGAATGAGGATTCCATCAATGCCTACGCGCCGGCTCCTCCGCGGATGCCCAAGGGCGACGATATGGACAGCAAGATCGCGCGCGTGCAAGCGCGGAAGAAGGATACTGCTGACCGGGCTAACCGGCTAGGGAACCATGCGGCCGTGGGAGCCGAGGAGGAGACGGCCTTTTCGCGCTTCCAGGTGCCCTCGAACGACGAGGCGGGTGCTGCGGCTCTCGTCGACGTGCTCAATGGACACTACGACTCCGTCCTGTCGTCTTCGCAGGGCGGCAAGCTCGTCTCCGTGACCAACGCGGCCGTGCCTCTGCATTTATACGATGATGCGCTCTTCGACGAGCAACTTGTCGTGCCGCAAAAGCTCACAGCCGGCGAGAACGTCTGGGCTGCGTGCCTGGTGACCGGGGGTGACAACCCCGAGAACTCACCTCGCAGCCAAGGATTCGGGCGCTTTGCTGTGGCTCTGGTGGAGGGTATCACAGAGGCGAGTGGCTTCACGTGCACGCTGTCGCTCTCCGGAGCCAGTGTTACGGTAGAGAAGTTCCACCTCTGCTTCCTCACGAATTCGGTCGAGGTGTACGCCCATCGCGTCCAGGCTGCTCTCGAGCGCCGCAAGACGTGCGTGAACCTCATGCGCTACTCCTTCTGCGTGGCGTCGATGCCCTACGATGACGCCATCGTGTCTATCCCTCTGGAGGAGCAGGTGAACAGTATTGTGGATCGCGCCATGACGTTCGGAGGTACTCAGCTGCCCCGGGAGGCGGCGGACTCCTCTGTGGAGGAGGCGGTGGCGGGGTACGAGCAGTGCATGAAGCAGATCATATATGATGCCAACATGTTCAACACGTCGAATCTCGAGACATTCGCCGGGTTGGACCTGCCGGCTGCGCTCTTCGCAAAGGTCGCCAACGTGCCGCAAATCGGCATCAAGGCTGTTCCCAAGCACGCAGGCGAGAAGCTCATCGCGCGCTACGGTACCGAGGGCTACCTGTCGTCGGCGGCAGGCATCCACGCCATGCAGAGTGCCGTGGCACTGTCCGAGGACCTCAAGTCGGTGGAGGTGTTCCACCTTCGCTACAAGTCGCCTATGGCACTTGAGCCCATGCAGCGCTTCTTCAGCGAGCAGGTCATGTTGGCCGTGCGCGCCATCAAGCAGGAGTGGCCGAGCAAGACGGGCAAGACCATCCGTGCGGCGCTCCTGGAGGACACGGAGGGTAAGTACAACGTCAACGTACGCGACGGCTACAAGTACCACGAGGAGGACAGCGACGACAAGTCGCTCGTGACTCGCATGACCTACATCATGGGAGAGACCCTCACAGGTCTGGTGCGCAAGTCGCTCAAGGGCTTCACCGAGACTGTGACGCAACTGTGCGACTTCGAGGTGTCCGTGGCGGACATTCGCTCCATCGTCACCACGCTGCCCGAGACCAGCATCTACTTGAAGAACGTGCTGCCCCCTCTGCTGAGCATCGGCCTCCGTCCCACGGACGACAAAGTTATGCTGAACCGGCCCATCGTGGAGGAGAACCTCGCGGAGATTGCCGCCTTTTGGAAGACCCCTGAGGGCCTGGAGCCGGGTGCCAAGTGTCCGATCCAGAAGGTCGCGGAGATCTGGGGCTTCACCTTCGAGTACACGCGGCCATTGTCGGACTACAAGAACGGAGTGCTGGAGGTGTTCGACTCGCTGATCCGCGAGCTTGGGGATGTCCCTCACCTTCAGAAGGTGGTCATGGAGAAGATCTTCTTCCCCGCGCCCAAGTTCGTCCCTTCGGCGTCCGCCGATGAACCCTTGCTTATCGCGGAGCGCGACATCATTGCTACGTGCATGGACCGCGTCTTAGACCCGCTCGTGCAGTACTTGGGTCTGTACAAGAACTACGAGAGAGTCATCAACACGGACAACGCGGAACACATTGCTTCGAAGATCCAGCTGCACTTCCGTGACCCCGAGTCCTCCGAGATCGAGCTCCCCGTGACGCTGAGCGTGGTGGAAATGAAGGGCGTCGTGAACGAGCACCTGCACGAGATCGAGGAGACCAAGGAGGCTCTGCCTACCAAGCCGCTTCACTGCGGCCTCTTCGTGGTAGACCTGAACTCTATCCGTGACCTCCTGCTGGAGAAGCACAACTCCATCATCCGAGATATCCTAACAGCGCAGACGGGCTACTGCAAGGACACGGGTCTATATCTGGAGGAGGAGTACCGCAAGATCCTCAAGGTACTGTCCAAGCGGCCGACGAACATCGAGGAGCTGACGACCATGGAGGAGTTCATTGACGGGCACAAGACCACACTGACGACGCTGGAGCAGGGCATCGCCGACATGATGGGCTACTTCGGCGTGCTGGACGCGTACAAGTTCCGCACCGAGTTCGACGTGACGTCCGTCAAGTGGACCGTCTACGGCATGCCTTCCAAGGTGGCGCAGAAGATCCAGGAGGTGCGCGATAGCAACACCGTGCTCAAGGCGAAGCAGGAGGAGGAAATGAACGCCGAGCAGGTGGCCTTCACCGAGTCGCTGGTTAAGCTAGAGGCGGACGTGGTGGCACTGGAGACTCTCGATGACGTGGCGGACGTGACCCGGATCCACCAGGTGATCAAGGACACTGAAAAGGCCCTGGCGGATGCGCAGGTGAAGGTGCGTCTGTATAACTCGCGCGAGTCTCTCTTCGGTGCGGAGCTAACGGACTACGAGGATCTGAACCGAGTTGTGAAGCTCTTCGAGCCCTTCCTCGGCCTGTGGAGCGTGGCCTACGAGTGGACCACGCTGTACAACCAATGGATCACTGGGCCTTTCGTGGATCTGGATTCTGAGAAGATTGAGGCCCTGGTGGAGAAGTTCGGCCTGACCATCACCAAGACGAGCAAATACTTCGTGAAGCAGGGTATGGACAAGCAGGCGTCTATCACGTCACAGCTCAGGCAGCAGATTGAGGACTTCAAGCCCGAGGTGCCCCTTATCGTGTGTCTGCGTAACCCTGGTATGCGCGATCGTCATTGGGACTCCATCTCGAAGGACTGCAACGTCGTGTTGACACCCATCGAGGACTTCACCACTGAGCAGATCCTGGCCATGAACCTCAAGAGCAGCATGCCGCTCATCGAGAAGATCTGCGAGAGTGCAGCCAAGGAGTACCAGATCGAGACTGCTCTCAACAAGATGGAAGCCGAGTGGGCCGACATGTACATGAACGTCAAGGCTTATCGCGAGACTGGCACTGGCGTGTTGGCAGGCATCGACGACATCAACCTTGTGCTGGACGAGCAGATCACCATGACGCAGACCATCATGTTCAGCGCCTTCAAGGGGCCCTTCGAGGAGCGCATCGACGCCTGGAACGCCAAGCTGTGTAACGTGTCGGACGTGCTGGAGGTCTGGATGGCGGTGCAACGCAATTGGCTGTACCTGCAGCCTATCTTCGACTCCGTCGACATCAACCGTCAGCTGCCGGCGGAGGGCAAGAAGTTCTCCCTGGTGGACAAGAACTGGCGCAGCAGTATCAGTGCGGCCAAGAACAACGCCAAGGTCATCGACTTCTGCGATAACGAGAAGCTGCTGGAGCGCTTTCGCGAGAGCGAGATCATGCTCGACCAGGTGCAGAAGGGGCTGAGTGACTACCTCGAGACCAAGCGCGGCGTGTTCGCGCGCTTGTATTTCCTGTCCAACGACGAGCTGCTGTCCATCCTGTCCGAGTCGAAGGATGTGAAGCGCGTGCAGCCGCATCTTAAGAAGTGTTTCGAGGGCATCGACAAGGTGCACTTCGCCGCAGACCTCAAGATCGAGGCCTTCATCTCACCCGAGAACGAGGAGGTCAAGTGTCAGGAGATCATCGACCCCGTGGACAAAAACGTTGAGGCCTGGATGCTTGAGCTGGAAGGGATGATGCGCGTGACTATCCGGCAGGTCATGAAGGACTCCATTGATGACTACCTTGTGACCCCTCGGCCGCAGTGGATGCAGAAGTGGCCCGGCATGTGTGTGCTCAACGGCTCTCAGATGCACTGGACCACCGAGATGGAGACGCTTTTCGAGGAGAGAGGCACTGGCGGGCCCCCGGAGATGCTCTCCCGCCAGATTGCGCAGCTCGCCGACATGACGGTCCTGGTTCGCGGAAAGCTGTCCAACGCCGGACGTACCACCGTCGGCGCGCTGACGGTCATTGATGTGCACGCGCGAGATGTGATCATGAAGCTCGTGGAGGAAAACGTGGAGACGAAGCACCACTTCGGATGGACTTCTCAGCTGCGCTACTACTGGGAAGGCGGCGACTCTGGAAACCTATGGACTCAGATGGTGGCTGCCAAGCGCCCTTACGGGTACGAATACCTCGGTAACTCCTTCCGCCTGGTGATCACGCCGCTCACGGACAAGTGCTACCTGACGCTCATGGGTGCGCTCCAGATGATTTTCGGAGGCGCGCCCGCTGGCCCCGCCGGAACGGGCAAGACCGAGACCACCAAGGATCTGGCCAAGGCGCTTGCGATGCAGTGTGTGGTGTTCAACTGCTCTGACGGTCTCGACTACAAGGCCATGGGCAAGTTTTTCAAGGGCCTGGCTGCCTGTGGCGCCTGGGCGTGCTTCGACGAGTTCAACCGCATCAACATCGAGGTACTGTCCGTCATCGGTCAGCAGATCATGTCGCTGCAGAACGCCATCAAGCGTGGCGAGCCGCGCATTATCTTTGAGGGCTCCGACATCGCCATGAGTCCCAACTTCGCCGTGTTCATCACCATGAACCCTGGATATGCCGGCCGCTCGGCCCTGCCCGACTCGCTGCAGGCGCTCTTCCGTCCTGTGGCTATGATGGTTCCCGACTATGCACTCATCGGAGAGATCATGTTCTTCGCTTACGGCTTCGAGCTGGCGAAGGAGTGTGGCGCTAAGATGGTCACCACGTTCAAGCTCTGCTCTGAGCAGCTGTCTGCGCAGCCGCACTACGACTACGGTATGCGCGCGGTGAAGACGGTCATCACGGCCGCCGGTAACCTCAAGCGTGCGGAGCCCGACGCTGACGAGTACGTGCTGCTGCTGCGCGCACTGCAGGATGTGAACATCCCCAAGTTCCTAGAGATGGACCTCCCCTTGTTCGCGGGCATCATCTCGGATCTCTTCCCGGGCAAGAAGAGACCCGTGCTGGACTACGGAGCGCTCATGAAGACGATGAAGGAGAAGATCGCCAGCAACAACCTGCAGCCCAAGGACTTCTTCATCGCCAAGGTGATTCAGCTGTACGAGATGATCGTCGTGCGCCACGGGCTCATGCTCGTGGGGCCTACTGGCGGCGGCAAATCGTCGAACTTGAAGGTGCTGCAGCAGACACTCTCCAGCCTTAAGCAGCAGGGCCTCGAAGGCTTTGCGTACGAGAACGTGCAGGTCTTCAAGCTGAACCCCAAGGCCATCACCATGGGTCAGATGTACGGCGAGGTAGACTCCAACACCATGGAGTGGATGGACGGCATCATGTCGACCATCTACCGCAACGCCACCGTCGACACCCCTGACCGCAAGTGGATCATGTTCGACGGCCCCGTAGATGCCATCTGGATCGAGAACATGAACACCGTACTGGACGACAACAAGAAGCTCTGCCTGAACTCGGGCGAGATCATCAAGATGAGTGGCGAGATGACTATGATGTTCGAGGTCGAGGACCTGACGGTGGCATCGCCCGCCACGGTGTCGCGCGTGGGCATCATCTACATGGAGCCTCGTGGTCTGGGCCTGGACGTGCTGCTGCAGTCCTGGCTCAAGACTATCCCGCCCATCATTCCCCAGTTGGTTCACTCGAAGCTGACCTACTTCTTCGACCTATACATGGAGAGCAGCATCTTGTTCATGCGCAACAACACGAAGGAGCTCTGCCCCACCGTGGACAACAACCTCGCGCAGTCTCTCATGCGCATCCTGGACTGTTACTTCGCGCCCTTCGTGGAGAAGGACGGCGAGGCACCGCCCACGGACGTGATGATCGCCGATATCGTGACGTGCATTGAGCCTCTCTTCTATTTCGCTCTCATCTGGTCCATCGGCGGCACCGTCGATGAGCGCGGCCGTGCTGTGTTCGACCAGTACATCCGTGCCGAGGCCTTCTCCAACAAGAGCGCCTTCCCTTTCCCCAAGACGGGTGAGGTGTACGATTATCTGTTCATCATTGACAGCAAGAAGTGGACCAAGTGGATGGAGGTAGTGGAGAAGCATGATATTGACCCCAAGACGCAGTTCGCGGAGATCATCGTACCGACCACCGACTCCGTGCGCAACATGTTCATGATGGACTTGCTGCTCAGCAACGACAAGCACGTGCTCATGGTGGGCAACACTGGTACGGGCAAGACCATCAATGCTGGCCAGTACCTTTCCGGCGCGTCCATGGTGTGTGGCAAGACCATTTCCCCAGGAGCAGTGCCGCTTACCATCACCTTCTCCGCCAACTCGTCTGCCAACCAGACGCAGGACATGCTCGACAGCAAGATGGACAAGCGCCGCAAGGGTGTGTACGGGCCGCCCGCCGGCAAGAAGTTCTACGTGTACGTGGACGACCTGAACATGCCCAAGAAGGAGACGTACGGCGCGCAGCCACCCATCGAGATCCTGCGCCAGTGGTTCGGACAGGATGGCTGGTATGATCGCAAGGAGCTCACGTACAAGAAGCTCATCGACTTGGTATTCCTGTCCACCATGGGCCCCCCAGGCGGCGGGCGACAGGATGTCACGCCGCGCTTCCTGCGCAACTTCAACATCGTGGGCCTGGTGGAGATGTCCGAGAACTCCAAGGTGAACATCTTCGGCTCCATCCTGCGCGCCTTCCTAACCAACTTCGAAGGAGGCCTTGTGACCATGACGGACAGCGTGGTGATGGGGTCGCTGCACATTTTCGACAAGATATGCGCCGAGCTACTGCCCACGCCCTCCAAGTCGCACTACACCTTCAACCTGCGAGACCTGGCTAAGATTTTCGGCGGCGTGCTCATGTGCAGCACCAAGACAATCAACAGCAAGGAGGGGCTCGCGCGCCTGTGGGTGCACGAGGTGCGTCGCGTCTTCGCCGACCGCTTCACCAACACTGACGACCACGCCTGGCTGCGCGACGTGCTGCACCACCAGGTGGAGGAAGAGCTCGGCATGATCTGGGACGAGATCATCCCTCACGACCGTATGGTCTACGGCGACTTCATGAACAGCGAGATCGACTGCAACCAACGCGTATACGATGAGATTGAGGACCTAGGCAAGCTCAAGTCAGTGGTGGAGGAGTACCTCGTCGATCACAACTCGGAGAGCAAGCAGCCTATGCCCCTTGTCATGTTCAGCGACGCCATCGAGCATGTCGCGCGCATCGCTCGTATCCTGCGCCAGCCCCAGGGTAACGCCCTTCTGCTGGGTGTGGGTGGCTCCGGTCGCCAGTCCATGAGCCGCCTGGCCACGTACATCAGTGGCTTTGTGCTGGTGGGCGTGGAGATCGTCAAGGGCTACACGCTCACCGACTGGCGCGACGACCTGAAGCGCATCCTCATGCAGGCTGGAGTGAAGGACACACCGACCACCTTCCTCTTCAGTGACGTGCAGATCATTGATGAGCGCATGGTGGAGGACCTTAACAACATCCTCAACAGTGGAGACGTGCCCAACCTCTACGCCTCGGAGGACATGGAGGCCATCAGCGCGGCCTGTCGTATCGAGTGCCAGAAGAAGAAGATTCCGGCCACGAAGCTTAACATCTTCTCTCAATACATCCTGCGCGTGAAACGCAACATGCATCTGGTCGTCTGTATGTCCCCTCTTGGAGAGGCCTTCCGTAATCGCTTGCGCAACTTCCCTGCGCTCGTGAACAACACCACCATTGACTGGTTTACCAACTGGCCGGCGGAGGCGCTGCTGAGCGTGGGCAAGTCCATCATCGAGACAGCCAACCTCGGACTGGGCGACACTCTGGAGCAGAGTGTGGTCATGTTCAAGACGATCCACACGACTGTGGAGGACTCGTCCGTCACCTACTACGAGATGATGCGCCGCCGCAACTGGGTCACCCCCACCTCGTACCTGGAGCTGCTGAGCAGCTTCGGAAAGCTCATCAAGAGCAAGCGCGTGGAGATCGCCACCAAGCGCGACCGCTTGCAGATCGGCCTAGACAAGCTGTCCCAGACCGGAGAGCTGGTGAGTGTGATGCAGAAGGAGCTTGAGGTGCTGGCGCCGCAGCTGGTGGTGACGCAGAAGGAGGTGGCGGAGATGATGGTGATCATCACTGCGGACAAGGCGAGCGCTGCCATTACCAAGGATGCCGTTGAGGTGGAGGAGGCCAAGGCAAACGTCATGGCGGCTGCGTCCAAGGCCATCGCGGACGATGCCGAGGCCGACCTTGCAGAGGCCATTCCGGCGCTCAAGGAGGCCGTCAAGTGCCTCGACGCCCTGCAGAAGGCGGACATCGACGAGGTGAAGTCGCTCAAGACACCCCCGGGCGGAGTGGTGCTCACCATCAAGGTGTGCTGTCTGATGTTCGGAGTTAAGCCCATCAAGAAGAACGACCCGGACACCCCCGGCAAAAAGATCGAGGACTACTGGGACGCAGGTAAGAACAACCTGCTGTCGGACGCCAAGGCCTTCATCCTGTCGCTTAAGGACTACGACAAGGACAACATCCCCGACAAGGTGATCAAGGCCATCACACCGTTCATCGAGGCGGCGGATGACTCCTTCACGCCCAAAGCCATCGAGAAGGCGTCCAAGGCGTGTACGGCCGTGTGCATGTGGGCGCGCGCCATGCACAAGTACCACTTCGTGGCGCTGGGCGTGGCGCCGAAGCGCGCCAAGCTGGAGGCCGCCAATGCCGAGCTCAAGGTGGTGATGGAGAAGCTGGCGATCGCGCAGGCTACGCTGAAGGAGGTGAACGACAAGCTGGAGGGCCTTGAGGTGGCTTTCAACGCTGCGGTGGAGAAGAAGGATGGTCTGGAGACCAAGGAGGCGCAGTGCAAGCTGCAGCTGTCCAACGCCGACAAGCTCATCGGCGGGCTGGGCGGCGAGAAGGTGCGCTGGACGGAGAGCGTCGTGCTCATGAACAACTTGTACGAGAACGTGCTCGGTGACATCATCGTCTCCGCGGGCACAATCTCCTACCTTGGTCCGTTCACGATGGAGTTCCGAATCGAGCTCGTGGGAAAGTGGCGCGACGCGCTCAAGAAGGAGGGCATCCTGCACACAGCTGGCTGTGACCTGGAGGCCACCATCGCCGACCCCGTGAAGGTGCGTACATGGCAGATCTGCAACCTGCCGTCCGACTCGCTGTCGACGCAGAACGCGATCATCATGGACAACGGGCGGCGCTGGCCTCTGCTCATCGACCCGCAGGGCCAGGCGAACAAGTACATTCGCACCATGGCCAAGGACAAATCCATGGCGCCCAACGGCATGGATGTGGTCAAGCTGTCCGACAAGAACTTCCTGCGCACTCTAGAGAACGGAGTGCAGTTCGGGCGATGGGTGCTGTTGGAGAACATCTACGAGCAGCTGGACGCGGCGCTGGAACCCATCCTGTTGCAGCAGACGTTCAAGCAGGGTGGGCAGGAGATGATGAAGTTGGGTGACAACGTGATTCCCTACAACGACAGCTTTAGCTTCTTCATGACCACCAAGCTGGCCAACCCCGACTATGCGCCCGAGGTGCAGGTGAAGGTGTCGTTGCTGAACTTCACCATCACCATGGGCGGGCTCGAGGAGCAGCTGCTCAACGTGGTGGTGGCGGAAGAGATGCCGGACCTGGCTGAGCAGAAGGCACACCTGGTGGTAGAAAACGCCGCCAACAACAAGCGCCTCTTCGACATCGAATCGGAGATCCTGTTCCTGCTGTCGAACTCCAAGGGCAACATCCTGGATGACACGGTGCTCATCGACACGCTGGCGCAGTCCAAGGTAACGAGCGAGGAGATCAAGGAGATGATGGCCCAGGGCGAGGAGATCTCCAATGAGATCGCCGTCCAGTCGGAGCACTACCGCCCGGTTGCCAAGCGCTCGTCTCTTCTCTACTTTGTAACAGCC
>Ga0308003_1001400_pt1 | contig 10596 bp, 3 predicted proteins | sample Neamet36_FD_203159 | JGI IMG/M metagenome (GOLD analysis project Ga0308003, IMG submission 203159) | Marine microbial communities from water near the shore, Antarctic Ocean - #36 | ecosystem: Environmental > Aquatic > Marine > Unclassified | place: Southern Ocean | collected 2014-06-06
GCGAAATGCCGACACGCGCTCGACTGACATCCCTGCTCATGCGGGCTCTGCTCACGGTGCTGATGTTTCTGGCAGCAGCGGCAGTGGTGGTAGGGTTTCGTCTCACACGCGCTCAGCTGCGGGCGGTAGCAGTGGCAGTGGTAGTGGTAGTGACACGTGGGCAGTCATCGTATGTACTTCGCGCTACTGGTTCAACTACAGGCACATGGCCAACGCGCTGGCCATCTACAAGCAGGTACGGCGCCTGGGTGTGCCTGACAGCCGCATTATTTTCATGAGTGCCCTGGACGCAGCGGAGGATAGTCGCAACTCCTACCCTGGGAGGGTGTTCAGTGGTAATGGCTCCCCGTTTCTGCAGGCTGGTGGCAGCGCTAGTGGCAGAGTGGTAGGTTCTACTAGAGAAGGCGACGGTCACGGCGGATTCAATGCCGGCATGCACACTTTCGTTGGTGCAGGTGCAAGTGCAGATGCAAGTGCAGATGCACGTGCAGGTACTGGTGCAGACGGGGATGCCAATACCACCCAACCAACATCTGCCTCTCGCACGGAAGTAGATGTGGACTACATCGGCGAGGAGTGCAGCGTAGACAACTTCATGCGGCTGCTCACGGGCAGATTCCCGGCCGACGGGCGCCCCCCGCGCAAGCAGCAACTGCGCAGCGGGCCGAATAGCAACGTGTTGATCTACCTCACGGGCCATGGGGGTGACGGGTTTTTGAAGTTTCACGATCAGCAGGAGCTGAGCTCCGCCAACCTTGCACACCTGTTCTTACAGATGCACCTTCAGAAGCGCTACAAGCAGATACTGCTGGTGGTGGACACGTGTCAAGCCGCGTCCTTGGGAGATTTCTTGCAAAGCAGCAGCAGCATTGGCAGTGATAATTCGCAGTTCCCCCCACATGTGACGTACCTGAGTAGCAGCAATGTGGGCGAGAACTCGTATGCGTACGACACCAACTACTGGCTGGGCCTGGCGGTCATGGACCGATTTACCTTCAAGCTGCAGGAGTACTTGCAGACTTTTCTGCCGACGCCGTCTGCACCGTCATTGAAGAGTGCAGATGTTAGTGCTAGTACTACTTCTAGCAGTAGTGGTAGTGGTAGTGATAGCGGTAGCGGTAGCGGTAAGTCGAGAGGGAAAGAGAGGGAGAAGACAGTGGCGGACCTCTCACAATTCATGTCGCAGCGGGCCACCCGGCAGTTCCTCTACAGCACTGTGTGGCTGCTGCAGTCGCCACGCAGCCGCCGGCCCGCACAACTGAAGCTCTCGCACTTCTTCGGTGATAGCAGTGGCAGCAGTGGCAGCAGTGGTGGCAGAAGGCGCGAAGAGCAAGAGAGCGTTGATGGAGAGCTGGAGGGTGGCACCTCCAGCGTGGGGGGGTTTGCAACCTTTCCTTCTTTCTCCCAGTGGTCCGCAGGGAAGCGCCAAAAGGGGCACGAGTCGAGAGAGGAGAGGAGATGAAGAGTGCTGGGAATCCTTCCATTGCGTAGTCGTAATATAATGTTGTAGCTTGTGAAGTAAGTGTACAAATTGTCCGTTGGCCCTTCTCACTCAAAGATATTCTAGCCTTACGGGAGAGGATATCGCAGACTTCAACAAAGCTACCCACATGGTACACGTACTTGGTTTGGTTACCGCGACTCTTGGCATCTCTCAAGTGCAGCTCCCAGCCCCGCTCATCGATGTTTCTCACGAAAAGCGTCCAGCGCAGGGCCTCTTTGGATGTGAAAGTATCGAATAGCGGCTCTGCACGATGCGCGTACTGGCGTAGGTTATGCTCACAGTGCGCTTTGCTAGGTTTGTTTGAGTCAATCATGCAGTGAAGCCTCCCGAACTCCTCCAGTTGTGAAGCTGGAGAGGATACTCCGTCCGGCACGTTGGAGAAGAATATCTGGCCCGTACTAGACGCGACAATCTGTTCGTCATCATCGCTTCTAGGCGTACGCAGAGTAGATAGTAGCGACATGGCTTCCTTGTGAAGTCTGATGAGGCTCTGATTGACTAAACAGATTTGGGATTCGACCTTATTCACCAAGAATCTTATTTCCGAAAAATTAGTCTACATTGAAAACGTGGAATTGTGGAATTTGGGCAAATTGTTCCAAACTAAACGTCAAACATGTTTAATCATCCCTGAACAACTTCTTTGTCATTGGTGCATACCAGATACGTAGAGTATTGCTCAGTTAACTACGAAAGTGCAACAGACTTGTGAGAAGACTCTCAAAAGAATTTCTTTCGCGTCCCAACAGTACCAACTTAACTGGAAGTCTCAGTGGCGCAGTAGGATGAGTGATAGTAATGAAATCGCACCGGACGTGCTGTTCGCACAAAAGGCTAGCGCTGTCGCGAAGTGTGCTGGCATGGACCCTCGCAGCATGGATCTGGAGCGCTTCCGCTCCCTAGCTCCTGTCATTTTCTGCAAGGCATACAGTACCATTTACAAGGAGACCCTTCCTTTGGACGTCAACGAGGAGCCGGAGGAGTGTATGCAGTACGTCATCGAGGGCCTGCTGGACAAGACGAGCGTTGGCGCCTTGACATTAATCACCGGAAGTGACGTGTGTGTGGGCTCCCACAGAAGTATTGGTGTGCTTGTGGGCTGCCTCTTTGCTGAGGGGCAGAGGATGTGGGTAGCAAAGCAAGAGGCCAAGAAGAAGGCTTCTGTGCCCAAGAGTGACGCCGCCGGCGTGCCCACAGCACCCGCACGCAGCGCAGTGCGGCCAGGCTCTGCAGCACCTACTAGAGGGGGGCGCACAGCGGGACGCCTACCGGGAGTGGCCTCTGCCAGCAGAGCTAAGGGCAAAACTGGCACAACGCCGCAGAAGGCCCCACAGCCCCAGCAGGGCTCTGCGCTGGACGATGATGACAATGACGACGACGGCTACGCCGACGATTTCACGCAGATGGAGACAGACAGAGAGGAGATCGGAAACGGTGAGGGTGGAAATGTCAATAGCAATAGCAACAACAATAGCAGCAACAACGACATGCCGCTTCCCGTGACAGGCAGTGCGGAGAAGAAGAAGAGAGGTGGCAAGAAGGGTGCGCGCGGCAAGAGGAGCAACAACGGGTATGACGACGATGTAGGTGTGGGACTGGAGGACGGCCTGTCTCCCAGCAGACCCCCCCGCGCGGGGTCGCAGGAGCCGCAGTTCGAGGAAGGGGACGACAGTCAGGGGGGGCAGGACGTACAGGCGCTGCTCAAGCGCGTCGCATACCTGGAGGGCAAGCTCAAGGGGAAAAAGGCCGCGCGCGTAGGCTCTCCCAAGAGGAAGGCTAGGGGTACCAACGGCCAGAATAGACCCAAGACCCACGTTCCTGGCTCACGTGATCGTGACGACAGAGGCGGAGGCACCCAAAGCTCCAGCAACTTGGGCTTCAGCTCCCCAGGGGGGGATGCCCCTGTGTCCCTGGGCAAGCCGCAGCGCGTCAACAGGCCCTCCTCCGCTCCAAGCGGCTCTGACCTGCGTGCTAACGCTTGCAAGGCTCAGGGCGACGCATCGCAGACAGAAGAGTCTTTGCTAGCTGCAGCTGAGGGTGATGCGGCGGGTACTGGTACTGGAACAGTGCCGCGCAGCCCCGAGGATAGCAGACATGTCCCTGACGGCCCTGGCGGACCCAACTCACACTTCACCTACGACATGAAATCGGGCCGCAGAATCCTGATGTCGGACAGCGAGTTCGCTGCAAGAGAGAAGCGTCGCGAGTTGTATCTGCTGGGTGGTGCCAAGGCCGGCGCCGGTAACGTGCACCCCGGTGCACCTCATGACAGCACACAGGTGGGCGAGATGTGGACCCCTGACTCCAACATGCCGCTGCACGCGCTGCCCAAGCCACCTGTGGTGCCCAACTCCCCTCTCCGTGAGCCTACAGAGGCCAAGTGGCCTGGCCCGAGCACGGGTCGAAGCACAGAGATGTGGGTGAAGAAGCACAAGGAATCTCAGGACAAGGCGCTGCAGGCGCAGTTGAAGAAAGACGAGGCCGTCAAGGCATACATGAACCCCCGCTTCTTCCCCGCCTACCAGCACCTGGAGGCAGGTGACATGCTGGTGAGCATCGAGCACTGCTTCAACTGCCAGTGCCACAACACCACCCTACGACACAAGACAGGGGAGTATATTAACCACGCGGACAACCACCTCGTGTCCACTGCGAAGCTGGTGCACATGCTGAACCTCAAGGTTCGTCTGGGCGTTACCCGCTTCGCTGCCGATGTGACGGCGAAGTCGAAGGAGTCCGACGCAAACAGTAGAGTAGGTGCATTCGAGATCCAAGTGGCTTACAAGGCTCCCAGCGGGTCTATCCACGTGGAGATCCTGCATTCGAAGCTCAGCACCCGTCGCTGGCCCTCGCGCCAAGTAGTAGAAAAGAGGCTGCGCACTTTCGCAAGTAAGTACAATGTGCCATCCTTCTATGTGCCTGAAAGTGACAGAGAATCTCTCGAGTTTTCCGAGTTTTCCGAGGCTGGCTACCCCGTAGGTGCGGGCACGTGGGAAGGCACCAACCTCGGCAAGGACGACCAGTGGTACTTTGACGAAGACGAGACTATGGTGTACAAGCAGGAGGAGAGCGGCGGCGGCGCCACCTCGCCCAGCAAGCCTAGGACGGGGCTGAAACGAGCACCTACAATGCTGAAAGCCAAAAACACTTCTGTTGCACGTGATATCCCCCCTAATATCACTACGCAGACGGACCTGCAGAGCGTCGCATTCGGGTGGGACTCCAGGGAGTTCGTGATGACCCCCAAGTACGAGTCCGGCGCTATAATTGCTTACGGCGGGGCCAGCCTTTTTACAACACCCAAATCTAGCCTACAGAGCAATCTGGGGTCGAAATCCTTCGGCGCATCCAAAGTCAAGCACGCCTCGAAGTACTCTGGCTTTGTGGAGTTGCGCACTGAGATGCTTCCCGTCATGTGCGAAGTGCTCGAATGCAAGGTAGACTCGGAGAGTGTGTTTGTGCGGCCGATTTACAGCGACAGCTCGCATCGTGTCGAAGTGCAGTTATCTGCTATCGAGGAGGTGGACTCTGACGTGAATGCCCTCATATCCAGCAAGCCTGATCTAGACCACAATGTAGAAGGGCTGCTGATCTGTGCTGCTATGATGATGAACGGCGCAGAGCCACGTGATGACGGCAATGTCAGCCTGGCAATTGCTCAGGAGGAGCTTTCCCTGGCTTGTACCCTCGACTCTGAGAGCGCTTACAACGATGTGCGCAGCCGCAAGAGTGCTTACCATGCGCTACGCGATTGCGCTGCTGTGGTATGGGAGATAGCAGTGAACAGCAACGAGTGGGCTGGCCTCGGCGCAGACGAAATGGATGGGTCACTCAGACATCCCACGCGCCCTGACGAGCGATTTGTCCCACAAATGGCCTATTCAGAAGGCTGTCTTGACTGGATAGCGCGTGTGTGTGCGGCTGCAGCAGAAGAGGCTGGCAGCATCGATACGAAGAAGCTGTGCAAGCTGGCTTATGGCGAAGAAGCCCTGGTAGCTATAACCGGAGGCATTGCGTCTGTGGGTGATGCCAATGCAGACAGAAATGCTGACGCTGCCGCGGACACTGATGCTGGTTCTGGTGCAGACAACAACAGTAACGGTGACTCCGTGCACATGGCGGACCCCTCCTTGGGCGGCGCAGTGGCGGTGGTGTTCGGAGTGGACGGCGCCCCTCAGTTCCACGTGGACGAAGCAGGGTCTCCGGTAGCTTCGCCTGCTCGCACTAGTGCCCCTGCTGCTGAATCTGCTGCGGAAAACACAGAGACTGAGGCAGAGGCAGCTGCGAGCAGTTCTAAGGCTTCGCCTAAGCCCTCACCCCGCGCAGACTCAGGCAGCACAGGCGGCGACGGTGACAGCAACAACGACAGCGCAGCCCTCAAGGGGAAGCTGGACCCCATGCTCGCCGGCTTCCTCGACGGCCTATCCGACGAAGAAGAGGCCGAGGACTCCCCACGTGGGGACGACGGTGAGAACGGTGGTGATGATGACGACGATGACGACGACGATCTCGATTTCCCCTCTCACCCGCACATGCAGGTGAATGCAGAGGCAGACGCGAATGGCCCTGCGAGTCCTGGCTCGCAGGGTGAAGGGTATGCCGAAGATTTTTTCGACGACTTATAGATAGGAATTACTACTGGTAGAAATTAGGAGACTGATGGCCGAGCGAAAGATATGTTGTACTGTTCATAGAAAAATGACTAGAAAGTAAATCACTGACACAACACAAAAAACGTAAATGTAAACACTACTCCTGCTCTGCAGCAGCGAGCACCGAAGCCTCCAACGCCTCCGCCATCGGCCCCTTGCCCTGCAGCAGTCCGGCCATGTCGCTGGTCTGCCAGGAGCTGCCATTTCGCGCACTCTTCGCCAGCTGGTAGGGATGCAGCACGTACGAGCGCACGGTGCCCCCACTCCCGAAGGATTTACCAGTACTGTTGCTGGTGTCAGCACCGCCACCGGCAGCAGCAGTGCTCTTACTCAACTCTTGTATGCGCTCCTCCCGCCTCCTCTGCTGCAGCCTAGCACTCAGGATACGCGTGGCCATGGCCTTGTTTTGGTGCTGGGACCGCTCGTTCTGGCATGTCACGATGAGACCGGTGGGGTTGTGAATGAGGCGAACGGCGCTGTCGGTGGTGTTGACTGACTGCCCGCCGGCGCCGCCAGACTTATACGTCTGCACTGTCACATCCTGGGCATGAAGCACCTTTCCACTACCACTACCACTACCACTACCTCCACTTCCACCTCCACCGCCCCCTGTGGTCTCCGGAACATCCGGATACACTAGCACTTGCGCGAAGGAGGTCTGCCTCTTGCCGCCGTTGAAGGGACTGAGGCGCACCAGCCGGTGCATCCCTGCATCCTCCCGCAGCCACCCGTAGCTGTAGCTCGCGCCGGGCACCAGTCCAGGGATATCCCCGCCGTCTCCTCCTTCGCTGCCACTAGAACCACCCGTGAGGTGCAGCAGGATGGCAGATGCACTGTCGGAGATAACACTGCTGCTGCTGCTGCTGCTGCTCCTGCCATCGCCGGCATCAGAGCCGTTCAGGAGCACGTCAGAGGTACCCCCTTCCACCACCCGTACAGTGGCCCCGCGCCGCATGCCCCAGCCCGCGTACGCCTTGGCTAACATGGACGTCCACTGCTTCGCATCGTCCCCGCCTGCACCAGCCAGAATGCTGACGAATGCGCTGTGGGAGTCTAGGGGCTCGTTTAGGGCGGCGCGCAGGCGCTGCAGGCGGGCGGCGTGCTGCACCTGCTGTAGCAGCTTCAAACACTCCTGCTGCAGTGACGAGGCATCGTCGGAGCCTGTCTCCTCTGCCTCCGTCTCCGCCTCCTCTTGAGCCAGTTCGTGCAGCTCCAGCGCCTCCTGCAGTGTGTGGCGCAGGCGCTGCAGCTCGTCCCAGCTGGCCTTCTTGGCATGGTACTCTTGCGATAGCTTGGCCGCCGCGTCAGCATCGGCCCACACCGGAGACTCGTTGTCGGACAGCCTGGTCTCCAGGGCTTCTACTGCTCCGCGAAGGTTATCTTTTTCTGCCACTGCGTTTAGCTTTGCCACAGCGCTGGCAGCGAGGTCGTAGCTGGCTAGGAAAGGTGAGGACGGCGATCCATCGGTGGTGGACAGGGGTCGAAATGGCTGACCGTGACGTGAGATGATACCAAGGCTGGAGCTGCGCATGCGCATTAGGGAGCGCCGGCTGCAGTGCAGGTAGCTCGAAAAGGAGGAGATTCTGGTCACGCACTGTCGGCTCTGGGGACGGCATTGGCCAGTTAGGGCAATGGCCATCTTCCTCCGGCCCTGAGGCTTTGCAAATTGTTGTATCGATAACAGCATTGTCTATGATACAGGCGGGTTAGCACGATCAATCCACTCTCTGGAAAATACTGAGATTCTCGGCAGTATCCTTCGTCACTTCCTCCTATTTTACAAGTTTTACAGTAAAATTATCTTCTTTGTGTGAATTAAGAGAATTGTTTGCAAAAGACAGATCACTCACGTTGTCAAAGACCCTTTGAAGAAATGTTCACAAAAATCCAACTTGGTGTTTTTCCTTCCTCGTTTTCGGAAATTTCTGAGAAGAGAGAAGATGCACCTGCTGGAGGGTCCTTGTGTGCTGTGACGACAGTACCCTGATGTGTGGTTGCTCTTATTGCCACACATGGTTGTTGTGTTGATGAAGTTTAAAACAGGGTTGGACGACGGGGTCATCTGTTAAAATCACTCTCGACCGAGAATCGCTAGGTACGTCATCTTTCCTGCTTCTTACGCTGTCTTTGTGGTGTATTTGCACCTATTTGTACGTCTGTGAACGCATCTGTTGTGCTTGTGTTTCTTGTTTCCTGTTATTCCTGAGTTGGCGGGGTCTGTATCAATTTTTCACAGTACTGATGCTGGCCTCGCACCTGCAGCGCACACCGAGAGGCACCCCTAACAAGGGTGACTTATTTCCTGAGGCATAGGTGCAGCAGACAACTCTATATTAATGCACGTTTGATCATGTCAACTTTATTGTGGGCATACTCGCGTGTGGGAGCCCGTTGTAGTCGGCAACGACTCCGGGCTCTTGCTACTCCATATTCCCACTCTTTGCCGGTGAACAATGCCGGTTTGGGAGATCACCATGGATTGCACATCCTATCCTATTATGTTCTATTCAACTGCTATATTGCTTTATTGTATGTATGCACCCTCTTGCTCTTGAACCCCTCTAACAGCATCTCCCCTCCTTCCTTCCGACAACTACTACTACTACTACTACTACTATGACCACAGGCGAGCAATAACTATTCAGACTGTGACAGGTGGCAGAAGGTACGTTACCAGTCGTGGTATCCTGTACCCCAAGGCTTCGTTGTCAGTGCATGTAAACAGACCCTGTATCTCATAATTACGGCAACTGTTTTAGATTGCACGGTGTTTTTGAACACCCCCATTACTATACCACTGGAAAACTAAGAGGAGAAGACAAGGCATACCTACCTATCCTATATGTCCCACCTCTCTACTCTGGTAACACTACAAGACTACTACTAACTCACGAGTGATGAGGGTAATGAACGGGAACGGTTAGTGAAATCACAATAATTCATACGGTGAATTGGTTAACACATAATTACAACACTCTCTAACTTAGAAGTAAATACACCTCCCCAGGCCACATACACACACACACACACACACACACACACACACACACACACACACACACACACACAGCTTGTTGGCATCTACTACTACTACTACTACTACCCGCTGCCCTACAGCTCCTCTTCTATGAGGCGAGCCCTGTTCGGGTCGAACACAGGCAGCGCCTTGCGGGCAATGATACCTGCGATATAGTCTATCTTGTTGGGGATGTAAGATGGTGATGGCACGCGATTGCGCCGATAGTAGTGCACAGAAGCCTGTCCCCAATTCAGAGCCAGGGCGCCTGTTTCCAGCAGCTGGAAGAAGTCCAGTGCATCGTCAGGCAGCTTCTTCGTCACAATGATAAAGAACGAGCCTGGCTTCAGCTCCCGCACGCGCTCGCTGATGCGCGCAAGGGACACGTCATCGAAGCAGGTTGCATGACAAACCACCACATCCCCATCTGCCCAGTCGGTGTAGCAGCAGTCGCCTAGTTTGAAATGCACTAAAATGTCGCTCTTTTTCTGGCCGTGGCTGCGCTTCGCCTGCACTGCCTCCTTGGCCTCCGCGTCCGCCTGTTCCTCCTCCAGCGCCGCCTGGGCAACCAAGCCCGCAGTATAGCCCTTCCAGCGCTTCTGTATGCCCAATGCAGCACCGTGCAAGTCTTCTAGCACCTCTATACCCATTGCAGAGTGGAAGTTGTGTGCGAGCACTGCGGCGATGGCCATGCAGCCCACGCCACTGCCCAGGTCCACGAACTTGCCCTCCGAGTCGGCGTGGAAACCCAGACGTGACAGGCGAAACATGATGCCTAGCATTGCCTCCAAGTCGGCTGCCTGGTTGTAGGCTAGACATACGTTATGCAGGTGGCCGATTCTCTTCCTGTTCCCACGGCTCAACCCGGCGTTGACCTCGTAAGGGTTGTTCTTGAACAGACTGTCGTAAATGGGCTGCGCATGCTGCAGCAGCCGCGCATCGTGTCTCCGCCTCTCCTCCTCCAGGCGTTGTGCGGCTTCATACGCAGCTACTTCGCTGTCCACTACCACGCCTGCGCCAGATTCGCCCTCCCCTGTTGCATCCTTGTCGAAGAAAGGCTCCTTTGAGGACATGTTCGGGACAAGAGACGGTGTTAAGCTGCTTTTGGCCTAAAGGTGCTAATGAAAACTGAGGAAACCGGAAATTGTACTTTTAGGGGGAATTAAAATTCTAGAATCTAGATCCAGAAAGAACACCACTTTCACACCCCTTCCTTCAATTCAAAGGGATAAAGCAGTGTGTATGCCGCGAAAGACCTTGATTCCCCTCCCAGATTTCGGTCTGGTGGCGCACTTCAAAGACACTTGGAACACCATCGGCGGCTGGAAGGCCATCGCAGTCATTGCTGCAGTGGTGCTAGTGTTTAACGGGAGTGTGACTTGGTACGTGAACAGAGGCACCGCCCGCAGGAAGGCCGAGCGCGA
>Ga0308003_1001406_pt1 | contig 10571 bp, 10 predicted proteins | sample Neamet36_FD_203159 | JGI IMG/M metagenome (GOLD analysis project Ga0308003, IMG submission 203159) | Marine microbial communities from water near the shore, Antarctic Ocean - #36 | ecosystem: Environmental > Aquatic > Marine > Unclassified | place: Southern Ocean | collected 2014-06-06
ACTTTATTTTTAGAAATTGATGGTGTTAAAGATAAGAAGGTTATTACGTCTCTATTACCCTTTTCATCATCCCAATTACCAGATCTCCTACTTATGTCGTTAATCAAAACCTTATCTTTATCTAAAATATAAAGATCAGGATGATTTGAAGCTTCGATAAGACTCTTATGATCAGAAATATTTTTATCATTAGAGTTATTTAATAAAATGTCTGCTGCTATTTGTTTTCCAAGTATATTTTTGCCAATTCCTGAAGGCCCATTAATTATTATTCCGTGCGGTAGGTTTTTAAAATTTATAGAATCATAGGAATCTTTTAACCACTTACATTTATCGATAATCATAATATTTTATTTACATATTCAATGATTTCAACATGGACATCTTCTATAGTCTTGGAGGCATCTAATACCTTTACTCTTTCAGGGTTTGATTTAGCAACTTTTAAGTACCCTTCTCTAACATTATTAAAAAAATCTAAACCGGAGGATTCGATCCTATCTTTAACATCATCAACCTTTCGTGAAAAACCATCATCAACGCTTATATCTAGTAAAAAGGTAATGTCAGGTGCTGGGCAATTAACAAAGGAGACAAGGCTGGAAATGAAATCTAAAGAGATATTTCTGCCATATCCTTGGTAAGCAATAGACGCATCGTAAAATCTATCAAATAAAATAAAATCAAGATTGGAATCTAGTACCTTTTCTTTCATTAGCTGCGCTCTGGAAGCAAACATAAGCAAAAGCTCTGCCTCATCAGCCAGCTCATCAGATGAATTAAGAAGAATATCTCTTATTTTCTCACCTGTAACAGTTGACCCTGGCTCTCTTAATATTTCAGTTTTCAAGCCTCTGACCTTTAGATGGTCATTGAGCATGTTGATCTGTGTTGACTTGCCAACACCCTCAATACCTTCAAAACTTATAATTTTCATTAATTTAATCCTAATTTTTTAATCATCATTCGATGTTCTTTATATGTTTTTGAGAAATGATGTGATGTTGGGGAATCTGCTATAAAGAAAAGATATTCGCCTGGCACACTTAAAATTGCTGCTTCAATAGATGAGATTGAGGAAAAAGATATTGGTGTTGGAGGTAGTCCTTTTATCATATAGGTATTGTGCAAATTGTCTTTGTTAAGAATATCAGATTTTTTAATATCGCCATCAAAATTTGGCATGAGCCCGTAAATAATTGTTGGATCAGCCTGCAATCTCATGCTTAAAACCATTCTCTGAAGAAATACACTAGCAATTTGACTCTTTTCAGCGTTGTTTCCAGCCTCTTTTTCTATAATAGACGCGAGGATAAGTGCGTCGTATTTACTCTTTAAAGGATTATCTTTGGGCTTTAGAAGCCATATACTTGATAGAAACTCATCCAATAGCCTATGACTAGACTGTAATACTGATGATGCCAACATTCCTCTTTTATAGAAGAAAGTATCAGCAACAAGTATTCCTTCTTTGTATGGGTAATCTGTAATAATACAGTCAAGATATTCACAATCTTGATCAAAATATGATGATTCAAGATCTTTTTGTAGATCAAATATGTTTGACCCTTCTTTTATGATTATTTTATGGCTTACTGTTTTACCGGTCCCAAATAAATTTACCATCTCACCAATAGATTTATTAGTAGATTCGTATTCACCCTCCTCGAAGGAGCTAATATTAATAGTGGAAAGGTGAATCCTAAAAAATATTTTGTTAATAAGAGAATTAGAAGAAATCTTCTCAAATCCCGAATCCATTGAGTCGCCCTTTTCTAAAACTACAATTGAATCATTAGAGGTATTAGTTGAATTAATAAAACCGAAATAAGGACCTAAAAATGATAAAAAGATCGCTGGTATAATTATTATAGATTTATAAAATGACATTTATTTATGATAAATTAAAAAAAAATCCCTGAAGATCATTTTTTTTAAATGAGTAACAGGAATTTTTATATGATGTTCTTTAAATAAAAAACTAACTTTTGAAGTGAAAGCTACAAATATTAAATGCAGCCTCAACTTAGAAATTATGAACTAGAGTTAATGTAGGCTACTGCCTCATTGACTGTTGAGATTTTCTCAGCATCTTCATCTGCAATCTCAAGATCAAACTCTTCCTCTAAAGCCATTACTAATTCAACTGTATCCAGAGAATCAGCACCAAGGTCATCGACGAATGAAGAATCATTCTCAATGGTCTCTATTGAAGCGCCAAGCTGGTCACTTACTATTTTCTTAACTCTATCTTCTATACTCATAAAATTTCCTTAATAAAAAAAGTACGTAATTATACATCTATTCAGTGTAGAAATAGAACCTAATTATTAATACATGAAAAGGCCACCATCAACAGATATAGTTTGACCTGTTATGTAAGAGGCATCATTACTAGCGAGAAAGACAACAAGTTCTGAGATATCTTTAACATCGCCCATTCTTTGAAGTGGTATGTCTTTAACTAATATGGATTTCGCTTCTTCTGTTAAAAAAGATGTCATATCAGTTTCTATAAAACCAGGTGCAATAGAGTTAACAGTGATGCCTCTAGAGCCTATTTCTTTAGCTAAAGATTTTGTAAAACCGCTTAGGCCTGCCTTTGCAGATGAGTAGTTGACCTGACCAGGATTTCCCATCAAGCCTGAAACAGATGATATATTGATAATCCTTCCGTATCTATTTTTGATCATATTCTTAATAAAGACTTTAGTAATGTTAAAGGTTCCTGTTAGATTAGTTGCAAGAACATTATCCCAATCTTCATCTTTCATTCTAAGAAATAGTTGATCTGAGGTAATGCCTGCATTGTTAATTAACACAGTTGGTAATAGATCTTTTTCTTTAAGAAGCTCTGCACATCTTTTAACTGATTCTCTGCATGTAATATCAAGCTTCATTGAAATTAAATTACCAGAAAAATCATTATCAAATTTAAAGTCACTCCTAGAGGTGCCAATGACCTTGGAACCCATTTCAGCAAAATGAATAGCTATTGCTCTTCCAATTCCGCGAGATGCGCCTGACACAAACACAACTTGATTATTCATATAACTCATAAAACTCTTCTTTAAAATTATTACTAGATGTAGATAAAATATTATCAAGACCGTTGGCTTTTGCCAAGCCAGATAAAACCTTGCCAGGTCCGCATTCAATGATGATACCGTTAAACTCTTTTATCAGGTTCATAGTATCGATCCATTTCACCGGGCAAGTTAGTTGACTCGTTAGCTTATCAACGAGATTTATGGATGATGAATCAATGGATGCATCATAATTATGAATTATAGGAATGGATAGTTTGTTGAAATGAATTAAAGTCAGCTCAGCTAGCAAACTTTCAGACGCCGCTTTCATTAACATGCAATGTGAAGCAGCCCCTACCTTTAATTGAATACATCTTTTAGCACCAGCTTCTTTACAGCGATCTGCAACAACCAAAGCAGCCTCTTCATTTCCTGCAATTACAATTTGATTTGGTGAGTTAATATTAGCAGGAGAAACAATGAGCCCAGTTGTAAGTGATACCTCATTACAAATATCTTTTATGAGAGATAAATCTAAGTTCAGAATTGCAAACATGGATCCTTTTTGAGAAGACTCCATAAATAACCCTCTTTTATAAACAAGGGAAATAGCATTTTTTAATTTGATGGAATCTGCTGCGACTAGAGCTGAATATTCACCCAATGAATGTCCTGCTAAAATATCAGGGCGCATATCCGTCAAAGAGAGAAATTTTTTATAGTGAAGATAAGATGTTGCTAAAAGAGCTGGTTGTGTAATAGATGTTTTGTTTAAGAGGTTGTCTGGATCATTCTGAATGATGTCTATTAAATCAAAAGGAAGGTCTGATAAGGCTGGTTTGATAGAAGAGATATCTTCTGGTTTAAAATCGTCAAGCATCCCAACTGATTGAGAGCCTTGACCGGGAAAAACTAAACTTATATGCCTAGGCATAGTTAAGCTGAAGTTTCTTCTACCTCTTTCTCTTTTTTCCTTAGATCTATTACTAGCCTTCCTTTGTAAAAACCATCTTTTGTCATTTGATGACGAGCGTGCTTTTCACCAGAAACTGGATCTATTGATAGAGTTGATGCTGTTAGAGAATCATGAGATCTTCTTTGACCTCTTCTAGATCTCGTAACTTTACTTTTTTGTACTGCCATTTGTTAACCTTAAAAAAAACGTATCCTATCAAAATTATACAACTATTGGTAGATATTTTTACTTTAATAGGTCTATTAAATCATTAAAGGATGTATCTAATTGGGCTTCACATTTAATCATTTCATTATTTTGATCTACAAAACATATTTCTGAAGAGTGAAGTGCCATTCTTTTTGAGCTTTTTAGCAAGCCACTTCTATTAAAAGACCTGTCACCATACTTATCATCATTCACAACGGGATGCCCTATATGCTCTGCTTGAACTCTTATTTGGTGAGTTCTGCCTGTGTAAATCTCCACCTCTACCAAAGAACACTCATTTAATTTCTCAAGTGGTTTAAAAAAAGAAGCTGAATCTTTGCCTTCTGAGGATATTGTAGACTTTGTTTGCGTGTCATATGATTTCTCAATGGCAACATCGACCTTCATTGCATTTTTAAGATGGCCTTTTAATATAGTTACATACTTTTTTGTAACTGATTTGGCAACAAGTGCAGTATTAAAGTGTCTATTAGAAAGCTTGTTCTTAGATAAAACTAGGCAACCTGAGGTTTCTTTGTCTATTCTGTGACACAAATCTATAGAGTCATCAAACATTTCTCTAAAAACATCAATAACACCGTAAGAATTATCTGTACCGCCATGAACTGCTAGTCCAGCTGGTTTGTTTAAAACTATGTAATTAGCGTCTTCGTAAATAATCCTCTCTCTGAGAGTTACTAGCATTTTTGAAGGAATATTAACTATACGGTTAATAGATTCAGAATTTTCTAGATTTGGAGGTATTCTAATTAAATCACCAATCTCCAACTTTCTACTTGGCTTCACTCTTCCAGAATTAATTCTTAACTCACCTTTTCTTATAATGTTGTAAAGCTTGGATTTAGGAACGTGTTTGTAGACAGAGAATAAATAATTGTCCAGTCTTCTCCCAGCGTCATCAGCAGTGATTTCAATTTTTTTGACAGTCATGAGGCAAATCTATAGTATATACAGGTAAATAACTAGAAAAATCTAGTTAAAATTTTAAGAAAGATAAATACAACAGTTATACAACAACCCGAGAATGGGTTAATCAGCAAGCAATTTATAATAAGACTTACTGATAGAAGCTTCAAATAGCGCACTGCTGACTTATCTTCCTATATATAGGGAGAATCAAATGAAAAGAATTTTAATCAACTCATCATATAGTGATGAATTAAGAGTGGCTCTTGTAGATGGGGCTAAGTTATATGACTTAGACACAGAATCACCTGACAAGGTACTTTTAAAAGGAAGTATATTTAAAGCAACTGTCTCTAGAGTCGAATCTAGTCTTGATGCTGCTTTTGTTAATTTTGGATCAGAAAGACACGGTTTTTTACCATTAAAAGATCTTTCAAATGAATATTTCAGCAAGAACTCTGAAGGAAAATCAACTTGTACTTTGAAAGAAGGTCAAGAAATCATTGTTCAGGTTACTAAAGAAGAAAGAGGAACAAAAGGCGCAGCTCTTACTACGCAAATTGGTTTAGCTGGTAGGTTCATAGTTTTAATTCCAAACTCATCTAGATCCGGTGGAATATCACGTAGAATCAATGGCGAAGAAAGAGATCAAATTAGAGACGCTCTTAGTGCTCTTGATATACCAGAAAACATGAGTGCTATTGTGAGAACTAATGGCTTAGGTAGATCCACTGAAGAGTTAAGCTTAGATCTTGCCTACCTTTTAGCTCTTTGGGATGAGATAGATAAAACTATCCCTGATGCTCCTAGCCCTGCACTTATATACCGTGATGATAAATTAATAGTTCGTGTTGTTAAGGATTACTTTAAAGATGATATAGAAGAAATACTTATCGATGACGAAGCTGTATATAAAGAAGCTTTAGAATTTATATCTGCTGTAATACCTGATCATGTTGAAAAGGTTAAATTGTATGATGAAGAAATTCCTTTATTCAATAGATATCAAATTGAATCTCAAATTGAACTAGCCTTTCAAAGAGAAATATCACTTCCATCTGGGGGTTCTATTGTAATTGACCCAACAGAGGCAATGACTGCTGTAGATGTAAACTCAGCAAGATCTACTAAAGGTAAGGATATTGAAGATACAGCTTACAAAACAAACCTTGAAGCAGCAAGAGAGGTTGCTAGACAGCTAAGACTTAGAGATGTTGGTGGCTTGGTTGTCATAGATTTTATTGACATGCTGAATACATCACATCAAGAAAAAGTTGAGTCTGCTTTTAGAAAAGCTGTTTACTCAGATAGAGCTAGGGTACAAATTGCATCTATATCTAAATTTGGATTACTCGAAGTTTCAAGACAAAGATTGAGACCATCATTAAATGAATCTTATGATATTGAACATGTTCTAGTAAGAGGTCCAAGATCTTTAGGTCAGTCAATCCTGCGAATTATAGGTGAAGACTCAGCAAAAGATAATACAGGCGAAATACAAGTTTACGTACCTTCAGATGTTGCAAGTTATCTTTTAAATGAGAAGAGATACGACATTATCAACATTGAAAAATCAAATAATATAAGAGTTATGATCATTGCGGATCCATACAAGGCTAGACCTTATTATAAAGTTGTAAGAGTAAAGTCATCTGACATGAAAGATGAGGATTCTTATAAATTAACACCGGATAGCCCAGAGGCAAATACTGACTGGAGAGACGACAAGAATAGGTCCAAAGGAATGAAGCCTTTAGTTGATAAAATTAAACCCCCTAAAATGCCTAAAAAGAAAAAAGAAGGCTTGCTTGGGTGGATTAAAAATATTGCCGGTATTGAGACAGAAGAAAAGCCAAAACCAAAACCAGCAAGATCAAATAATAATAATAATAGAAATAGGACTAGAAAGCCTAGGCCACAGAATCAAAATAGGAACCCAAATCATAAGAAAGCTCCTAATCAAGCTAGCCCTACTAAGAATCCTAACCAGAATAAGGCCCCTGCTAACAAGACTGATAATGCAAAGCCTGTGCATGCTAAACCAGCTAATATGAACCCTAATGCCAAAATTTCTAATCCAATACCGAAACCTAAAAAGGATGTGGATGGAAACGTAGCGCCTGCTAAGATAGAAAAGGCTATTAGAAATGAAAGCATTAAAAAGCCAGTAGAAAAGAAAGCAGAAGCGGTTTCAACGAAGCCTAAGGATAGTAAACCAGCTCCAAAGCCAGCTCCAAAAACAGCTGTTAAAAAAGAGCCGGCAATAAGAGAAATAGTTAGAGAGCCAAAGGCTAAAAGAGAAATTCCTACTATGGCTTCAAATGATCCGAGACATAAGAGTTAATTAGAGTTCCTGATAAAGTTGAGTTTGGCGGTGTGTTTGGAAGATTATCCATATCATACCAGTCAGCCTCAACAATCTCTTTGCCATCTACATTTATTTCACCAGACTCATATTCACATACGTAGGCAAGCATAAGCTGACTTGGAAAAGGCCATGATTGACTTCCAAAATACTTTACATTCTTAACTTTTAGAGAGACTTCCTCAAAAACCTCTCTTTGTACACACTCCTCTGCTGTTTCAGAAACCTCAATGAACCCAGCTAGCGCGCTAAAAAGACCTACTGGAAAAAGTGCATTCCGTGCAAGTAAAATCTTATTTTCTTTATAGATAAGTGCTAAAACACAAGGAGATATAGTTGGATATATCATAGTATTATTACATTTACAGAACAATGCCTCTTCACTTTCACTAAATGTCTTAATTGATCCGCAATAGCCACAATGCTTATTACTTTTTATCCAATGCATTAATTGATTAGCTCTTCCAAGAACACTAATATCGTAAGGGCTCAACATTGAAAATAGATGACGAATTTCATACTCAACTATTGATAAATATCCCTGCTCTTCAAAAAGGAAATGATGATCTGATATATCAACTGAGTAGATATTCATACCGTCCTTTTTACCAATACCAATTAACTCAAATGAATAATTTTCGAATTTTAAATACGAGCTATTAAATAAAAAAGTTTTTTGATCGAGGTCATAGAGCACCTTTCTATCTTTAAAGATAATAAATAAATTATTATTATTTTCAGGTTTAAATTCAAAAAATCTATTAAAATGCATTGTTTAAAGTTATAAATAAAAAGTTAATGATAAAAGCAATTAAGAAACTATTTTTAGGTGAAGCTCCAAGTTGGTACAAGTCTACCATTTTATTCTTTTTAATAATAAACCCTTTGGCTTTATTTGCTCTAAATGCTCTTGGTATGAATGGAAGCTTTATAGTTGGATGGGTTTTTCTGCTTGAGTTTATTTTCACTCTTGCCCTTGCTCTAAAGTGCTACCCTCTTCAACCAGGTGGGTTATTGGCTATACAGGCAATTGCCCTAGGTTTAACCTCAACCAAGACTGTCTATTATGAGATTGAGCATAATTTAGAAGTAATTTTACTACTTATATTTATGGTTGCTGGTATCTTCTTTATGAAGAACTTGATGCTTACTATATTTACAAAATTATTACTAAAAGTTAAATCTAAAACTTATTTATCACTTCTTTTTTGTATTTCAGCAGCATTGCTTTCTGCTTTCCTTGACGCGCTTACTGTTACCGCAGTGCTTATAGGCGTAACGATTGGCTTCTATCGTATATTTCATGCCATATCATCAGGAAAAGGTTTCGGCGATACCGGTCATGATTTCCTCGATGACTCTGGGCTGAATGAGCTGGGACATAAAGATATGGAACAATTTAAAGCTTTTTTAAGAGATCTTGTAATGCATGGCGCAGTAGGAACTGCTCTTGGTGGAGTTTGCACAATTGTTGGTGAGCCACAAAACCTATTAATAGCAAAAGTTGTTGGCTGGGAATTTGTAGAATTTTTCATGGTCATGGCTCCAATAACAATGCCTGTTCTATTTTTTGGTTTATTAACATGTATAACAGTTGAAAAATTTGCCATTGCAGGATTTGGTAATGAGTTACCAGATGCAGTTAGAAATATTTTTAATGACTTTGATACTTACGAAAAAAATAATATAACTATTGAACATAAGGCAGAACTTTTGATAGAGATGCTTGTATTGGTATTTTTAGTCATAGCATTAGCCCTTCATATAGCAGCTGTTGGACTTATCGGCTTAGCTGTAATTATTTTACTCACATCTTTTAAAGGCATCACCGAAGAACATAAGCTTGGAGAAGCATTTCATGAGGCCCTTCCGTTTACAGCTCTGCTAGCTGTATTCTTTGCTATTGTTGGAGTGATTGGAGATCAGCAGCTATTCATACCAATAATAAGCTTTGTACTAGCCCAAGATCCATCAATACAGCCATCATTATTTTTTGTTGCTAATGGCTTCCTATCTGCTATCAGTGATAATGTTTTTGTTGCTACTGTATACATAAATGAAGTTAAAGCTGCTTATGATAATAATTTAATTAGTCGCGAGCAATTTGAAAATCTAGCTGTTGCAATTAATACAGGTACAAACATCCCAAGCATTGCTACTCCAAATGGACAAGCGGCATTTTTATTCCTATTAACGTCATCCCTTGCACCTCTAATCAATCTTTCTTACTTTAGAATGGTGATTATGGCTCTCCCCTACACAATAGTTCTTTCGATTGTTGGTTTTACTTCAGTTTATTATTTTTTATAAATGACAATATTAGACCGAAGAGTATGTGTTGCTCCTATGATGCAATACACAGATATGCATGATAGATATTTATTTCGCTTAATATCAGAAAAAATCTTTTTATATACTGAGATGGTTACTACGGGAGCTATTATCTATGGAAAGTGCCATCACCAACTAGAGTTCAATCAAGAAGAACATCCCGTAGCTATTCAGCTTGGTGGCTCAGATATTAACGATTTAGTTGAGTGTTCCAAAATAAGCGAGGGTTATGGATACGATGAAATTAACCTCAATGTTGGATGCCCTTCTGATAGAGTTCAAAAAGGAAGATTCGGCGCATGTTTGATGCTTGAGTCAGAGCATGTAATGAAATGTCTTGAATCAATGCAGAGTGCAGTAGATATACCTGTTTCAATAAAATGTAGGTTAGGTGTTGATAAAGAAGATAGTTATGAATTTTTATACAATTTTGTAAAAACAGTTGAGGGCTCTGGTATTACTACTTTTATTATTCATGCTAGAAATGCAATACTAGCAGGTCTTAGCCCTAGGCAAAACAGACACATACCACCTTTAAAGTATGATTATGTATATAGACTTAAAAAAGACTTTCCACATCTCAATATAATAATAAATGGTGGGATCAAATCAATGGAAGAGTCTGTTGACCATCTTCAACATGTAGATGGGGTTATGATTGGACGAGCGGCTTATGAAAACCCTTTTATAGTTAAAGACATAGACCATGATATTTTTGGGTTAGAAAAAGAAGTAAAATCAAAAAAAATTATTC
>Ga0308003_1001407_pt1 | contig 10565 bp, 15 predicted proteins | sample Neamet36_FD_203159 | JGI IMG/M metagenome (GOLD analysis project Ga0308003, IMG submission 203159) | Marine microbial communities from water near the shore, Antarctic Ocean - #36 | ecosystem: Environmental > Aquatic > Marine > Unclassified | place: Southern Ocean | collected 2014-06-06
CCGCCACCGTTCGCTCTAATATGAAGTTCGCGTCTGGATGCTTTTGTGTGCCAAACGAGGTGGTCAGTATTATCCACTAACACCTGTGGCAGGTTAAGGTGCAAACCTGTGGCATTGTCTTTTCCATTGGTACACTCGTTAATCACACTTTTCAGGCGCGAAGGGTCGATGTATTCGCCGATTTGTAAAGCACCGTTTTTGACCTTGTGCATTGTGACTGCACAAGTGCTTTGTTGTTTTTTTGTATGGAAGATCAGCGCAAAGGCAGGAGTGATAGTTTGGCCGTTACATTCTTTAAAACCACTTGTTGTATGATGCATGCTCTTTCTACCTATTTAATGTGAGGTTAATAAATTCGGCTGATAATGCAATATAGGCATAGATATAGCGCATGGCGTTTGGGTGATGGTAATCAACTGAAATTACTCCTGATTCACCTGCCTCAGCCATATTGTTTCCATAGTCATTTATTGCTGAATTTGCTTTTTGATATGTATTGGCGGTCGTACCAACAAATTGATCGCCAAAATAAACGTCACCTTCGGATGTAAATACATCCCATACGCCTTTTAGCTGGCCCTCTTGTTGGCTCATTACAGGGAGCCGTTCTTGTAACTGCATAACAAATGGGCAAGTGGCTAACGCTGAATCGTGTTGAATAAGTCTCTTGAGACTGGCTAATAATTTTTTAAAGGTGTACTTTTGTTGTTTTTTTGTGTTCACTTGGCAAACTAATTCTTTTAAATCAATAACGTGCGTTGTTCTTTCAAAAAGGTATTCTGCGCTAAACCAGTCGTCCTCGATATTAAACACCTGTTTTAGTTGGTCTTCATTTTCTTGGGCTATCGCCTCTTTGATAGAGTTGATATTGCTTTCCCATTCGTCTATCTCAAGCCCCAGCTCTTCCGCAGCAAATTCAAGCTCACCTTCTAGAATGTTGTGTGAATAATTGAAGCCTAAAGTGTCACACATATGTTGGGTAAAGTGGTGGAGCCACTGATTGAACTCTTTTAATTTGTTGGGTTCCAATGTCTGGCTCAGTGGTGTGTCCACGATTATCAATAAAAGAGAGTCTAGTGGGTAAAGGTAGACGCCTAGCGCGTCACTTTTAGAAAAGTGATCACCATCGTTTATGATGGTGTCGCTTAGTGATAGTCCAAAAGGGGTGGTCTCATGCCCTACCATAGCTGCCATTTTTTGGGTGATGTCTTCTAAAAGTATACGGACATGGTGGTCTTGTTCCGAAACAGGGGAAGACATCATATTCGAGAGCAAGGTGGTGTCTAACGCGTTAATGGAGTCTGCAAATGCCACCAGCCCTTGAACCTGCCTACGATGGCTTCTAAGCACTGCGGGATTTTCATCGCAGCAATGGTTCGGACAAATTACCTTTTGTCCCACCAGCGATAAGTGCGGAGGCCTTAGAGTAGGTAGATTGGGTGTTGGCATGTTGTTTCACCTCCTAGTTTTAGTTGGTCGGTATCGGGTGTTTGACTTATCGGGGTGATTTTTTTGCTATTTTCCCAGTCCTCTAAAGCTTGCACTTGCTCTTTTGATTCAAAAAAAGCCAGTGCGTCAAGAAGAGAGGCGCTTTGTTTGCGCTTACCCATTGGTCTTGCTTGGTACTAAGGGGATGGTGTATTTAACTGTTTTAGCGTCTACGATGGTGGCATCACTCTCAAACACAGCAGAGTGGCGAACGTGAGGAAACCGAAGGACTAATAATTCAAACGCTTCTTGCAGTGTGCCTAACGGGCAAGGGTCGCTGATGCTTGTCATTGTTCCGATTGAAAATATACGTTTCATGTGATTTCTCCTACAACGATGGTTGGTTAAAAATATCAGTGTCAAACGGCATAGGGGGTGGAGTGGTATCCGTTTTTTGACTTGATTTATCTTTGGGTGGTGTACTGGTTGTGTTGGCTATACGGTCAGCAATCGCTTCAGCTGATAAATATTCGTGTTGTTTTAGCTGCTCACGAATGGTTGTTAGCATTGTTTCTGTCGTCATTTCCAGCATGTTATCTTTGCCGATGATGATCAGTGGGGCTGCCAACACGTTCTGCATTTGTTGTTCAACAATGGCTTTTGGGTCTGGTATTAAGTTTATTGTTGCTGCTATACCCTCTAGGTGTGGTTTGATGGTGATTACAGCGCTGCTAATACCGTAATCTGTTATTAGTTTTTCGATGCTATTGAACATAGGTAGTACCTTTTAGTTGTTATTGATAATGATTATTTTTGGTTGAAGTGAGCGCGATACGCACTTGGGGCATACGCCAGCCATGAAAACTGCGTGTGTGTTGCAATGGCTTCTAATAAGTTAGATTTATTGCCCTTTTGAAGCTTATTGAATGCTCCTTCTCCATGGCATTGGTCATAGTTTTTTGCAAAGCCAGCTTCTTCGCATAAAAAGATCACTTGGCGAGTAGGGTAGTTAGCTAATGCCGATGGAGTCCATGCGTGAAGAATGTTTTGTTTATGATTGCCGTGGTTGTGCAGAAGTTTTTGCAGGATAACGCGAGGGCTATTAAGGTGAGTTGAAGTGTTGCTTACAGACTTATTCAAAAACGTGTTAAGCATCTCGCTAAGAGACTTCATGGTGTCGCTGTCTGAGTTATTATTTAGCGCGTTAAGTACAGACATGCTTCCAAGATTGTGGCCACATAAAGTACCAATTGTTAGATATGCCACAGAAAGCACTAGATGTTCATCAACAGGGAAGGTGTTAAGTGCGTATGAAGACAGCATGGCTTCTGCGTCTTCGATCTGCTTTTTGCCTAATGTCGCTGAAATAGTTGTGGCTTCCGCTGTCTTACTGACATTCTTGACGACCTTACTCTCAGTATTCGTCTGGGCTGGTGGTAGGGGAGAAGAAGAGGCTTGGGCATAATCTTTTATGTTTTGTTGGAAACATGGGACGTTATTGCACATCTGCGTTCTTACATCGCCAACAGACACCGACCCTAAGCGATCATCCACAATAGTCACATTGTTTGGGCAGGCCTGACAGGCGTTGTACTGTGGTTGACCGAGTTTATCGGGAGTAACGCCGTTAATGCCTTGGCTGTCCATGGTTGTTATTTTTAACACTACGCCATGCTCCTCAGCCAGTAGAGCGTAACGTTGGTCTAGCCACTGGGTTTGTTTCTCTCTAAAACACACCGTGTTGGAGCAATGGCCTGTAGGAATGGTTTCACCAAAGAGTTCGTTTTGTGCAGCATAATCAGAGTTGTGGGAGCAATTTCTACAACCTTCTTTGTCGAACTTTCCTGCTGCCAGTTTAATTCGCGCTTTGTTGGCCCTTTCACGCAAGTGTTCGACAGTCCAAGACTCTGCAATTATTTTTTCCAGTGTGGTTTTTTGCAGATCATTGGTGAATGATGAAAGCAGAACGGCGTGTCCTACCTTGATCTCTTGTTTATCTAGCGCGTCTAGTACAATAGCGTCACACTTTGTGAGTGCTATACGGTCTTCCATCACCTTTTTTGAAAAGCCTAAGCGCTGGGCTACTTCAGCGTAGTCACCACCCGTTTCAGTCGCTATCCGCCGAATGGCATGGACAGTGCTTACAAACGATAGATCTTCTCGATTGGCGTTTTCAGCGATGTGGCACTCAAGTTTTGTTAGATCATCGCCTTCAATAATGGTGACTTGTACGTGTTGCTGGTTCAGCTCTTGGAGCGCACGGTGGCGTGTGAACCCAGCGATGAGTGTGTACCCACCGTTTGCATTATGGGACACCACCAACGGTTGCAATAACCCTAACTTGAGAATAGATGCCTTTAAGTTGTCTATGGTGTTTTTGTTTATACGTTGGCGTGAGTTGTCGAAACTTAGGCCTATCGCAGACAGCTCAATTAATTTTGTTTCGTGATTTTCCATACATTGTCCACTTGCTTGTTAATGTCTTTATGTATTATGTGCTATGCACATAATACAAGTCAACATCTTTCTTATGATTTTAAATAAAAGGTGCTATCAGCTTTATGGAAGTGGTATTTTTATGGAGTTAGGCCTACGAGATCATTATTTTTTCACGCAGCCATATGGTTTTTTAGCTTTAATCAAAATGTGTTTTAGGGGTAAAGAGGGGATTCGGAAATTATTGTAGGTTAGTTAAGTCCTGATTTAATATCATGCAGAAAGCAATAAGGCTTAAGCCTTAGAAACAGGCAGCTCTGCCAAGACTGTTCTTTAAGGTACTAAAAATGACAGAACAACAACTTAGATTTATAGAGCTTTATAGTTTTGAAAAAAAGAAATATCCTGAAATTAAAAACGAAATGGGCATCAGTACAGAGGATGTTTCAAATCTTCGTGCAGATATAGATGTTGCTCATAGAATAAGAGATATTCAAAACGTCTATGCTAAATTTACAAGGCAACGAAAAGAAGCATTTAAGGATGGTTTTCCAACATTTTACGGTTGGTACAAAGACCAAAAACAAAAGTGCGGATATTGTGATGTTACACAAGAACAACTTTATGCACTTTTTAATAAAGAAAGAAGAATGCTTCCATACTTAGATAGCAAAAAAAAATATGTGAAAGCTCCCAAGCGTTCTTCTGGTACTTTAGAGATTGAAAGGTTAGATAGTTCGGCTGATTATAGTGATGACAACATCATACTTGCGTGTCCATTATGTAACAATGCCAAAAGTAACCTTATTGATGAGCCAAGTTGGCGAGAGTTTTTTGTCCCAGCTATGAAGCAGTATTATAAAAAACTATTAGATTCGGAAATATAACAAAAGAAGTTGAGCAGCATTTTATGCAGGCCTTGGAAAGTGTCCATTAACCATGAACGAAGCCAAATCAAAGGTGTACATTTCAGCATCCCCTTTTTTCTTAAACTCTACGACGCTATTTGATGTTCTACATAGCCATGGTTGCATATCGTCCGGCGCTTTGCTGGTTAGGGCGGTTATCTCAAATAGGCCAACGCAGAGCCCGTTTAGTTGTCGTGCTGATGCGTATTCAAAACCCAGCACGCCTTGACTTCTCATCTTGTCGCCAAGCTCCTGGCAACCTGTGTATTGCGTAGGGTGGGTAAGCTCGCTTTGGTGTTGAGAAAACGGAGGTTGTTGCAGCTTCAGCCCATATTCCGTTGCGTATGATACTTGGAATAGTGTGTGTTCTGTATCAATCGGTCTGAGGCTGGTTTTTGGAGGCATAGATCGTAGAAAAACAAACCGATAATAGGCCGATTCAGCGAGTGTACTTGTTAGTGTTAACCCGCCATAAAAAATACTGGGCTTGTTCGTTTGGCCAAAACGTGACCCCCACTTTAAAGGCGGATACCGAAAAGGCGTTTTAAGTAAATAATCGTATGTTTCACTGCTGGTGGGGTAGGGTGGCTTAGTGTCTTCTAGCATCTGTTCTAGAATATACAACTCATCAAAACTGTCAACATAGCTTAGTGTGGCTATCTCTTCCTGACTTTCGACTAGTCGTGTGCACTTCCCCACGATTCGGGTTATGTGAGAGGGATTAAAACAGGAGGTTAACCTGGTCATACCTTTCCTCTAAGTGCATCTGTTGCTTGAACCACTGCAATTAAACCTTGGATTGTTTTAATCTGCTCGCACGGAACCCCGTTCGTAATTGTATTGTTGGTGTGCATAAAGTGTTTTATCCATGCCACATCGCCACCAGCTAATGTAAAAAGTGATCGTGCTAAGCGGATCACTAATAAACCAAGCTCGCCTGATTTACTTTTTGGGCTCAACGCAGGATTTTGTTTTAGTTGACTGATGGCCGTTCTATGGAGACCTATCGCACTGCCAGCTTGGGCTTGTGTGAGGCCTAACTGAGCTGTGGCATTAAGAAATGCTTTGGAAAGTACATCCTTTTGACTGGGGCTGGATTTCAATAATGCGGACATAAAAACCTTTTGTTAAATAACAACATAAATAATAATATTGTTAAATTATAACACATGGATACCTATCGTAACAGCTGCTACTGAATGTGACCGAAGTGTTGGTTCATCTGGTGGGTAACATTAAATAAAAACTCTTTAGTGGGTGTTGCATATTATATGTACATAGCACATAATACACATAGGTTAATTAAACGGGCCGCATTATGACCATTATTTTATTTGAAATCACGGGTGAAAATCTTAGTGTTGTAAAGAGCTTCAAGACAAATCAGGCGTTGATAGAGTACGGGGCTTCAATTTATGGGCTGGAGTTTGATCCATCCGAGACGATGGATAGTTTCAAAGAACGCATTGTTGTGGAATGGGCGTCTTTCGGTACCGACTGTCGATGTCTGTTTTTTGACTCCAGTAATGAGGCTCGTGTGTTTGCGTGGGTTTACCAGTTGTGTTTTCCATCGAGTGACTTACTTAAAACTTTTATATCAGAAATGCATGAGGTCGATGGCCAACCCGCACGCTGCAAGGTGTCTGAGATTAGAGCGTTCGTTGAATGTTATAGAGGGTTGTACGCCGATCTGCTTAAAAGTAGATGGTTTGAAATTTTTCCAATGGAAAAAGGCAAATAATCATGGTGTTTAACATTAATATAAGTATAGAAAGTTTAGAGGGTGCCAGGCGTTGTGCCGCGCAAACCACCACCGGCCATATCCTCGAATCGGTGTTAATTGATGCGTGGGTAGAGTCCGGTAAAACACAATTGCGGGTATTTGCCAGTGATAGTGCTGTGATTGGCGCTTATATTCATTACGTTGATGATATACCAGCGCTACCAATGCAAAACTTGCGAGTCGCTGTTCCGCTGCCCGTAGTTGTTCGTGCCCTGGCTCTTAATGAAGAGAACGTGATTGAGTTCCGGCTTGTCGACGGCTTTTTTTCGCTAGGGGGGGTTGAATTTAAACCGATGGAGGGCATTTATCCTGAATTGGAGCAGTACATCCCTGCCGAAAATCACACTGTGAAACAAGATCTGCCTCGTTTTAATAGTCACCTCTTTGCCCGTGCAGAAAGCGCTTTTAAGGCATTTTATGGCAAGACAGAAAATAGCCTACCTTTTGGTTCCCTCACTGCATTCGTTGAAACGGACGCGTGTGTGTTTCATTTCGGAGCAGGTCACGCAGTAGTTGTAATTGTGCCAGTGTCCTATGTCCGTTACAAATACCATGGATTCTTCAAAGGATAATATGAATGTGTTATATTTGTATAATGTATTTGGTCGCATGATCACAAAATTACGGAGTTTAGAATGACTAAAAAGACCCCACATCACAACAAGGGCAATACCTATGCTTCAAAAGAAAATCCTAGCTCTGTGCGAATACCTGTAATGGCAACAGTGCAGCAGTCGGCCAAGTACCGACTTGCGGGCGGTGATAATCGCAATCAGTGGATCAAGGACGTTTTGGACGCTGAAATAGAAAAGTTAGGCATTACAGATGATAATCATGAAGTGTGGTCTCAGAAGCATCGTTTTTAGCTTTTGTAGCGTTAAGTGTATTTAATAGCCGCCGTTTGAGCGGCTTTTTTGTGGGTTTTAAATGTTTAATTTGGTTGATTTGGTTGATTTGCTTGCATGTTTTGTGTGTATGGTACATAATACATAAACATTACAGCAAGACAGGAATTAAGCATGATTTTTATGGTAGAAGTATTTCAATCAGGGGCCGCTAATTTTCAAACGTTCAAAACTGAAAATGCTTTGGTAAATTATGGTGTGATCAATTACGGATTTTCTTTTCACAACGGTAGCGAAGATGAGGCCATCGAAAAACATAACAGTATGTCGCTGATGTCTGATGAAAGGGCTTTGCAGCTTGCGAGCTCTTCTGAGGGGAGGGGTCAAGAGTTCCTTGTGGTCACTTCTATGTGTAAAGATGGGCCCAACAAAGGCAGTTACCAGCCGGTGGCTACACTGGTTGCTGGCAATCGTACAGAGTTGGCTATGGGTGCCATTGCTTCGGATTCTTCGGTAGAAATTTGTGAAATGTTCAGGTCTATAACAGACCTGCGTGACTTTGTTTATGCTTATAGTTATGCCAGTGAGCACTTAGATAACGGATGCAACCACCGTTATCTGAGTTCGGAATTTTACCGTCATTTTGGGAAAGGTTTTGATATACATACACTATTCCCAATAGTTGCGATGAAAAACTTTTTAAAAAAATATCACGGTCGTTATGCTGAAGTTTTGAATAGCTTAGTGAATAACTATGATGATTATGTAAGGGGTGACGTATGATCACTTTAAATGGCAAGAAATTCGCTTTGAATAAAGCGGAGTTTGATGGAGGCGATTGCGTGGGGTTTTATAAACCCTACAAACATGTAATCAACCTGCTTAACCCGCAGCGTTTTAAAGTGGGGGTGATCAGCCCTAATTGTGTTTTAGGGCTAGCAACTAAACTTTCATGTGGAAGGTGGTGGTATACGTATGGTGACATAGAGCTTGTTGGACCATATGACTGCTATGCACACAAAATTGTTGAGGTGGTCCGCGCCTTAGAATACTGTGGGATAAAGTACCGAAGAACATAGAGAAGTCAGACCCAGGCAACTGCATAGGTGAAATGCGTCTCTATGCGGTTAAGCGGGGTGACGGTTTATAACCTCTATGTTAGCCTCTGCTGGTGGTTGGACACATGGAAAGCTTGGATGCGTTGTTGGTGACTTTTGGGTGGTGGTACTGACGTTTAATTATGAAAATCCCTATTGCATTGGACAAAGATACTCACTCGCCCCGGTTAATCGCTAACGTTGAACGCGGCGCAAAATGCAATTGTGTGTGCCCAGGTTGTTTGGGGGCTTTAGTTGCTAAGAAAGGGGAGGGAGGAGTGTCCCCTCATTTTGCACACGTTAGTGGTAAACACGCTCAGTCATGCCAAGAATCGGCGCTACACCTTCTTGCTAAACATTGGTTGTTAGAAAAAAAATGCTTACAATTACCTAATTTTATTGTTTGCCTCGCTGGAGAGTCGTTGCTTGGTGAGCCCTTTGAGCCTGCAGAATATCAATTTAGTGAAAGGACGATCTTAAATAACATCACGTCCGAACAGTACCTACCGGAACTTAACATTAAGCCAGACATATTATGTGTCGCTGAATTTTTTGATACCGAATACCTTTTTGCTATTGAAATTGCTGTTACACACAAAGTAGACCTTGATAAGCGAAATAAAATGGTTGGTTCGGGCCTCAGTATGTTAGAAATCAATCTTGAGCATCTGCTAAAGGGTAACGCACCGTCGATGGAGAGCGTTGGAACGGCCATTAATAACGCTCTGCATAGTGTTTGGGTTCATGTGTGCAGTGATCTCAAAGATAAGCTTTATGCCGCCACAATGGATATAGGAACCACCAGCTGGATTGACCGCGACAAAAAAATCATAGCCTGGCACGCTAGTCTTCAGGATTATCTTCGCCATAACTCAGACATTTATTTTCCTAAATACATTTTCCCTAAAGCTGTGTTGGATAACTCTGTCATAGATATTAATGGTAAAAAACATGGAGGAATTATACTAAAGCCCCCTAGCATTGGCGGCAGGACGTTTCACGTTGTTCACGTGGGCCCCATTTTAAATAAGGGATTTGAGTTGACCTTGGGCCTGGGCAGTGGGCCTGTCGTTGTTCGTGTTGATTTAACTCACGTTAGTAAGTTTTACCACAGTGATTATCAGGGCGTTCTTAGATTAACTTCTATACTGCCTCCACCTCAGCAATTTCAAGAAAAACTACACTGGCTAACATCATTGAAAGCCCAACGATACCTTGATGAATGCACCACTTTGAAAGAGAAGAGGAAGGCAGACATTGACCAGCAGATTATTAATAAAATCGACGCTAGCTGGGAGGTGGTTTTTCGATACATACGTTTAGAGAATGAAAGTGAATTAATCTCACCAACTGGGCCACCAACGGACGCAATAGTTGCAAAATGTATTGCAACTCAAGATGATCTGCGGGCGTATGGAATCAATTTAAATGAAATATCAGCCGCCGTGGGCGGTTATTGGATCTTTGACTGCAGTTACCAAACATGGCAGATTTCATTATTTGGTGAGCTTTTGGAGCGCCACCACATCACAGTCCCTGGAGCGTTGGCGATATTGCATACGCTTGGCTTTAAAGAAATCAAAGAAGTAAAGCACCTGAGTATTCACAAAAAGCTGCTGAAAGAAATAAACCCAGACCGCGCAAGTTTGTTGACAACGTCCTATGGGGTCATAAGAAAGTACCTTGCAACGTTAGAGGCCTGTGGGTGGCTAACAAAGCAACAAAATGGGTATGTGGTTCATAACCCTTATCGCGCTTGAGGCACGCTATGTAATAAAACAGTAGCCATGTTTGTGACTTTTTCTGTAATAAATTACGGCGCCCTTTCTATATTGTTAAAAGATCAAACTTATTGAATGATTGGTATAAGTTCTATACAGTGATTATAATATAGAATTTTACGATACTGTTTTTACAGACTGGTAGTTAAATATGACGTTAGACGAATACATCCAAAACCATCCAAGATCTAAGCGTCGTGACGTCATTGAAAAACTTGCTTGTTTACATGGATGCTCTGTTTCCACCGTTTATTCCTGGCAAAAAAAAGGATTTCATCCCCCATTTA
>Ga0308003_1001412_pt1 | contig 10549 bp, 8 predicted proteins | sample Neamet36_FD_203159 | JGI IMG/M metagenome (GOLD analysis project Ga0308003, IMG submission 203159) | Marine microbial communities from water near the shore, Antarctic Ocean - #36 | ecosystem: Environmental > Aquatic > Marine > Unclassified | place: Southern Ocean | collected 2014-06-06
AAATGCCGATCATGCCGATGGCCAAGGACACCAATGCGGCAGGCAACAGCCACCAGCCATGCAGGCCCGCTGTAACCGCGAGATCAGGCGGAAAGATCAGCGTGTAAACGCGGATGATCGCGTAGGCGCCGACTTTGGTCATGATCGCGAATAATGCAGCGACGGGGGCGGGGGCCTCGGCGTAGCTGGACGGGAGCCAGAAATGCAGCGGGACCACAGCGGCTTTGATTGCGAAGACCATCAAGAGCAGGACAGCCGCGACGCGGATGCCGACGGTTGCACCTTCGTCGATAAGCTGCACGCGCTGCGCCAGATCGGCCATATTAAGCGTGCCCGTTTCTGCATAGATCGCGCCAAGCGCGAACAGGAATAACGTTGATCCCAGCAGGTTGAACAGCACATATTGCACGCCAGCACGCAGGCGCACGGTACCGCCTGCGTGGATCATCAGGCCGTAGGACGCGATTAACAGGACTTCAAAGAATACAAACAGGTTGAATAAATCGCCCGTCAAAAACGCGCCCATAATCCCCATGATTTGGAACTGGAAGAGCGCATGGAAATGTCGCCCGCGTTCGTCCCATTTCGACCCGATCGCATAGAGCAGCACAAACAGCGCAAGCACAGCGGCCAGCAATACCATCATCGTTGATAGGCGGTCACCAACAAGGACAATCCCGAAGGGCGCTGCCCAATCACCAAGCTGATACAGTAAGATCGATCCGTCAGATGCCGACCATGATAGGCCAAGTGCGATGCCGATTAATGCGACCATACTGGCGACTGAGATTACCCGCTGGATGCCGATTTGGTAGCGCGCGGCCAGCACGATGAATGGTGCAATGAACGCTGGTAAAACGATGGGGAGGATCAACCAATGGATCATACTGCGTCCTCCGGTGTCGGATCATCGACGTGGTCATCGTCCCCGCCCAGATACGCCCCAAGTGCAATCATCACGACCACAGCTGTCATCCCAAACGAGATAACGATGGCTGTTAACACAAGTGCTTGGGGCAATGGGTCGGTGTATGTTGTTGCATCGCTTAAGATTGGCGGCGCACCCACGGTGAGCCTGCCAGACGCGAACAAGAACACGTTGACCGCATAGGTCAACAGCGAGATGCCCATGATCACAGGGAAGGTCCGCAGGCGCAGGACCAAATACAACCCACCTGCGGTTAAGATACCAATGGCTGATGCGACAAGTATTTCCATGTCCTAGCCCTCTGCTTTTTGGGTGTCGTCGCGCGATGGGTCGATGTCCATCGGTTGATCGCTGTCAGTGACATGAGCGCGGCGTGAGAGGCGGGAGAAGCTTTCGAGTGACAGCATCACGGCGCCGACAACCGCAAGGAATACGCCCAGATCAAACAGGGCCGCTGTTGCCAGCTCAAACTTTTCAAATGGCGGGATGCGCACATATGTAAAGTCGGATGTCAGGAACGGTTTGCCAAAGAACCACGACCCGATGCCGGTGAGCCCGGCGATCAAAACGCCAGTCCCGATCACGCCGTGATACGGATACCGCAGCCGCGCTGATGTCCAACTGAACCCGCTTGCCATATATTGCATGACAACCGCGATTGACACGACAAGCCCCGCGATAAACCCGCCACCCGGGACGTTGTGCCCGCGCCAGAATATGTAGAACCCAACCATCAAGACGACAGGCATAATCACGCGGGTCACCACGACCATCATCATCGGATGCATGCCGCCAGAACGCGGCTGGTCTGGTTTGCGGTTCAGCAGGCGCGCCCGCACAGGGCCGTCGAGCAATGTCTCGGTCAACGCATAGATGATCAAGGCCGCGATGCCCAAAACGATGATTTCGCCGTAGGTGTCAAAGCCACGGAAATCGACAAGGATCACGTTGACCACATTGGTGCCGCCGCCGCCTTTATACGAATTGGCGAGGTGGAAGTCGGAAATGCTCGGTGCGACGGTATCGCGCAGCAGGTAATGATAGGATAGCGCTGCGGCCCCAAGCCCAGCCGCAACCGCAACAGTCCCGTCGCGCGCACGGCGCAGAACGCTGCTTTCAACAGGTGTGTGGTTCGGCAGGAAGTTGAGCGCGAGCAACAGCAGGATGATCGTGACGACTTCGACTGTAAGCTGGGTCATTGCCAGATCGGGCGCGCTAAAGAACACGAAACCGACCGACACAACCAGCCCGACAATCCCGATCAGGATCAGCGATAGCAGGCGGTTGCGGTGCAAAACCACAAGCCCGCAGGTGGCCGCGACCAACATCAACCAACCAGCGATCTGCACAAAGTTTGCAGGCTGGACGCTGCGTGTCGGCGCGCCAACAGTGCCCGTGGCCCAAGCATGGTAGCCAACGGCCACAACAGTCACGGCCATGATCGCGGCGTAACGGGTGAACGCCCCATCATGCAGTGGCGCGATGATCCGGCGGGCGAGAGACACGGCGCTTGCGATGACCGCGTCAAAGATGTGCTTTGCTTCGGGGCGCGCAGCTTTGTCCCAGACGCTCAATGCTGGCTTAAAGATCAGCAGCATCAACAGGCCGCCAACAACGGCGATCATCGACATGTAAAGTGCTGGCACCAAGCCGTGCCAAATTTTGAAATAAGCCTTGGGCAGTTCGGCGGCGTCGCCGAGCACAGAGGCCGTGACGACTTTAATGAATGGTTCGGCCAAGAACGGCGCGACGCCGATGGCCACAACCAGAACGACCAAAATCGCAGGTGGCAGCCACAGGCCAACAGGCGGATCATGTGGTGTTGCTGGATAGTCGTCGCGCTGGGGGCCAAGGAACGTGTGGCTGATGAACCGGAAGCAATAGGCAGCCGAAAACAGCGACCCGATGGTCGCCATCACCGGCACCAGTAAAGGCATGCCAAATAGGGCGGTGTGCGTGGCCTCTTCGAGCATCATTTCCTTGGATAGGAATCCATTGAGCAGCGGAATACCTGCCATCGACAATGCCGCGAGCGAGGCGATCACAAATGTGACGGGCATCAGGTGGCGCAATCCGCCAAGACGGCGGATGTCGCGGGTATGTGTCTCGTGGTCGATGATGCCTGCGGACATAAACAGGGCGGCCTTAAACGTCGCGTGGTTTAAGATGTGGAACATCGCGGCCATCGCGCCAAACGCGGTGCCTGTGCCCAAAAGCATGGTGATCAGGCCGAGGTGGCTGACAGTGGAAAACGCGAGCAGCGATTTCAGGTCATGTTTGAACAACGCGATCACGGCGCCAAGCACCATGGTGATCAGGCCCGCCGTGGTCACGATCATGAACCATTCAGGCGTGCCCGACAGGACAGGCCACATGCGGGCCATCAGGAAAATACCTGCTTTGACCATCGTCGCCGAATGCAAATAAGCGGACACGGGGGTCGGGGCCGACATCGCGTGCGGCAGCCAAAAATGGAACGGGAATTGCGCGGATTTGGTGAAGCAGCCGAGTAGGATCAAGATCAGCGCCGGCAGATACATCGGCGATGCCTGGATCAAGTCGCGGTTTTGCAAGATCACGCTGAGATCATAAGACCCAACGATTTGCCCCAACAACAGCATGCCGCCGATCATCGCCAAACCGCCCATGCCAGTCACGGTAAGGGCCATGCGCGCGCCTTGCCGCCCTTCGGGCAGGTGTTTCCAATAGCCGATCAGCAGGAAGGACGACAGTGATGTGAGTTCCCAAAATACCAGCAAAAGCAGAATGTTATCGGATAGGACGATCCCGACCATCGCGCCTTGGAATAGCAATAAGTAGGTGAAAAATTCGCCCATGTTATCTTCGCGCGACAGATAGAACCGTGCGTAAGCGATGATCAACAGGCCGATCCCAAGGATCAGCATCGCGAAAAAGAAACCCAGCCCGTCGAGCATTAGCGTGACGTTCAGCCCAAGCAGCGGGATCCAATCAAGCCGTGCTGTGACCAATTCGCCAGCCATGACGGCGGGCAGGTGAGTCATCAATCCGATGAATGCCAAAAGGCTGACCATAAAGGTGACACCGGCACAGGCCGCACGCCCCGCGGAATTCATCAAGCCGGGCAGCAACGCCCCAAGAAACGGTAAAGCGACGATAAGGAAGAGGGACACGCGAACTCCTGATCTTAGGGTCTAAAGGTATAAGATCATGTAGCGGGAAACCCGCATGAACCTCAAGCGAAACCGGAGAGGGTGTGTTCGGAATTTCTGATTTTATTTGGGATCGGCGTGCGAGTGGCTGGTCCAGATGGTTGGCTGGACAGGCCTTCCTTGGGGGAGCTGTCGTGTTGCGAACCTCTGCTAGGTGTCCAAAGTGACTGGTGCTGCGCTGCCGCTTTTGAGCAGCTGGTACTCTTGTTTGGTTGGCTGAACTAAATGCTAGAAGCTGCCGTATAGTAAAGGCCGAGAGTGCCAACAAATCCTATTGGGAAACCTATCATCACAGGCCGCCACGGGCGCAAGCGACCCTTCAGCGCGACACCAGATGCAAATCCAATTGATACAAGCACAATGCCAGACACATAGATGCTCCAGTAAAAAACGTTGGAGCCAAAGACGTATTGTGGCGGCAAATCAAAATAAAAGAAGAAATATCCAATCGGTGCAAAAGGAACAAAAAACAGCCACATAGGTGCATTCAATAGCACCAACTCTACCGGCGTGAAGATTACGCAAGTGATTATCCCAGCCAAATAGCACAAGAAATACTGGCCGCTATTGAACAAGAACCGTTTTGCCTTGGATGCACTCTTGGACGGGAGAATATTTGTCATTTTTCCGCGTCCTTAGTTGCCAGCAGTTTCAATCGAGATTTGGCGCTGCTTGGCCAGTCTTCATGCGCACTGGATTTAGGGTCAAGACCGTTGGCGCCATCCGGCCGGATTGCCGCTTTGTGCGCACTGCGGACGCCAGCATTGCTCGCGTCCGCGGTTTTATCTAGACGAATGCGGCCCGAAGCATCACGAAGATCACGCCTGATAGCAGGGCAGCTGCTGGCACTGTGATGATCCATGCTGCGATGATTGTCATGAAGTGCGACCGGCGGACGAGCTTGCGGCGGCGGCGTTCTTCTGGGGCGATCCGTGCTGCGGGATCACGTGTGGCGCTGGATTGGCGCGCGCGGCGTTCTTCGTGCCATTCGCGGAAAAATCCGACACCAAACACGCCGCCGACGGCGATATGCGTGGATGATACGGGCAGGCCCAACCAGCTTGCGATGATCACGGTGATTGCCGCCGAAAGGGCGACGCAATAGGCGCGCATCGGGTTCAGTTTGGTGATTTGTGAGCCAACCATTTTGATCAGCTTTGGTCCAAACAAAATCAGACCAAACGAGATGCCAAACGCGCCGATGACCATGACCCAGATCGGGATGTTCACCTTGCCTGCAAATTCACCGAATTCCTCGGCGTGTACAATCGCGGCCAATGGACCGACGGCGTTCGCCACGTCGTTGGCACCGTGTGCGAATGACAGCAAGGCCGCCGATAAAACCAGCGGAATGCTGAACAAAACCTTGAGCGACTTGTTGCGGTTTTCTAATCCTTCGGACTGTCGTTTCACCATTGGCTTGGCAATAACGTAGATAAGCGCGCCTGCGACAACGCCGATCAGCAGGGCGGTTGGCAGGTCAATCTTGATGATCTTTTTGAGACCTTTGATCGACAGGTACATGGCGAATACGCCGCCCATGACGCCGACCAAAATCGGCACCCAGTACCGTGCCGCCGCGATTTTGTCGTCGCGGTAGATGATGTAATACTTGATGAAAGCAAGGAAGCCCGCCGCCACAAGACCACCCAAAAGCGGTGAAATAATCCAAGACGCCGCGATCAGCCCCATGTTTGGCCAGTTCACCGCCGCAAAGCCAGCCGCCGCGATACCAGCCCCCATAACGCCACCCACAACCGAGTGCGGCCATCATCGCCCAGATAAAGATTTGGCTGTCAGACACCGACGACGGATCAATGATTCCCTTGGAAATGGTCGACACAACGTCCCCGCCGGCCAGCAATGCGCCCGCCGTCTCACACACGGCCGCAATAGCAATCGCGCCGCCCATGGTCAGGGCATTTGCACCAACGGCAGGGCCCATGTTGTTGGCCACATCGTTCGCGCCGATGTTGACGGCCATGTATGCGCCAATCGCCGCAGCCGCGATGACCACGTAAGACGTTGATGTGCCGCCAAAAAACAGCGTGGATGCGAGGCCCGCAACAATGATAAATACAAACGCAATTCCGATGCCAACCAACGGGCGAGCACTGAGCGCAGTTGCATATTCAAAGCTCGCGATGCGACCAAGGTCGCGATCGAGCGTTTTCCAATAATGGTCTTGGTTTTTGTCGGTCATGCGAAGTCCCCCCACGGGCGTGATAGATTATGCATGTCGGGTAAGGGGTCCGCTTGTTCAAATCAATACTGCATAACAATTAGGCCGGATTAAAAATTCAGCAGCACCGTTTTCAGCGCAGTCTCGTCGACCATATCGGCCGCCTTTTCAGGCGACACCCACACGCGGTCGCGGCGGTGCGCCTCGGGGTAGTCATTGGCGACATCGGTGACTGGCAAATTATAGATTTTGGTTTCGCACGGAATAGTCAGGCCGCTGTCGAATGTTTTGGTCGACTGGATTGTGTCAATCGCATCGACAGGTGCGTCGACTGCTTTGACGCCGCCTTCTTCCCATGCTTCTTGGTGGGCCGCTTGGGCCGCAGTCATGCCGTCGATGGGCCAGCCCTTGGGCAAAATCCAACGGCCGTTTGAACTGGTGACCAACAACACTTCAACGCCCTTGGGCGTGTCGCGGTGGCACAGTGCGGCCAGTTGCAATGCGGGTGGACGGCGCAGCATCGGCTGGATCGTTTCCGACCAGATCGCGCGTAATACGGATGTCATTCAAAACCTGCTTTTCTTATTTATTAAGGCTTGTCTAACACTTAAGTTAATAAATTGCAAATCGGGCTTAGGTGCCGCGTGGCTTTACGCGCAATGTCGGATCCGCTTGTGTCGGGTCTTCGGGCCACGGATGGCGCGGATACCGCCCGCGCATATCGCGCCGCACGTCGCCGTATGACGTGGCCCAGAACCCGACGATGTCTTGCGTCACTTGCACCGGCTTTTGCCCCGGCGACAGCAGCGTTACGCGCAACGCGGTGTGGCCGACGACCGGATGAACGGTTTGCCCGAACATTTCTTGTAGGCGCAGGGTGATGCCTGGGGCCTCGCCGTCGTAATCAATCGGGATCTTGCGCCCCAGTGGCGTGGTGAAATGCGGCGGTGCTGCCCGATCAAGCCGCGCTGTCTGATCCCAGTCGAGCATCGCGCGCAGGGCAGGCAGTAGGTCAAAGCTTTTCCAGTCGCCCGTGGTTTTCACCCCAGCCAGATGTGGCATGAGCCATGTTTCTAACTCGCCCAGCAGGGTCTGATCATCCATTTCAGGCAATCCATCAACCAACGCCACACGGGCACGGAACCGGTTGGCTGCTGCAGACGGGCGCAAGCCCAGCTGGCGGATCCCTTCGCACATCGCGACGGCAACAGCGTCGGCGGGTGCATCGTTCCAGTTGCGATCATCGAGCACAATCGCGCCAAAGCAGTCTTGTTGCCGCGTCAGCACGCGTCCGTCTCGTTTTGACCAAGAACACACGTCGACCCAGCCGATCTGGCCGGGGAATTGATCGCGCAGCTCTGCCTCGGATATTTGCACGGCTTGGCGGACGCGGGCCTCTCTGGTGTCGCCGTCCAAATCTGTCGCCACGATGAGGCGCGCACCTGCCAGCGGATCAGCCGGATCCATCACGGCCCCTTTGCCGCCGGATAATATATAGCGCGGATCGTCGCCCTTGCGGCGCAGGCCAACGCGGTCGGGATACGCAAGCGCCACCATCGCGGCTAGCGACAGTGGTGTTTTGTCGGATAAGCCTTTGGACAAGCGCGGGATTTCAGATTTGATCTGTGCGAGGGCCGCGTGTTGGATTTGACCGGGGCCATTGTAGCGCCCACGCAAGGCGTTCATCCGCATGCTCAGATCAACAGGGGCGCCGCGTAACGGATCACGCCCCGCGAGCAACGCAGCCAAGGGGGCAGCGGCACGGCCCGCAGTCAATAACATATGTGCCAAGCGAGGATGCAGCGGCAGGGCGGCAATGGCGCGCCCATGGGGCGTGATTTGGCCCTTCTCGTTAAGGGCACCAAGCGAGACCAGCAGGCGGCGGGCCTCGCTTAATGTGCCCGCAGGTGGCGGTGTCAGGAACGACAGGTCATCACTGCCCCATTGCGCAAGTTCAAGCGCAAGCGGGGCCAGATCGGCGGCCTCAATTTCTGCTGGGGGGAAGGCGGGCAATGCGCCGTCCTCGCCTTTGGTCCAGAGCGGGTAGCAGTGACCAGCGGCGACGCGGCCAGCCCGACCTGCGCGCTGAGTGGCCTCTGCGCGGCTGACCCGTTCGGTCACAAGGCGCGACATGCCAGACGACGGATCAAACCGCGCACGACGGGCACGGCCTGCGTCGACGACGACGCGGATATCGGCGATGGTCAGGGACGTTTCCGCGATCGATGTGGACAGTACGATCTTGCGACCTTCATTCACGGGTGCAATCGCTGCGCGTTGGGCGGCAAAGGGTAATGCGCCATAAAGCGGGCGGATCACGCAGTCGGCGGGCAAGCGGTTGGCCAACGCGGCCTCTGTCCGACGGATTTCGCCTTCACCGGGGAGGAACACCAATATGCTGCCCGTTGTTTCGGCTGTGGCCTGCACGATCAGGTCGGCTGTGGCTTGTTCTATGCGGATGCCTTTTGGCAAAGCGCGGGGCAGGTGGTGTGTGGTGACCGGATAGGCGCGGCCTTGGGACGTGAGCACTGGCGCGTTGTCGAGCATTTTGGCAACGGGGCCTGCGTCTAACGTGGCGGACATGACGAGGATGATCAGATCGGGGCGCAGAATGCTGCGAATTTCCCAGCTTAGGGCGAGGCCGAGGTCGGCATTGAGCGACCGTTCATGGAATTCATCAAAGATGATCGCGCCGATGCCTGTCAGATCAGGGTCCGATTGGATCATGCGGGTCAGGATGCCTTCGGTCACGACTTCGACGCGCGTCGTTTTGCCGACAGCGGTTTCGCCGCGCATACGGTAGCCGATGGTCTTGCCTGTGGGCTCTGACAGGGTCTCAGCGAGGCGTTCTGCGGCAGCGCGGGCCGCAAGGCGGCGGGGTTCCAGCATCAGAATGCGGCCTGTGGTCAGATTGGCGTCGAGCATGGCCAGCGGGACGCGTGTGGTTTTACCGGCACCTGGCGGGGCTTGTAGTACAGCGCGGCCATGGGTGCGCAGGGCATCCATCAGATCGGGCAAAATGGGATCAATTGGCAGGGCTGTCATAGAGGCTCTTGGTCTGCGCAATGGGGCGATGGGTCAAGACCCATCCTACACCGGCAGCGGCCGTAGGATGGGTTTTAACCCATCTTTTTTACTCGATAGGTCGACGAAAGCGCGGGCCACAATCCGCCCAACGCGCGAACCCGCAGGCGAGATACGCCTCTTGGGCGGCGATGTTATCAGGGGCCGTACCAATGAACATATAGGTGCATCCCAGTGCGCGGGCCGCATCGGTAGCAGCATCGATCAGTTTGCGTCCGATACCTTGCCCGCGCAGACCCTCAGCCACATACATGTGATTGATATCTAGTCCACGGATCCCGTCGGCTATTTTTGCAAGCGGCAACAGGGCTGCATATCCCAGTAAGCCATCCGCATCCTCGGCGACCAGAAACCTGATCCACGGGTGCGGACCAATCCCGTCACGCATTATGGTCTCGGGCGTCACAGCGGCGTCCAGATCACCGTGATGGGCACCCAAAGCCAAGATCATTGCGTGAACGGCGGGGATGTCATCGACACGCATGGGGCGGATTTGCATAACGGGGTGCCTTTCTACTTTCGCGGCAAAGTCAGCTGCGGCGGACAAAACGGTCAGTGGTTATATGTTGATATTTCAATGAGATTTTGATCCGGGTCGCGAATGTAGATGGACATTATTGGTCCAGTTGCACCGGTGCGTGCGACGGGTCCCTCCTCGATCGAAACACTTGCGAGTTCCAATTGCGAAACGACATCTGAAATCGGCGTTGTCGTGATCAAGCAGAGATCGGCAGACCCCGCAGTCGCGCACGCGGCTTTTGGCTCAAATTCATTGCCCAGTTGATGCAGGTTGAATTTCTGTGCTCCGAAAGTCAGTGCTTTTCGGTCCGCACCGAAGATAGTGATCTCGAATCCAAGTATTTCGCAGTAGAATGCACAAGTGCGGTCGATATCAGCAACGGTAAGGACAAGATGGTCAAGACGATCTATCGAGATCATTTAGGCTCTCCCCAGTTAACAAAACAACGCTTGCATGCAATCGTTAGCCCGCGCGCCACAAGGTAACAATGGGCTCGAAGCGGACATTAACGCGCCTGACTACCCGTCTTCAAACGAAAAAGCCCGGCCGTTTTCACGGCCGGGCTTTCAAAACTTCAAACCGAAAGTGGCTTACGCCGCAGTCGCCTTCGTGATTTCTTTTTTGATCTTCAACGCGGCTGGGGA
>Ga0308003_1001416_pt1 | contig 10534 bp, 11 predicted proteins | sample Neamet36_FD_203159 | JGI IMG/M metagenome (GOLD analysis project Ga0308003, IMG submission 203159) | Marine microbial communities from water near the shore, Antarctic Ocean - #36 | ecosystem: Environmental > Aquatic > Marine > Unclassified | place: Southern Ocean | collected 2014-06-06
ATTTCGTCTGCCTTGGTAGTTCCTGCTTTGAGACAGAATCGCTTAAAGGCGGGAACTGTCAGTTTGAATACCTGTTTGTTACCGCCGCCGCGACCAATTGTTTGCTCCTCCTTGTGGAGGAGCGAAACTGTGTAATCCTTACCCGCTACGAAATGGTTTTCTAGACATCGTTTAGCATTCACCTTCTTATTGAACCCCATCCACTTCCATACATCATCCAGGTCAACCACAAACTCTGTCTTACTGCAGTTCAGGTAACAGTAGAAGTTTGCGAGGAACAACTGTTGTTGCGTTTCCGTGAAGGACTCCCTGAGTTTCCCCACCAATCGCGATTGGTAATTGCCAGAGAACTTGGTTATTGGGTTGGTTTCGATGAGGTTTACGATATCCATTGTACCCAATACACGGCCTCAATATCTAAACCCTTTCGTTTTCGAAAACGAACCCCGTAGCAAGTCCGGGTGGTCGGCGGCCCAACGCCCCATCGTGTGCTATATCGCTAGTGTGGGGGAGTTTGAGGGGGCGGAGTCCCTCTGTCGGTCGCCTGCCGAATTCCTTACTCGAATCCACAAACCCTCATTTCCACACATTGATCCGGCGATAGTTACGTTGGATGGGGCGGACGATATGGCACGCAATAGTTACGTTGGATCGATAGTTGCCACAGTATCACCGTGTTATTTCTCTCTACAACTACAAACCATGGTTCCAATATAGCACGCGCATGTTACGATATAGCACGCGCATGTTACGATATAGCCCACCATGGTTCCAATATAGCACGCGCATGTTACAATGTAGCACGTGCAGGTTGCGATATGGCCCACCATGGTTCCAATATAGCACGCGCAGGGGGTCTGGGGGAGGAACTCCCCCTAACGATGGTTCTCCTAGAGTTACACAATTAGAAAAACCGCCTGTCATTCAACTTAGTATAAGTTGAGGTTAGGGAACCTAACCTACAGATTTTCCAACTTTGTTTCTCGAGGGAACCACCATCGCACGCCACATCGCACACCATCGCACGCCACATTGCGCACCATCGCACGCCACATCGCACACCATCGCACGCCATCGCACGCCACATCGCACGCCACCATCGCACACCGCAACCATCGCACGCCACATCGCCCGCCATGGTTCCCTGCACATCAAACACAATTAGAAAAACCTTAATCTGTAGGTTAGGTTCCCTAACCTCAACTTATACTAAGTTGAATGACAGAACCCCACCGCTCACGGTACCCCCCTCGCACGGATCATCACTACCATAGGCAAATCCTTACTCATTTCCACAACCCCCTTAATACCCCCTTTACATGTCCTCACGATAGTTACGTTGGTTACGATGGTTAGTTGACATAGTATACGATAGTTACGTTGGATCGGGTAGTTGCTACTGTGGCATTGGGGTGAATGTACGACATTCTATTTCTCTCTATAAATCAAAATAGATCCACTTGAGATGTTGTGATGAATCGAATCACAACATTAGTTACTGTTAGTTATAGTATGAATCATATGTTTCCAATTCGTTAAATCGGAACGATATCAACTGATGCGCCTGCTATTTCCAGTTCCTCCTTTGCACTGTTCGCATCATCCTCTGTAACATCTGTGAGTACTATACATTGTGGCCCAGCAAGGTCAACCATGTCTTTCGCTTCTTGCAACGCGAGTCCAGTTAGGTCCCGAATTTCTTTAATAACTTGGATTTTCTTTCCACCGAAACTAATCAATATAACATTGAATTTAGCCTGTTCCACCGCGGCCGTCAAGTGAATCCGTACATCAACCGTACAAGTCAATCCACCCGTATCAGTGACAACAACTTGTAGGGTATACACCCCCACATCCAACCCCGTCAACGGTGCAATCACATGAACGGACCCCGACACCGAATCAATGTCAAAATACTCCGCCCCAGTTCCTCCCTCGATATGGTACGCAAACACATCTCCAGCATCGACATCGGCTGCTCCCACTGTGTATACGATGGATCCCACTTCCGTGGCGACGTTCACGTTACTAACCACGGGTTCACCATCGCCCGCAATGGGTGCTTCATTCACATCCAATACCCGAATCACACACACGGTAGTTACAATCACACCATCCATACCGTTTGCGTGGACGGCGAATCGAATACTATCCCTCAATTCAAAATCCAATTCTCTCTGTAACCGAATCTTCCCCGACGTGGGGTGAATATAAACATAGGAATCATCCGCCTCGTGTTCCGGGATGGAATATATGAATCCTGGTTGACCAGTTCCAATAATTCCTATCGACCCGCCTATTGGTTTATTTTCCAGAACACCGAACTCGGTGGAGCCCCATACAATGTCGGGGGATACAGTAGTATCAGTCGCGTCCATCACAGCCAATCCTCTGGCCATTTTATATCCAGAATCACCAATCACTGTATCTGTAGCATCCACCCATGCGAAGCACGGTAACTCGGTGGTGTCGTCCACAATCGCATACGTATTCCCAACCATTGTGTAAGCGGGTAAATCATCAACGACCGAATCGCACCAGACCATGAACCACATTGTACATTGTTGGGCGATTATATCCGTGGTGTAAGTTTATCCTGTTACTAACCACGTCCTATTTCTCTCTACGATATGATTTGAAACCTCCAATGTAATCATCGTTACACTCTCCACACAATATAGACCGATGTTAGGTAAGGTTGTTAGTGAACCAACAAATGAATATGAAAATGTGGATGAAATATCCACTGACGCGAATAGCGCTTCGCGGGGGAGCGACACGGTTTGGGATCGTACCAACGACCCATTTCTCTCTTGATACCCATTTCAATCCAACAGAATCATCATGTCTGGGAATGTGTGAACAGGAGTTCATCCGTGGATGTACTCAGGCCCTTGCGGTGTTCCGTGAAGATTTCGTGAATCGCGATATCCACGCCATCGCCCAGTACACCACCCCCAATATCGCAACATTGGTGGCAGAACAAATACGGGGAAATGCGGAATACGTGCACGAAATCGCACATGAGGATGTGGTGGTGTCTGTGGTTGCTGCATATACCGCGCAGGGATTTGTCCAGCGCCCCGAATACGCAATGGGCTTCCTCCGCGCCCGCGATTTCTTGGACGGTATGTACGGCCCAGAGAAATTCCTGGTCCATCCGTGTGAGAAACGACAGGTCATCATATCATTCGCTACGACCGAGACATGTCGTATATGGGAGCGGGGAGAGGACGGTAATCGGGTGGGTGAGGCATTGTACGACGAGACGGGTACGGTTCAACATGTGGTACAGTTGGAGCACGACATGTTGGACAACGCGGTGGTGGACGACGCGGTGGACGATAATTGGGTGATTTCCGGTATCAATGGGTACGATTGAACAGTGTGGTTGGTGGTGTTCTTACGCGTTAACGACATCCCGTCGCACATCACCCCACACTCATATCACCATCCCGCGCCCACTTACAAAATTGACCCAACTGCAAAATTGATTCCATTGTTGGTCTTCCATGTAGAGACGGATGTGTCGGTTATGATGGTATGTTATACGTGTTATACTATACATACATATCATTCCCCGACGCAAAGATCCCCCGCAATTACCAGTCGTTGTGCCCTATTGGGCGTAACCAATGACGAGAAATAGTCCTCTGTGGGTTCCGTGCGATGTGAGTGAGATGTTTGGAGAAAAGAGTGAGCGATGGGTGCGGGAATAAAGTCATACCTGGGAATACAGAACAAATATATTTGTCGTGCACATAAGTGCAGTGTTTCTGGAAATGATTCCCGCGCCCATTGTCCGCCCAAAGTATCACCCGGTCCTCGGGGGTTGGGGTCATCTACCATATCGGGCCGTTCCCGTGGTGCGCTGTTCGGTCGAGGGTTAAATGTATTATTGTGTATCATTTTACCAACTGGACAAATGGGTTGTGTGTTATAAATGGAGCCGACGTACGGTGGATTCACTGTAAGTTGGAACGACCGTGTTGGTGGGCACGGGCGTTTTGGAAGGGGGTGTGGTCGCGGGAATATGTTGTTCGCGGGAAAAATGATTCCCGCAATAATGCATACTTGCCTGCGATATACGGTGGAAATATAGAGGTAAATATGGTGGACGCCGTCGATTTGGATGGACGGTATGGGATGAAAAGATGGTGTGGTACGAACTCATGGACCAATCATTTTTGTTTCGCATATTTGAATAATGTTACATCACCCACACTATTGTGGGAAATCCAACGGATAAATAGGTACAATACCCAGACCCATTGTGCACACACCATCCCCCACCACACGCGCCATGTACCATGGGAAAAGGGTTTAGATATGACACCCGTATATACATTGTGGGGGAGAGGACGGTGTGTCCGCTGACGTGGCGAGAAGGCGACCATTCGGTTCTAAACATGCTCCCGTGGCTCAGTTGGTTAGAGCGTAGTGCTTATACTGTAAGGTATGCCTGAGCGGATTAATATCCGCATTCCGCACACAATATGACACGCTAAAGTCGCGAGTTCGATCCTCGCCGGGAGCACATAGAGTGATGGTTCACTTTAAAACCCAATCAACTTGGTTAGCTCAGTTGGTAGAGCGCACGACTTTTAATCGTGTGGCCACGGGTTCGAGTCCCGTACCAGGTATCCGGAGGGTGTTGCGTGGATTATTATACCAAATCAATTCAGCACGCACAACAGAGTGTGGGTCACTTTAAAAACCATTGTGCTCTTTTAGTGTAGGTGGTCATCACGTCCGGTTTTGATTCGGTCAACCTTGGTTCGACTCCAAGAAGGAGCAATATCTGCGTGAGCAGATCAGAGTGGTGGGGCACTGTAAAAACCGTTTTCCGGTATGATGTAGGTGGTTATCATACTTGCTTTTCACGCAAGATTCCCGGGTTCGAGTCCCGGTACCGGAACTAGGAGGGGGGTGCGTGGATTTCATTAATTGTGAAAATTTGGCGCACTCAAAAGAGTGATGATGCACTTTAAAAATCAATTGCCCTCGTGGCGCAATTGGATAGCGCGTTGGACTTCTAATCCAAAGGTTGCGAGTTCGAGTCTCGCCGGGGGTTTGGGGGGGTGGTGGTGGGTGAGGGCACATGTTCGTCGCCCAAGACAGTGTTCCCGAGCGGTCAAAGGGGCCAGACTCAAGTTCTGGTGCGTAATGCTTCGCGGGTTCAAATCCCGTCGTTGTCACTGGAGGAAATAAACTGTGGTGTAGAATGATGCGATTTCTTGAGGTAGAGTGCCCGAGTCAGGTCAAAGGGGTCAGACTTAAGCTCTGCTGCGTAATGCTTCGCGGGTTCAAATCCCGTCTCTACCATATTGTGGTGAATCCGTGTGCATAGAACACGATGTTTATTGTGGGGGTGTGGTGTTATACTGATAAAACAGTTTTCCCATATGGGTCTCTTAGCTCAGTTGGTAGAGCGAACGACTGTTAATCGTTAAGCCGGCGGTTCGATCCCGTCAGAGACCGACAAGTTATAGTCTTGTAACAACCGAAATCCGTGAAGGCACCCACGTTAAATAGACCAATTGCCTCTGTAGCTCAGTTGGTTAGAGCATTCCATTTGTAATGGAAAGGTCGGTGGTTCAATTCCGCCCAGAGGCTTATTTTTATTTGGTACAATTTATCACCAAATAAAAACACACGTTATTGAAACATACTGTATCAATGCTGGAAATAATCACGGGTACAATTGTAGTTGCCGGATAGGTTGCGGCGAAAAATATAGAAATCCCAACTACGGTGGTGCATAAATCGACACCAACTCAAACCGTATACGCCCTTTCGCGAAATGTCGGAGAAGGAGATGACCCGTGCGCCAACTGATACTGCAATGTATCCAATTGAAGTTGTCGCTCATTGGGGTGTCTACCTGTAAGGGAACTTCCTGGAATCCAAACCCATTCGTGATCGGATAATTCTCTTGAGCAAATAACTGACTTGGGTCCCCAATCGGTGCGAATTGGTTTCTCGCACATACCACAATTGGGCGGTGGTTTTCCAGCCGATAAGTTATGTTTCGTATAACGCACCAAACATCCCCTGCATATTTCATGGTCACATTCAAATGGGAACGCGCGAGGTAACCCCCCGCAAAATTCACTGCAACATATGTAACATTCGGTCATCCGCCAATTAAACGTTAACAACCCCGTGTCCGATTTCCGTATGAACCGAACAATTTGCGGCATGGGTTTCGTTTCGTGCTTCCGGAAGAGTAGTTTCAGTGAATCGAATATACAAGACATGGGAGCGGTCGTATCATTGGTATTAATACATGTGTTGGCACATGTATCAATTTTCCAATCAATCACGGGTATAAATGTACCAACCACAACAGGATAAATGCCTGTACGGCGACAATGGAATTTGCAACGAGTGCGGGGTGTAAATTCTCGTGGTATGCGTAAAATGAAGTGAATAGAGAGGCACATATTAGACAATATACCATGGGTACCGAAACGTCCGCGGCGGATTTAATCTTCCATGCCTTGTACAATTGCGGGATTTGAAATACTGAAAAAAATCCTGCAGCAACGTACCCAGCGATTTCCGGGTTAAGTCCCATTACATATACAGTATAGAATGAATTGGGCGGATTCACCCGTCAGCAACTCATTTACAAATGAGTCGCATACAGATTCCGTTTGTGGCTGTATGCGTGTACCATATACAACAGAATAAGGGTTTGCATTATACACATAACATTTGATGCGACGATTTGGATAGACCCAACATTATACCCGTAATAAAACATACACATGAGTCCCAATACATGAAACCATAACATATAAACGGAAATATCATTTGTTGATTTAGTCTTCCATGTCTTGTGAATCTGGGGAAGCATGAATGTTGCGTATATTGCGGTTCCTCCATATCCAACTAATTCGTGGAATGGAATTCCTACTATTTCGAGAAACGTGTTTTTGTCGAAATGGGTCATTACATCTAGTGGAGAAAAATGGAAAATTGATTCTCGGTCAGTCGGTACCACCAAGTCAAACAAACACAGATATAAACTAAAAAGCCAACGTACACATACAACAAATAATGCCTTGTGGTCGTTGCGGTCTCTCTGGACACAATGTCCGCACATGCGTGGATTCGGAACCGGATTTCATTCCATTTGGCAGGGGGATTGGGGAGTTTGACGTGAATGATGATTTCGCACACGATGATGTTGCGATGGGGATGGACGAGTTGGTTGGCAACGAAGAAGATGTTGGGGACAATAACGCGACGGTTGGTGAGTTGGAGGAGGGGTTCATGTTGAGTATCAGCGAATCGGATGATGAGTTGGATGAGGAGGATGCGGAGGAGGCGAACCCACCCAAGTCCACCACCCCCACCACCCCCACCACCCCCTACGATTGTCCCATTTGTATGGAGACGTTAGACGAGGATACGGACGGGGTGGTGAAGTTGGGCTGTTCGCACAAGTTCTGTCCGGGATGTTTTGTGAAACATATGCGGGGAGCGAACCAATGTGCAATGTGTCGCACAAAGGTATGCGAGAAACCAAATAAAAAACATATGGGGTCGCGCGTGAGATTCGATATCGTGTCTGAACTGGTTTGGCATGGCGAAATGGTATCCGATATCCACGAACGAATCATGAATGATGCGAGGAAAGAACTTATCTCCGAATCCGGAAACGTGGAGACGAGGTACGTAACAGAGACCATGGCCAAACTCAATGAATTTGTATGCGAGGAGGCGATTCGCAAGGCAACCATCATGTCATCTTTTCACATCGCCGATAGAATGTCGGAGTGGTACGGTGACGAGTCAAGTTCCAGTATAACGGTGAATTGGGGGGGGGAGCGGTTCAATGTTGCGTGAACGTGGTTGGTTGGGTACACGGGGTAGGTGGGTGTGGTGGTGTGGTGTGGTCGGCGACCTAAATTAAAATAAATAATTCACAATGTTGTTTTTCCTTACGAATCAGCGAAACATATCCCAAAACCACGTGAAACATCCTGTTTCGTACCGCTCACCGTGTCCGTTGTCCTCCCCAACAACAGGTTTCACCGAACCGCCCTGCACGACGAGACGGCGAATGAACTCGTTCATGTTATCTTCCACCAACCGTCCCATCAACCGTGCCTTGATGCGGTCCGAGCGATGGTAGTGCGTAATAAGTTGTTCTGCGGTCCCAATAATAAGACGCTCCATTTGTGGGGCCGATACTGCGGGACGCACGCTATCACAAAGAGACTGGTGCACCATCGTTATCACAAATTTCATGGATTTATTGTTTAATCCATCAACTTTGTCCGATGAAATTATCTCATCGGTGGTTACCTGTATTATTTTTCTAATATCGTTCACGGATAACATTCGCTTAGCGTTCACGGGGGTCGAAATATACGCATCAATGAGCGAATTCGGTTCGTCGATCGATATATCAATCAATTGTCCCCAATCCCCTGTACCATTTGATGTGGTCGTTCCGTAATCGCGGATTTGATGTGGACCGGGGTGCGCTCGAAACATTACGTTTGTACCATATATTGCGATTATATCATGTGTCTATTCATTCACATGATATGTCTCACTGATCAATTTCCGTCACATATCACAGCCTGTCAACATACCCATTCCATCACATGCATCTCCCCGAACTCCGCCGCCGCGACATCGTCCATGTGGTGGGTCACATACTGGGTCGCGTGGGGGTCACCGTGACAGCGAATTGGAACCGACATATTTATTTTACGATCGCATTTCATGACAACCCGAACCTCCGCCAAATCACCTGGCGAAACGAATCTCATTGTATCCTCGGTATTTTCGCGCGACTCCCATCCCTGGTCCACACATATTTCGTATAATTCATCAAACTCGCGCGATATAAGCAGGGACATTCTGGCAACTGATATGGTTCACGGTATAGCCTTATATGGTTTATTCCCCTCACCCAACCACGCACAACTCATTGTATAAAAACACGCGGCACGCCCAACGAATGAATGGGCCACGCATCCCCTTGACGAATTGCAATCGCGCACACGGGTTCCAGTGAAATAGTACACGATACGCTGCGAATACCAAACAATCCCCAACCAATCCATCGAATGTCCCACATATAATGTGGGTGGATTATATTTCTCACACCCAACTGTATATAAATATGGTACCTATCATGGGCACAATTCCGTCCGATACAGAAACGGACCCATCCATAGTTTCCTTTGTTCCTCCGCCCCGATTACATGACGAACCCCAATCCACCCCCATCACATATATATCTCCGGCCCCCAACTGTAGGGTGATACTCAATATCCAGCCCTCGCCCCGCGATTCGCGTGATCTCTCATTCATGTTCCCGAAAAAGCGCATGGTGGGGATGAACACTACCACAGACCAGCCGTTCGTGGGCGATACCACCACCCCCCTCCCTGAAAAATTGGATTATACGTCCCAGATGATGCCGATCCGCAACCAGGGGGATTTGTTCGGGACATGTGGTCCCCAGGTCTTCTGTTCCATGTACGAATGGGAAGAGAAGCGGGGGTGCGACCATTTGAGTCCCCAGTTCATGTTCAACTGTCGTGCGACCCAGAACCAGAATGGAATGACGTGTCGCGACGTTATGAAAATAGGACAGAAGATTGGGGTACCGAAAGAGACGGAGTACCCGTACGGAACACAGGGGGATATGGTGGATATCGCACGCGACCCATTGTTGATGGGCAACGCATCAAGGCACATAATCTCATCGTACAGTCGCGCGGACGATATTGTCAGTATGAAACATGCGTTGGAGGAGAATGGGCCGACAATGGTTGCGATTCCCGTGTACAATTTGACGGATCCCAACAAACTGTGGGTGAAAGATGCGGACCACAACGCGTTGCGTGGGGGACACGCTGTGACCTTGGTGGGGTACGACGTGGATGAGGTCGGTCCCCATTTCATTGTGCGGAACAGTTGGGGGACGGGGTGGGGGGTTCGTGGATATGGGAAATTGTACGAGACGGATTGGATCCATGTATGGGAGGGATGGACGTGTGAGTATAAGGGGCACTCGTCCAAGCCATCGACTGAGCCATCGCCTGAGCCATCGCCTGAGCCAGAGAGAACATCATGCGAATCGATCGTTGATATGTTACGAGAGTGTTTTTGATTGAATGCACAGTGTCATGTCATCCTATCATCATATACCATCCAATCAAATCATCCATCCGGAAATCGCGGTCATCCGGAAATTACCCATTATATGGGCTACAATTACCGATATATGCGCGTCGCTCATGCGCGAGTTATGTGCCCGCGATACGATTATCTGTAAAGATCGATCATATGATTGAAGCACCGAATCAAAATCATCTCCATATGCAATGAACTGGAGATGTTTTGTCATATTGGGAACGGCGAATGTGCGTTTCAACAGTACGTTGCGCTTGGGGTCGCCACTCCCCATCACCCGAACCACCGCATCCATATCGTGAAACATGACACACCGCAGTACAAAATAGCAGAATACGTTGGTTGCCTCTTTGGGGATGGATCGTTT
>Ga0308003_1001417_pt1 | contig 10534 bp, 10 predicted proteins | sample Neamet36_FD_203159 | JGI IMG/M metagenome (GOLD analysis project Ga0308003, IMG submission 203159) | Marine microbial communities from water near the shore, Antarctic Ocean - #36 | ecosystem: Environmental > Aquatic > Marine > Unclassified | place: Southern Ocean | collected 2014-06-06
CTGCCTCTGCCACTGCCGTTGCCGCTACCGTGTCTGCCTACAGTACGCCTGCCTACAGTGCAGCTCGTCGACGCCCGCCCCCCACGCGCTCCTTCATCGCGCAGACGCAGCGCCCGCCCGCCACCGCCACCGTCAAGGCCCGGGCTGGTGCGGATAAGGTCGGGCTGGCGGGCGACGGCGATGGTGGTGGCAGCAACGACGGTCCCTCTGCACGACACAAGAAAGGCGTACGGCCGCGCGGGTGCCCGTGTTGCGATCCTGACGCCATGGACAACATTGTCGACAAACTCCTCATGGATTCCAATCTATAATCTCATGGGGCAAACCCAGTGGCTGGTGGGTTCTCCTCATGGACTCCAATCTTTAACCCCCTACTGCTGTCCGCATGCTGCTGCTGTCCTTCTCGAGGAAGCTTGTAGAGACTAGTTATAGATGACGTGCCCATCATGACCCTGATTCGTTACGTGTAGAACTACTTTCCCTTAGAGAAGTTACTTCTTTTAACCAATTTCGTTGATTGTTATTAGTCGCCGAGTAGGTTCCTAGTATTGAGATTTGTTTATCATGATCGCCTTCTCCTAGAGAGTCAGTTGTTCCCGTCCCCGGGTGTGATGTGCGCTGGTAGCATTAGTAGCACTAGTAGTAGTTGCTGTGGATGAGCCTATTTTGCACGGTCCGCTCGCGAACAACCTACTCGACAATGCGTGTGGGTCAATGCGGAGCAGTGCGGGTCAGTGAGGAGGAATTGAGGAGGAATTGAGGAAGGATGGGGGTGGAAACGAACGTCCCGACTGGTGGCGCCGAGAGCGGATGGCGGTGGCACCTTCTCAGCAATGAGGTGCTTTCGGTACAGCTTCTCGAGGGCGCGGTATCGCGCGTGGGACAGGTGCAGCGGCTTGTTTCCCATTGTTGTGCGATCCACCTGGCGAGTGGTGATGGGAGGTTGATGGGAATGCAGGGTGTCAGGGTCGGGGTAGGTGTCGGGATCAAGGACAGGGTCAGCAGCTAGGCGTACACACACACACCTCTCCGTGGCGGTCGACATAGATGGGCTGGTGATAGCAGGCGAACGGTCCGTTGAGCAGAAGTGTTTGGAAGCGTTGCACAAGGAAGAAGCAGCCTATACCCGCGTTGCAGCGCGCGGCGTGCATGGTACACTCTCCGGGCGCCATGGTCACGCCGTCGGCGTCAGCATTGAAGCCTTCTAGTCGGTTGCCCGCACTCACGACCTGCCGGCATAAAACGAGGTTGATTGTATTAGAGCCCGAGGTCAGAGGTCAGAAATAGGGATGTGAATGGTGTTTTGGGGTTATTAGGGCGGGGGACGACTGTGGAATGTCGCCCTCACCTGGCCACATACGAGGCACAGCGCGGGCTCGGCGATGGGCTCTTCCGCCCACGCCGGCTGGCGACACGCGTCATACACGTCAGTATACTTGTTGGGCAACGGCACCAGGCCCCCTGCAAATGAAAGAGTGATAAGTGACGAGAGACACGCACGTGCGTGACACAGACATGTGATGCAGGGCTGATGTTAGAATTCGAGTTTGGACGAGGGCTGACAGCGTCGGTATCAACAACGCACTACCTGTGGATGCGTGGGATGCGCGCATGCCCAGGTGGCTGAGGTCTGGAAAGCCGCAGCATAGCTCTTCGCCATGCAGCCCAAAGACGGAAGAATGCCCCGTCACGCTGCCCGTCAGGGGCACAACGGAGTGGAATGACTGCTCCGTGCTGGCGGGGTCGGGCGAGTTGCTGTAGTCCACCTGAGGGAATGCCGACAAGTATACATCATGGATACGACATGGGTATGTACGAAATAGATATGCCATGAATACAATAGATACAATGCACGGATGGAAATGGTGGTCAGTGTCAGGAGTTGGAACTTGATGAAAGAGAGGAGAGAGGGGGGCTGGCAGGAGAGGTGCAGAGGATGACACAGGGTGATGTAGTATAGTATAGCGGTGCACCTTGGGCGAGTATGGGTCGACACCGACCAGAGGCCAGTCGCCGTCGCCGGTGCCGAGGGTCTGCGGGCTGGCGGTGCCCAGTGCCTCCACAGGCACCTCTGACTCGCGCTTGCGTCGGCGGCTGGCTGATACGGGGGCGTCTACTTCTTCGTTCTCGTGCACGGGCACCCACGGACACCTGCTGCTGCTGCTGTCAGGCGCAGTGTCGGTGTCGGTGTCGGGGTCGGTAGGCTGGGCTCCCGGACGAGAGTTCCACTGCGATATCCACTTCAGGGCCAGAGGGGTGAGCCCCGGTAGTGCGCACACCTCTACGAGGGTGGCGGGGAGGCCCGCAGCCACCAGCAGCTCTCGTGATAGTACTTGCTGCTGCTCTAGAGACGCCCCCAACTCACCCATGCCCATACCAATACCAATAGCCGTGAGTGTTGGTGTGGCACTGCGCGTGCTTCCAAATGCCATGGGAAGCAGGCGCCGAAGAGCCCCCGTAAAGTGCAGGAAGGGTATCCACGCGTCCGCCACCAGCGCCTCCAGCGCCGCGCCCGCAGGTGCCCCGGCCAGAAGAGGAAGGCCCGCTGCATGGCACAGGGTGGCTCTCAGTGCCTCAAGGTTGGGACACGCACCCACCCCCGCCCCGCCTGTGCCAGCAGTGCTAGAGAGCAGCGCCACGTTGCCGCTTTTCTCGCCCGCAGTGACAGTGGCAGTGTCAGAGGCAGTGGCGGCGGCTGCGGTTACACGACCAGTGGCAGCGGGCTCCAGCAACAGCTGTACCAGTCTGGCCAGCGCCAGCACCGCTGCCAGGTCCTGCGCGGCGGGAGCGTCCGCTCCGTGCGCCACTGCACTCACCGCGAGCACGCTTAAGTCGTGCCCCAGCACGGGGCACAGGAAGAAGGGCCATGCGGTGTTCTCTAGTAGTTTGGCATCCGCCTCTGCCTCGCCCTCGCCCGAGTACGGGTCGCGCCTCTGCGCCAGAGGGTCAGACACCAGGGCGGCGGCGGGCTCGGAGGCAGGTGCGACATTGGCACTGGCGCTGGTACTGGGACTGGGAGAACCGACCATAGACCGCATGACACTACCCAACACAGAGCCACCCAACATAGACGTGGCACTGCCAGCTGCGCTCTGGGCGGCACTGTGCGCGGCGCTCGCCACCTCCACAGCCGCAGCCACAGCGTCCGCGGACAGCGACCGGACCCTAGCGCCTGCGCCTGCACCTGCGTCTCTCTCTGCTCGCTCGCGGTCACGGTATGCCCGTAGAAGTGCCTCACGCGTCTTGAACTGAGGCAATACCCCTTGGTCCACCACTCGGATCGGTAAGGTCCACAATGCCCGCACCAGCTGTGTCTTGCGCGCAGACTCGTAGTCCACGCGCCGGCAGCCGGCGTCGGCGTAGACCGACGACGAAGACTGCTGGCCCTGGCTCTGGCCCTTCTCCTGGGAGGAGTAGGCCTGCAACCGTGCCACCACGTCATTGGCATAGGTTCCACACAGGCTCGCGCGTAGGTGTAGGGCGGCGGCATACTCTCCCGCGGCCCCCGTCCCGCCCGCAGAGGTGTCCGAGCCCTCGCGCGCCAGTCCAATGGCCACACGCAGCAACTTACTCACCAGCAAGTCGTGTTTCGCGTCGGCAAAGCTCGCAGACGCGTCCTAGGTGGGGGCGGAGCGAGGGGTTAGTATCAGAGAGCGAGAGAAATGGAGAAAGATACATGTAGGTAGAGAGAGCGTGGGCATGGAGTGTCACCTCGTGGCTGCGACGCTCCCACTCAGCGTGCACGACGTCATGCATGAGCGTGTACGCCACGCTGGCCCACAGGCGGTGGTGGCGTTCCAGCTCCGACCCCGCCACGTGCATGTCCGTGGCGTTGAATAGGTTCTTGGTGTAGTAGTTAGGATGCTTCTTCTTGGTAACATGATCGATGTTGACGGGGAATTGCTTGAGAAGGGACCAGTACTGCGCGGCGCGCGTGACCTCGTCCAAGGTCTGGTCGCCGTTCCCGCTCGCCCCGCCCTTGACGTTGCCGGGGGAAGGCATTGCCACCAGCGCCGATGACAGGGCTGCGTCAGTCGCGTCGGTGTGCAAGGCTCCCGCAGAGAAGCTGTCGGTGGAGGGCACCGCCAGCCCCAGCTGCAGCAGCAGGGACACGCGCGGAGCAGCACCAGCACCAGTGTCCGATTCATCTTCGCTACCTTCCACATCCATCGCAGTACCAGTACCAGCACCAGCACCAGCACCAGCACCAGCACCAACACCAGCACCAGCACCAGCACCAGCACCGGCGCCGGCAGGTGACAGTGGCTTGAGCAGAGGCAGCACTCCGTTGGACACGGCCTTGCACAACGGGCACAGGATCTCGCCATTCCGGGCCTCCACGCCCACCCGCGCCTCGCCCCGCTGCCGGCGTTCGTCTTGGGCGAAAGCACGGCTGAGAGAGGGAGGAGGAGGAGGAGGAGGAGGAGGAGGAGAGGAAGGGGGAAGAGGTGTAAGTACAAGAGAGCTAGGGAGAGAGAGAGATGAAAAGAGAGACACGGAGAAAGAGACATGGAGAAAGAGAGTGTGCGTCACCTCAAGACAGCATCGCGGCACTCGGAGTGGATTGCGTGGCCGCAGGTGGATGCATGGATGCGCGTGGCTCCGTGGCGGGACCACATGAGGTCGTGCACAGGGAAGAGAATAGGACGCGGCTCGTGCCCATGCTCCCGCGCAGAAGGCACGTACATGGGCACCCAGCCCTCCTGCGGCGTGTGAATGAGTGTGGTGGGAGATGGAGAGGGAGATACGGCGGGTGGGTATAGTTAGCGGTCCTACACCAGGAGTGCCTGTATCCTGGAGAGTTTCGAATAAATTGCCGCGCTCACCTGGGGTGCGGAAATGCGCATCCACGCCCCACGGCGGCCGTCAGCCGTGACGTGCGTGGAGTGGTGCAGGGTGGCCACTTTCGCCGCCTGACGGCTAGGTGCACTGAACACAGGGGTGTCCGTGGCCACAATCCGGTACACCTGCTGGATTGCAGCGTTGCTCGGGTCGCGCATTACCGCGTGCTGGAGATTGCAGCTGGTCTGGAAGAGACAGAGGAGGCCCAGGCCCTCACCGCGCGTCTGGCAAACAATGCACTCCAGCGCGTCGCTCTCGTCTACGTCCGCGCCGCCCTCCACCTCGTCATCGTCCCAAGACATACCATTCTCGTCGCCCCCGTCCTGCACAAAACTCTTGAAGATACCCCCCATCTTCCCTATGCGTGACGCCGCGCGCTGCTGTGCAAGCTTGGCGCGCTTCAGTCGCTCCTCGCGCGTGCCGCCGCCGCTGCTGCCGCCGGCTTTGCCGTCCGAGCCGCTTCCCAAGGCAGAGGCAGCAGCGTCAGGGAACTTGAACACTCCTTCTGTGGCCTCACTGATTAGTGCACGCGCGGAGCCAGTGGGGTCCAGGCGCGCATAGGCCAGGAACAACCACTCGATATTGGCGCGGAGGTACAGGCCAGCCACATCGTTGGCCTGGCCTTCGCTGCGCTCCTTCACGTACGCGGTACACAGGGCGGTAACGAGCTCCGCCTGCACGGATCCACAGCGAGAGAGATCCATGCACGCGGCCGCGTCTCCCCAGAAGGCGGGCCCCCGCGGAGCTGCCGCCGTCACGCGCACCGTGTCTTCGAAGCAGTGCACCTACAGGAGGGTGGCAGCAGTGGGTGCGGCGTTAAGGGTTAGGATTGGAAGTTGGAGTTGGGTTTACACAGGGTGGACACACCTGGAGGGTAAGCAGGTGCACTACTCGGTCGAGCGTGGGGGGAATGACGGGGGTGGGCACGTTGCGGATGCATGTGAGCATGAAGCGCAACAGGGCGTCGGTATACAGCAGCCCACGGCCCAGCTTGAAGGCATCGGTGGTGGCAGGGAGCGTCTTGCTGGACACGAAAGGGCTGGGGTCGAGGGGCAAATCCTGCGCCTCGCCGCCGCTGCAGTAGTGCGAATCAGAAATAGAGAGACAGAGAGGGATAGAGAGATGGAGGTCAGAACTAGGGCTTTACATGTACAGGGGGGTGGAGATGGGGGTAATAAAATACGGCGGTACTGTGGCACACGCGAATCTCGCACCTGTGCCGGCCTTCTTTCTTGGCCTTCTGCACGCGCGCGTCCTGCATGCGTTTGCGAATGAGCTGCACCTCGTCGTTGGCCTTCTGCATTGCTCCCATGTCAGACACACAGGGATACTCGGGGTCGTAGAGGTCGAGGCAGCTCTCCTTGACATCGAACACGTCAGGCGAGTCCGGGCCGGCCCCCGCGCGCCGATGACACACAGTATTGACGGCCTCGTAGAGCATGTCCTCGCTGAAGTGACCGCTGTTGCGGTCGTCGGGAAAGTACTCCTGTACCACCTGAATGGGGCTCATGTGCCGCGCGCCGCCCAACACGGTGTGCACCACGGCAGCCTCCAGGGCAGTGCGGAAGTGGGGCCCGTCCAGCACTGGCGGCTGGTGGGCAACATATTGGATAAGCAGAGCCAGCAGTTCGATGGCGAGGGTGAGACTGTATTCCTCAGGGTGCGGCGGTACCCCCGTGGGCGAGGTTCCCAGCGCGGCGGCTCCGGCCTCGTCCGCATGGTCCTCCAGCCAGCGCGCCGACCGTACAGGCTCGTACATGTCTTGCGCATAGGCGGTGTGCGCTGTGGCATCATCGCCGTACGGCATCTCGCGGTTGGTCGTGGCGCGAGTGCGTGGCTCTGCACCCATCCACGGTAGCAGCTCGAAGCGCACCAGCAGCATGTGCAGTACCACGAACGGGCCCAGCCCCAGCCCAGCCGTCTGCAGCGCCACCATGTCGTTCTGACGGAAGCACTTGTTCAGAGGACTGCGCGTGTAGTTGAACACCATATAGCGCTGAGCGTTGCCGTTGCGCCGCCACATGCCGACCAGCACTTGCGTCATCCAACTGAGGTTGCGGATGGGCCCATCGGCCAACTCGACCAGCGCGCGAAGTCCCGGATTGCCCTGCAGGCTGAAGGCCTCTTCGGGGGAGGCTGGTGGTGGTGATTGGAAGAGCGAGTTGTACGTCCAGTCGGCGCAGTCGCAGTCGTTGGCATAGTCGTCGGCGTGCATGCTCGTGCTGTAGTGCAGGAGGCGGAGGCGGAGGCGGAGGCGGAGGCGGAGGAACACGAGGTCGAAGAGAACAGACGTGGGTGTTAGTGGGTGAGCAGCAGGGTATATGTTGAAACACAGGTTCTTATTGCTTTTGTTGTGGGGTTTAAACCTGTAGTGTAGAAGGCGCACAAGGTCAAAATCCAGCGGCAGGTTGGCGTTCACGGCGGACTTGACAGTCTTGCCGAGGTGGCGGTGCAGCGGGATGGCTGCTGTGTGCGCCGCACTCACCACGTCCACACCCAGAGAGAACTTGTAGAGGGGGCAGTCGGCATCAGGAGTGTCCGCGCTCACGAAGCCCGACATAGGGATGGAGTACTGAGGATCCCCTGTCCGGCACCCTCCTAGCGAAGCGTCGGCCGCGCCGAGCCCAGCAGCACTCCAGGCATCCCCTGCACGCGCACGCGCGTTGCTGTTGCGCCGTGCCTGCCCGCTCTCGTCCAGAAGTCGCAAGACGCGCAGAATCGTTTGTCGAACCACCTGTCCGAAATAGAGAGAAGAGAGAGAGAGAGAGAGAGAGAGATGCGAAATGAGGGGTGAGTTAGGATTTGAGAAGGGCGAGGGTTAGAGCAGAGAACACACAACAGCGAGTGACAAGAGCACACGCGACACACCTCGCACTGATCAGCGCGCACCACCGCCACCTGCGATGCATCCATCTCCTCTACCATCTCCTTCCACTCGGACTCACAGGGGAACAGCGCCGCACACACTACCGACGCAGACGTGCTCTCCAGGGCGAACATGATGGAGTCCACACTCTCGAATTTGTCATCCTCGTACTGCACGTGGGTGCGTCTGGCGCGCGTGGTGGGGTGCATGTACATGAGCATCTGCAGCGTCCGCAGCCACTGGTTTAGGAAGCTCGGGGTGCGCACAGGCTGCGTGCCGGGGAAAGGCCCGTCGCCCTGTCCCGCCACCGCCGCCGCCCACTCCCGCCCACGGGCGTCCAGAGACAAGAGGTGGGCCACGCGAGCGTCGCCCGTGGCCGAGGCATCCTCTTCTTCGTACGCCTGTCCCATGAGTAGGGCCAGCGCCTGCGCGGGACTGCGCCCGATGTACTCCACATCGCGCAGCAGCGCCTGCACGCGCCCGTGCCGCACCAGCTCGTCTGTGGGCGGAGTCACGAGCGCCATGGAACTGCACTGGAAGAGAGCGGTGTCGCGCGCCGTATGCACGGGAGCGTCGGGCAGCACGGCGTTGCTGAAGTGCTCCCATGGCGACAGTGCCCTGCCGCCGCCCGACTCACCGTCACTGCTCTGGTCCACACCACTGTCATTGCTGCCGCTCCAGATGAGGTGTGGGCGCGCGCCGGCCTCTACCAGACTCGAGAAGAGAGCCGTGGACAGCGTGGTGTCAATAGACAGGTGGGAGTAGGGCTTGTAGGGGCGGCTGGCGCGTCCACGGTAGCTGATGCTTTCCACCACAGGCCCGGAAGTAAGGTTCTGCACAGTGGTGTCGAAAATGGTCTCCGCCTTGGTGCCCATGCCTCTACTGAAGAGCATGTGCAGCATGGGGTAGAGCGTGAGGATACTCTGCGAGAAGTGCGGCTTGAAGATTGCGTCGTGCTGGAAATAGACAGTCAACTGATTGAGTCCGTTGCTGAACTTCTTGCTCAGGAAGGGGTTGGCAGCCACCAGCACGGCCAGGTTAGTCCGGGGCGCGGGTGAGGCTAGCAGCCCCGTAGAGTCGTCCCCGCTGCCGTCGAGGACGCGGAAGGGGTAGCATGTGAGATGCATGAGTTCTTGTCCGTATTCCTGCGCCAGCTGAGCGCGCGCAGCAGTGTCCTCCGCCATGGCCGCAGCCATGCTGATGGTGCCCGTACCGGTGCTGGTGCTTGTGCTGGTACTGGTGGTGCTACGACGCTGCCGGCGCCAGCGCAGCGCACGTTCATAGTCGTCCTGTAGAAGCATCTCCACGGGGCGAAGGTCGAACAGCTTGGAGTCCAGGTCCCGGCGGGCACATATGACCTCCGACTCCGCACTGAAGACAGCGGGGAGGTTGCTGTGGCTAAAAGTGGAGGACTCGGGCAAGAAGGGTACTCGCAGGGGGAAGCGCAGCTCGTTATGCGTCACAGTGTCCGCAAAGCCCGCTGCGGCGTGGGCGGCCACCTCAACGTCGTTGTCGAAGCAGGTGGCGGGCCCCGGGCACGGCACGTGCTCATGGAAAGACGGCAGCACACAGGCAGTCTCCATGGCAACTGCGTCCGGCGCCATGCTCCCGCAATCCATGACCAAAACCTGGGATTCATTCATGCAGCGCGCGCGGGGGGGTGGTATCATAAGAGTGGGAAGGAGGGTGAGTGGAAGGGCGCATGTATATACGGGCATCTGCAGGGCTGGGAGGGTATAATTCATGCACAAATACAAATACACACCTCACTCACGAGTGACATGGCGTGACTGTTGGAGTCACCCATAGCGATGAACCAGTCCACCAGCAGCGGCGCGCGCGCGTCCACCTGCAGGAGCTTCACGGGTACGACGCTAAACAGCAGGCCTGCGCGGTGCGCTAGAGAGGTGACGCAGCTGATCATGGCACTACTGGTACCCTCCCGCACCACTGCGTGGCCTATATGATGGTGATGGTAGTGTGAGAGTCGAAAGTGAAATGGGGGCACGTCGTGTTAGTAGTGGCGGGGATGTGTGCGTGTGCGTGTTGGTGGGTGAGTGCCCTGACTCCGACTCCGACTACGACCACGAACATTGCACGTACCCATTTCATCTACCAGGCGCGTTTTCTCCTCAGCACGCGCGTCGCTAAGGCCCACACTCTTGAGCGCACCAGTCACGTCGTCGTAGGTATGCACATCGTCGTTGTGCAGCCGCCCCACCAGATCCACTGTTTTCCCACGCAGCGCTTCCTCGTTGCCCCAGTGGATGAACTGGTTCATGCGCTTGCCACTCGTCATGTTCTCGCACCCACGCGCAGAGCAGATGGCGAGACTGACCAACACGCCTACGGCGCCCTCCAGCACGGCCCTCAGTCCGCGCTTCAGATCCTCCGGCAGCTCCACTGGCGCCGCCTCGGATTCATTCTCGTCGTGGTCATGGTTGTGCGCGCAGTGCTCCGAGCAGCCACCGCGCCAGGCGTCAGCGTCGCCACAGTCGCAGCAGCCGAGCCCCGTGCTCCCACTCCGGTGGAAGTACACCTGGTGGCCCTCGTGGTCGCTCTTGCGATAGCACGCGTCACACTGCACACACGTCTCGTCAATGCCGCACTCCACACAATTCCAGATGATCTCATCTTTCTTGAACACCTGTAGAAATCAGTAGAATTCAGTCGTGAGTGTCTGAAATAGGAAGTACTCGAGAGGGCTGGACAGCGAATATGGTATCTATGTGATGTGTGTGTGTACTGTGCAGCAGTACCTTGCCGCAGATAGCACGCTTGCCTTTGGTGGTCTCCAAGATGGAATCGAGGGTAGTGGCATCGCCG
>Ga0308003_1001420_pt1 | contig 10533 bp, 11 predicted proteins | sample Neamet36_FD_203159 | JGI IMG/M metagenome (GOLD analysis project Ga0308003, IMG submission 203159) | Marine microbial communities from water near the shore, Antarctic Ocean - #36 | ecosystem: Environmental > Aquatic > Marine > Unclassified | place: Southern Ocean | collected 2014-06-06
ATAGTAAAGAGTTAGATGAATATTTTAATAGCCACAAATTTGATGCGTGCGTTGTTGGCAGTGATCAGGTTTTTTCTAAAATGGGATATTCAAATTTTGAGAATGATTTTTCACTTGGATTCTTAAATAATGGAATAATTAAGCTCTCCTATGCTGCTTCTTTTGGAGGTAGTGATTATCAAGGTGACATAGGTAAAGTTGAATTTCACAAAAAAAATCTAAAACGGTTTGCTGCGATTTCAGTAAGGGAAAAAAGTGCCATTGATGTATGTACAAAAACATTTAATGTTTATTCAAAACATGTCTTAGATCCAACAATGATGATTGATAAAATTAAGTATCTAGATATTTTTGGTGATCCGTTTAGATATGAGAATAGGAGACAATTATTTGCTTATGTATTAGATTCTGACTTAAGTAAAACCAAAATAATTAAAGATTTTTCTGAAATTATGGAGCTGAGTGTGCATCAAATTAATGATGGGAACGACTCTTCAAAAATAATACCTATGGAAGATTGGTTGAAATCCATATTCTATTCAGAACACGTCATTACAGACTCGTTTCACGGTTGTGTATTTTGCATAATATTTAATAAGCCTTTCCATTGTTTTATAAATAAAAAACGTGGTGCCGATAGGTTTTATTCGTTGCTGGAAATGTTTGGACTTGAAGATAGAGTTATTAGTGATAAGGTTATTGATGCATCAATAGATTGGGAGGAAGTAAATAGAAAATTGAAAATTAATAGAGCTGAATCTGCAGAGTTTTTACGAGCACACTTAAAAAATTAAACAATTTAAGGGGTTGGCGTTGTTGATTATTAATGAATTAAATGGTTTTCGAAATTATTTTTATCTTAGGATTTTTTAAATATGTTCGCTTATAATTTAATGTTTGTAATTTTTATTATTCTTTCTTTTTCTGAGCGATATAACATATTTCTTTTAAGATCCGTACCGATAATATTTTCGATGCTATGTGTCATCATATTCACAAGTATTAGGGGGGATGTCGGTCAAGATACATCAAATTACTTATTGATGTATCTTGATATAGAAAACTATGAAGATAAGCTAGAGTTAGGGTTTTATTATATAGCAAATATATTTAGTAAATCAGGCTTCAGTTTTAATTTTTTTATATTCATTACCTCGATTTTTTCTGTAAGTTTGTATTATATTGCCATTTCAAAATTTATTCCTAGAAAGTATATTATTCTTTCCTTTATGATTATTTTTTGTGACTTATATATTTATCTTAATATTAGTGGGCTTCGGCAAGGTATAGCTCTGTCTATTTGTTTATTTGCTAGTCATTTTGCATACAAGCGACGATATTTTTACTTCTTATTGATAGTGCTATTAGCAGCGTTTGTTCACAAGGGTGCAGTGGTTTTTATTATTGTTTATCCTCTTTTAAATTACAAGCCTAAATTTAGTTTAAAAAACTTCTGTTTGCTATTTTTTGGTTTCATTTCTTATTTTATATTAATTAAGTTATTGTTTTTTGGAAATGAGAACATTACCTTTATTAAAGGTGCCAATATATACTTATCGGAGGGTTATAATATATTATCTATAAATTCATATATTATTGGTTTGTGCAGAAGATTTTATCCTATTTTTTTGTTTTTTTGTTTTTATAATAGTATAAAAAAAGATCCGATGTTAATGTCAATTTTTAATGTATATTTGTTTGGTTTTATGTTTTACGCTACAAGCTATCCAATTTTTCAGGATATAACTGTCCGAATAAGTAGTTACTTTATTATTTTTGAGTCAATTCTTGTTGTGCGTATACTTATTAATTTAAAGTATAAAATTAATAAGTTTTTTGTTTTATCGATTATTTATTTTGTTGTATACTTCAAAATATTCACTTACTCTAGTTTGGATGCTTACAAATATACAGTGTTCTCTGGTTTTCTATGATATCAATTTACTAAATAGGCTTATGGGTAAGGTATGACAATTTATATCTTTTTGCTAGATAAATCTTCGCTCGGAGGTATTGAAAAGGTTGCGTACAACTTACGCGATACTCTTGACTTTTTTTCTCATATAAATGCTTCAATTGTGGATATAAATTCTTTGAGAGCTGAATATAAATCCTTTAAATCAGAGGTTTATTTATGTCATAAGTTTTGTCAAAGTTTAGGTGCTGAAGATGTTGTTATTTCCATGTTTGATCGTTTAAGCATTCAACTTTCATTCTTTAAGCTTGTAAATAGGAACAGCTTTAAATTGATAGCTAGCCAACATGCAGATTACTTTGCCAATCGGCTTCATACCCGTTTCTTAAGGCGGTTAATGTATAGATACGTTGATAGTATCACTGCTTTGACAGTCTTCGATACTTCCCTATACAAAAAATGGCATGATAATGTCTTATATATACCAAATTCGATTTCATTTTATCCTGAGACTGTTCCATCTTACTCCCAAAGGAATGGAAAAATCATAGCGGCTGGGAGGTTGAATAAAGTGAAGCGTTTCAAAGATTTTATTAACTTAGCTAGAATGATGAAAGATTATAACCAGTTATCTTTTAATATTTTTGGTGATGGAGAAGAAAGAGCTTCACTTTTTTTGTATGCTAAAACGATAGGCTTGGAACCTGATCTCATACTTAAAGGTAAGACTACAGAGTTAGACAAAAAGTTACTTCTTTCTAAATTTCTAGTAGTCACTTCTGAAAGAGAGAGTTTTTCAATGGTTATACTTGAAGCAATGGCTTCTGGTTGTATTCCAATCAGTTATGATTGCCCTACAGGCCCACGTGAGTTGATTGTAAGTGGAGAGAATGGCTATTTAGTAGAAGATGGAGATTTATGTTCAATCCGGAATATAATAATCAGCTTATTAGATGATACGGTGTTAGCTGAGTCAATACAAAATAATGCAAGATCCACTGCTATTAAATATAAAAGTGATATGGTTAGAAAAAAATGGATGGTTTTATTAAATGAATTATGATGTTAGCGTTGTTATTCCAATGTTTAATGCTAGTTTAACGATTGTACGGGCTCTTAATTCTGTGAAAAATCAGTCCGTCGATATAAAGGAAGTGATAGTAATTGACGATGGAAGTTCTGATGACTCTTTTGAGGTTGTGGAACTATATTCTCGTGACAGTATTTTAAATATAATTGTGTATCGGCAAAAAAATAGTGGAGTATCTTGTGCTCGTAATAAAGGCTTGTCAATGGCCTCGGGTGAATACGTGGCTTTTTTAGATAGTGATGATGAGTGGTTTCCATCTAAGTTAGAGTTACAAATGCCACATTTTTATTCTGATGATACTGTGTTAGTTGGTGGTCATCATCGAGTTTTGGAAAATAGTAGACTTATTAAGTTTAGAAAAATAAATGTTAATGACCAATTCATTAAAAATAACTTTCAAACTTCAACAGTTGTCATTAAAAAATGTGTTACTGATTTATTTGGAGGTTTTTATGAAAACCAAAAATATGCAGAAGAAGGTCGTTTTTATTTTGATATGTTGAAATTTGGTGATTTGGTTCTAATAAATGAACAAGTAGTGATTTATGATGGAGGAAATAAAGTCGGATTTGGTGAGTCTGGTTTGTCTCAAAATATTAAAGAAATGCATCGTGGTGAGATTTCAAACTTTAGATATGCAAAAGATCTCCATAATGTTGGTTATTTAAAATATTCTTTTTTTGTTTTTTTCTCACACTTGAAATATTTTAGAAGGTTTTTATTGGTCAAAATGTCAACTTTTAAGTTTTTTTGGAATAATTAATGACAAAAATTATTTGGATGGTAAGAGCTCTTTTCTATAAGATTCTCATGAAAAGGTTTGGCTTCTTAAGTTATTTAGGTAAACCATGCTATATTTCGGGTTCTAAGATGTTTTCCTTTGGTAAAAAGGTAAGAATTTATCCTAATGCTCGAATCGAATCTTTAGGAGGTGTAGTTCGTATTGGAGATGATGTTTCAATTGGCCAGAATTTTCATTTGGTAAGTTGTAGCAATGTACAAATAGGAGAAGGTACTACAATATCAGCTAATGTCTTCATCTCTGACGTAGATCATGAGTATGAGGCTATTGGTTTGCATGTTTTGAAGCAAAACTTATCAGTTAAAAATACAATTGTTGGAACAAACTGTTTTATTGGTTATGGCAGTGTTGTTTTGCCGGGCACTATTTTGGGTAAACAAAATATTGTAGGAGCTAATTCGGTGGTAAAAGGTTCTTTTCCTGACTTTTGTGTCATAGCTGGGGCCCCAGCAAAGATTATAAAAAGATATGATGTCATCGATGGTCTTTGGAAAAAAACAGATAGTTTTGGAAATTTTTTCTGCAGTCAGAATGACTAAAAGTGTATTATTCAAATGTAGCGATAGTTTTATTGGCTCAAACATACTTTACGTGTCCGATGGTGCCGACCGCAAGCTTATTATGATCAGGATTCATGGAGGGGAACATAGGCTCTAGAAGGAGGGATGTGGAAATTGTTAATGGTATGAGTCGTACAGCACTTGTCGGTATAGAAGCAGAAGATACAACAATTGTAAATATACGATTTAGAAATGGAGCATTAGGTATTGTTGAGGCAACAACAGCCGTAAGGCCTAAAGATTTAGAAGTGCATTACTAAGCAAGTCCAAGAACAAATATTTACGGTAATGGGAAAATCTCTAGGAATACCGACTGCTGCTTTTAGATATCAAAACATTTATGGAGCGGGGTGTAGTGGTACAGTGATTTTGGTCACGTAATAGGAAGTGCTAAAATGCACTTAAATCATTACGGTGACATTATGACTACGATATCCAGACCCCGGTTTAACCCCGAATTTATAGTTGAATGTGCTCAACTCGTTTTAGATCAGCGGTACTCTGTTCGAGAAGCAGCTGATGCGATGAATGTGGGGCACTCCACCCTTGATAAGTTGGTGAGGAAGTTAAAAGCTGAGCGAGAAGGTTCATTGACCGCTGGCAAGCCGATTACTGAAGACCAGCGCGAAATAACTGAGTTAAAAAAGCGTGTTAAACGTCTCAAAATTGAGAAGGACATACTAAAAAAGGCTTCAGCTCTCTTGATGTCGGACAGCATGAACGGTTTGCGCTAGTCGCAAGACTCCAGAGAGCCAATAACTTAACGAATTTATGCCAAACCTTTGGCGTACACCGCAGTAGCTATAATTACTGGGCGGCCAGAAAAAGCCGCATTAAACCAGAGAAGGTGAAGCAGCTTGCTGAAGTGAAGCGAATTCACAGCCTTAGTAATGGGTCTGCGGGCGCAAGATCGATTGCAACTATGTTGACCACCGAAGGCGTACCAATGAGCCGCTATGTGGCTAGCAAGCGTATGAAGGAGTTATCGTTAGTCAGTTGCCAGCTACCACTTCACCGTTACAAGAAGACCGGCAACGAGCACCTGGCCATCCCAAACACGCTAAATCGCGAGTTCACTGTAGATTACCCGAATCAAATTTGGTGCGGCGACGTTACATATATTTGGACCGGGAAACGATGGTCATATTTGGCGGTTGTACTCGACCTGTATGCCCGTCAAGTTGTGGGTTGGGCAATGTCGAATTCACCCGATAGTGCATTGACAGCAAAAGCCCTAAGGCTGGCTTATGAGTCTCGTAGCCGCCCTAAAGGCCTGATGTTTCATTCAGATCAAGGCTGTCATTACACCAGCTTAAAACTTAGACAGACTCTGTGGCGATGTCAGATCAAACAGAGCATGAGTCGCCGAGGAAATTGTTGGGATAATGCCCCAATGGAACGTTTCTTCAGGAGCTTAAAAACCGAATGGATGCCGACGACTGGTTGGCGTTCATTTGACGAGGCTAAAGTTGCAGTCAGTCGTTATATTACTGGCTATTACAGTTTGTTAAGACCCCATACTTTTAATGGTGGGTTAACGCCCGCCGCGGCAGAGGCAATGTTTGAGGACAACCTCTTAACTTGTGACCAAATTTAGTTGACCTCAACAGGGCAATCTTTAAGTAATCCATATACGGGAATTCTTTCATTTTTAAAGATTGAAAGGAGAGTCGAGATTTTGTTTATATTGATGATGCAGTAGATGCTACAATTTTGGGTATAGAACATAATAAAGTAAATCATGAGATATTTAATGTGAGATTTTGTAAGGCCATTGATGTGGTATCAGTGGCAGATGAATTAGTTAAAGCATACGGTAGTTCTTCTAAAATAACTATTACGGAAAATTATGGATTTAGTGATATTAGAGATAATTATGATGGTTTAGCTAAAATGAAATCCCAACTTGGATTTGAGAAAAAAATTAGTTTTGGAGCCGGAATAAATATGTTTGTAGAATGGGTTAATTCACAATAAGTTTCGTAAGATAAACATCAAAATAGGATAAGATAAATGAAAGAAAAGAGTTTGTTTAAATAATGAAAGAATTGGAAGGTAGGGTAGTTCTTTTACTTTCGCCTAAATTTTTCGGATATGAATTAGAAATAAAAAAAGAGATTGAAGGTTTTGGATCTCAGGTTTATTATTTTGATGAAAGGCCTAAAAATGATTTCTTTACAAAGATATGCATTAGGTTGAATATAAAATTTTTAATAAGTTGGAGAATAAAAAAATACTATAATAATATATTAAAGCAACTAGAAGGTATTAAATTCGACTATGTTTTTTTATTGAATGTAGAAACGGTTCCTCTGAAATTTATTGAAGAAATTCGGAATAGGAATTCTATGTTAAGTATAGTTACTTACTTCTGGGATTCAGTGAGTAATAGGAAGCAATTTCTGAAATATTTAAAATGTTCTGATAAGTTTTATAGTTTTGAAGTCAATGATGAAAATAATAAAGAAGTTTATTTTTTACCACTTTTTTATATTAAAGATTATTGTGATATAGCTAATTCTAAATATAATATAACATATGATATATCTTTTATCGGTACAGTCCATAGCGATAGATTTAAAGTGTTGAAGGAAATTGAATGTCAATTGAGTGACTTTAATTTAAATTGCTATTGGTATTTATATTCTCCAAGTAGGATTTTATTTCTGTATCAAAAGTTATTTAAAAAGGGTTTCAAATCAATTAAATGGAGTGATGTTTCATTTAATTCTTTAAATAGATCAGATGTTGTTGATGTTGTTGGTAGATCAAAATGTGTGATTGATATTCAGTCCCCATTACAAACCGGTTTAACTATAAGAACAATAGAGATGCTTGGCGCAAGGAAAAAACTTTTAACCTCAAATCACGAGGTTAAAAAATACAATTTTTATAAAGAAAATAATATTTATGTTTTTGATAGAGCCAACCCAATTATAGACTCAGGATTCTTTAAAAAAAATTATGAAGAGATTGACCAGGTTACTTATGATAAATATTCTATATCTGAGTGGATTAAAATGATATTTAAAGGTGATTATGAGTAGAGTTTTACTTACAGGTGCAACCGGTTTTTTAGGTAGTGCTTTAATTTCTGATTTATTATCAGAGTCTTGTATGATTAAGGCGTTTGTTCGTCAACCTTCTGAAGCTTTACCTTTAGCTGTTGAGCAGGTAGTCGTGGGTGATTTTTCTGAATTTATTTTGGGCAATTCTACTGCTGTTTTTAAAGATGCATTTCACGGTGTTGACGTTGTTATACATGCAGCTGCTCGCGCGCATGTAATAAATGATTACTCTTCTGATCCGTTGGCTGAATTTAGAAAAGTAAATCGTGATGCGACTTTGATTTTAGCACGGTTGGCGGCCGAATCTTGCGTTAAGCGGTTTGTTTTTTTGAGTTCGATTGGAGTTAATGGTAATAATAGCAAAAAACCTTTTTCTGAAAATGACTTACCTGAGCCTCACGATCTGTATGCAATATCTAAGTATGAAGCTGAGCAAGGTTTATTAGACTTGGCAAAAGAAACTGGTATGGAAATGGTGATTATTCGCCCGCCTTTAGTTTATGGACCTAACGCCCCAGGAAATTTTGGTAGCTTGGTTAAATGGATGGGCAGGTCCGTGCCGTTACCTTTTGGCGCCATTCATAATCAGCGTTCTTTGGTGGCGTTGGATAATTTGGTGAGTTTTATTAGGTTGTGTGCGGATCGAGAAAAAACACTGCTCGCGGCTAATCAAGTGTTTTTGATTTCTGATGGTGAGGATGTTTCCACCACGCAATTACTGAGAAAGGTTGGGCAAGCCCTTAACCTTCAATCCCCTTTAGGTATAAAAGCCTGGTTAGTACCTATTCCGGTTTCTATCATGACATTTTTTGCTAAACTTTTGGGCAAAGGGGATGTAGCCAATCGTTTGTTTGGTTCTTTACAGGTAGATAGTTCTAAAGCCCGTGATTTATTGGGTTGGGAACCGGTGATTACTATGGATGAGCAACTCGCCAAGATGGCTAAGGCTCGAGTAAGGGACTTAAAGGCTGAGCTTACCTAAGAAGTTCGGCTTAATCTAGAAAATGTATGTATGAAGGTTGTGACTTTTAATGAAAAGACTCATTGATTTAACCCTGACGTTGGTAGCAGCGTTATTATTACTGTTGCCAGTTTTCATGGTTTCTGTGTTGGTAAAGCTGACCTCTAAGGGCCCAGTTCTGTATTGGTCCGATCGAGTGGGTAAGAATAATGCTATTTTCAAAATGCCTAAATTTCGAAGTATGAAAGTTGATACGCCTGTTGTAGCCACTCATTTACTGGCTGACCCTAAAAGGGTTTTGACACCTGTTGGTGACTTTTTACGCAAATCGAGTTTGGATGAATTGCCGCAACTTTGGTGTATTTTGAAAGGTGACATGAGTTTTGTTGGGCCTCGCCCTGCGTTATTCAATCAAGATGACTTGATTGCCTTACGAACCGAAAAAGGTGTTCAGGACCTAGTTCCTGGTTTAACTGGCTGGGCTCAGATCAATGGACGTGATGAGCTCCCTATTCCTCAGAAAGTAGCTTTGGATGTTGAGTATCTGCATCATCAGTCTCTGTGGCTGGATATCAAAATTATTTGGCTGACGTTTATTAAGGTAATCAAAAAAGACGGGGTCTCCCATTGATGGGTTGTGTCTCTATTTATAGCCATGATGAGTTTGTAGTAATCCCCTTTAATTAATATCAGTTTGACTTTATATTTCAGTGAGCCCATTTAATGCACAATATTTTTAAAGGCATCCTCGCGATACCCCGCCCAGCAAAACGCAGCATTCTCATTGCTGCAGATTCTGTATTGCTGATATGCGCCCTTTGGCTATCGTTTTCACTACGCTTAGATAATTGGTACTGGCCTCGTGGAGGCGTGAATAACCCTATAGTATTGTTGGTGTTGTTTGCTCCTGTGTTTGCCGTGCCTGTTTTTGCTCACTTTGGGCTTTATAGATCTATTATTCGGTACTTAGGCATGAGAGCTGTATGGTCTATTGTGAAGGCCGTTATGGTGTATGCAGCACTATGGGGATTGATTGCCTTTTTAAGCGGTGTGCAAGGGGTGCCTCGGTCTGTTGTGCCTATTAATGCCATGGTGGCTGTGCTGGCTGTTGGTGGTTCTCGTATGTTTGCGCGTTGGTTGCTGCGTAAGATTGAAGATTCAGTTCGTATAAAGCAAGTGAGGGGTGTCGCCGGTGCTGACGCAGTGGTGTATCACCAAACACGGGTCGTGATTTTTGGCGCTGGTGCTGCAGGCAGGCAGCTGGCTGTTGGTTTGGGGCAAAGCCGTGAATGTATCTTACTGGCTTTTGTGGATGATGGCATAGAGCTACACGGACGAGACTTGATGGGTGTGCCCATTATATCTAAAGAAAAATTACCCGCTTTTGTGGTTAGTCATGAGGTGGATGACATATTACTTGCCATGCCATCCATTTCTCGCAAGCAACGTAGTGTAATTATAGAACACCTACGCCCCTTGAATCTACGCATTCGCACTTTACCAGGGTTGATTGCAATGGCCCAAGGCAAAGCTGACTATGCAGATCTACACGATTTGGATATCAACGATTTGTTGGCACGGGAACCGGCAGAACCGGACGAAGTAATGCTACAAGAGCAAGTCACCGGTAAAACCGTGATGGTGACCGGCGCAGGCGGTAGTATTGGTAGCGAGCTATGTCGACAAATATTGCAGCGTAAACCCAAGGTATTGTTATTATTTGAGCTAAGCGAATTTGCGCTCTATACCTTGCACAATGAATTGCTAGATACTCTTCATTACCTTACCTCACCACAGGGTAGCAGGGAACAGCCTAATAAAGGTACTGTTGGGCTAGTGCCCACTATCATACCGTTACTGGGCTCGGTGGCAGATGAAAACCGTGTAAGCGACGTTATATTAACGTGGAACCCCAATATTATTTACCATGCCGCTGCGGTAAAGCATGTGCCTATTGTTGAGCACAATATCGCCGAATGTGTAAAAAATAATGTGTTAGGTACGTTGGTGATGGCTAAGGTAGCTATAGAACGGCAGGTAGAGCGCTTTATACTGGTTAGCACTGATAAAGCGGTTAATCCTACAAATGCCATGGGTGCTAGTAAACGTTGCTGTGAGCTGGTTTTACAAGCCTTGG
>Ga0308003_1001421_pt1 | contig 10531 bp, 9 predicted proteins | sample Neamet36_FD_203159 | JGI IMG/M metagenome (GOLD analysis project Ga0308003, IMG submission 203159) | Marine microbial communities from water near the shore, Antarctic Ocean - #36 | ecosystem: Environmental > Aquatic > Marine > Unclassified | place: Southern Ocean | collected 2014-06-06
CCCCTACAGGCCATAGCTTGTAAAGGCTTCAAAATAATTTCGCGTACTTTATATTCCCCTTGGTTCAAGGAAAATATTGAAAATGGCGCGCCCGAGAAACTCCATTCTATAGTATTATGGGCCTTGTACGGTCCACAACCCCCATAAATATCCTTGTTTTATAACGATTTAATATATTATACGTATTATCCGTATTATACTATCCACAACTTTTGACGGTTCGGTTGACGGTTCGGGTTTAACAAGGGAGTAGTATCTTATGGCCATCACCAACACTCAGATTAAAAACGCCAAACCAAAAGACAAGCAATACAAGCTGAGTGATCAAGGAGGTCTATACCTACTTGTTAGATCCAATGGATCAAAGGTATGGAAATATGACTACAGACTTAACGACAAGCGACTAACTCATACTGTAGGCACATACCCTGAGACAACCTTAGCAGAAGCCAGAGTCGCTCATATAGGAGCTAGAAAGCTAGTACAGGCTGGAACCAACCCAACAACAGTAAAGAACCAAGAAGCCAGCAGCATCTTGTTTAGCACTCGCTGCAAGGCATGGCTCAGTAGACAAAACTTAGCTGCATCCACCAGAAGAGATTTAGTGCAGCGCGTTGAGAAGAATCTCTACCCTTATATGGATAGTAAATGTCTTACAGACCATACAACTAGAGACCTGCTTAAGATCATTGAGAAGATGTCTGACAGAGGGACAAGGGAAACCGCTTTGCGTATGGCTGGCATACTGCGTAGGGTATTCAACGAAGCGCTCATACTGGGTGACATTGAAGCGAATCCTGCTAATGGCTTAACAGATCTGATAGCTTTACCAGATATTAAAACCAAGTCTAACTTCGGACACATCACAAACCCTGAAGACTTTAAGGTATTGCTCCAACAGATCCACAAGCCAGATCCAAAAAGAGATACTGCCATCACTCTTGCATTAAAGCTTATGCCGCTAGTCTTCTTGAGACCTAAGAACATCCGCTTTATGAAGTGGGAATATATTGATTTTAAAGCTGCCTTGATAACCATACCCAAGGAAGCCATGAAGATGGGTAAGGAGCTTAAAGTTCCCTTATCAACACAAGTCTTAGCTATCTTAAAAGAAGCGCACAAGCATACTGGAGAGCTAGAGTACGTGTTTGTCACAACCATTGGCATAGGCAAGAACAAGCCCATAGGTGAGAGCGCAACCACTAATGCCATTAGACGAATGATAGACCCAAGAACAGGGAAAGCCTTTGGTACTGGGTTTATGACGAGCCACGGTTTCAGACATACAGCCAGCACCATGTTAAATGAACTAGAATACCCTGCTGATGCTATAGAGCTTCAGATGGCTCACGTAACCCAGGACATCGTTAGGGGCGTGTACAATAAAGCACAGCTAATGCCTGCAAGAACTAAGATGATGCAGCACTGGAGCAATTACTTGGATGAATTACGCAATGGATAATACTCAAATACTCAGCCCCAAACCTTCCATTGATGAAGCACTGGCATTTCTGGGAATGTCGGACATGGACAAAGCCATGGGAATCAGCGCATTACTAAGGATTTGTAAAGATGGTGACTTGCCGTTATTTTTTGATGAGCGGCTAACTTGTGTGCCTACCTCGATCAAATATGGCGACCAGTATGATGACGAGGGTGAATGGGAAGATTACCTTTTTATTGACCCCAAGGATTCACGAGAGTTGTGGCTTGAACTTATTCTCGGTAATTTTAATTTACATGTTCTGCCGAATAATTCATTTGATCTCATTGTTAGCAAAATCATACATGCTGATGTTTCGTATCACATCTATCAAACTGATGGAACGCTTTCAGAAGGAGAGTCCGTTGGATATGAAAAGTTCTACTTTGATCGTGCTGAGCTAATCAAATTCAAGGCCGAATATACTTCTCATTACTCTGAGCGCTCTAAAGAAAAGGTCGCCTCTTCACAACGAGAAAGCGTACAAGACAGACGAACTACCGCGCTTAAATACTGGTTAGTTGGCAACTCTGGTAAGTCGATTCACAAGGATGAAGATTTACAGGACTGTTACGAAAAACTTGGAGCGCCAACTAAAGAGAAGATTTGGCAAGAATTAAGCCTAATGGACAATAAACTGTTTGCCGCTGGTAAAGATGACTTTTTAAAAGCGATGAGCTCCGTTATTCAATTTAAAATTGGAACCAGCAAAGGCAGAGACCTCTGACTCAGGAGTTTTCTGGGAAAAATAACATGTTAGATAATTACATATAAATCAATTTATTAGCACAGAATTCCAACAAAAACCCCTCCTTCCCCTTCGTTTTTTCACAGAACGCACTGCCCGATACTTCGATCGGACCAAGAAATGTGTCTTGGCCGTTAATCTGCAATACGGAGTAAATGATGAATCCATCAAAAAGCAAGCATGAGCAACATGCCCAAGAAAACATTCGAATTCCAAAACTAATTCGGGTCAAGTCAGTTATTGATCTTACAGGACTATCCAAATCCTACATCTACGACCTCTCTAACAGAGGTCTGTTCCCTAAAACCATTCAGCTTGTACCTGGCGGCACTTCTGTTGCGTGGCTTGAATCCGAAATCCAAGAGTGGATTGAATCGCGTATCCTGCAGCGTGATGAGGTGAGCAAATGAACGCACCCATAAAAAATGCCCTGCAAGCCGCCAAGCCAAAACAGGACATTTCAAACACACTACCCATTAATGATAGCACGGATTCGTTCACTCTATCCATCTGTTACAAGGACGTTACCAACACCGTGCTGAAGCCCATTACCCAGTCTTTTGAGGCTTGGGTAGACATATTTAGTCGGGCGGAGATTGGCACAAAGGAGGGTTCGTATTTTCTAAGAGGTAACGCCACCAAGCGTGGTGATAAATACCTCCAATCCGCTGATGCAGTCATATTGGATGGTGACTCTACAATTGATATTCTTACTGGTGAAATTACCGAGGGTGCACCACCACCTGAATTAATACACAAGGTCCTGAAGAAGCATGACATTCAGCATCTGATCTATACCAGCCACTCTCACAATATCAAAGGGAATAGGTATCGAGTAGTCATACCAGTAACATTGGAGAGCAAACGTGATCTAGTGGCCGTAGTTGATCACATCATCCAGCTACTGCATAGCAGCAGTGTTTTTTTGAACAACGTCAGCGAGAACTCGTGCTGGTCACAGGCGTGGTACTTCCCGCGAGTTCCAGAAGAGCATGTTGATGACTTTGAATTTTATAGCTTTGACACCTCTGCGGTTATAGATGTTGAAAGTATCTGTATTAAAGCTAAGAATAGTCCATCCACAGTTCCGGCCAAAGTCAGATCATCTCAGCAGCTGTTATTAGCACAAACATCTGAAACAGTTGATCTTACAGTTTTAAAAAGCCTGTTAAAAAGCATTGATGCCAGTGACTATAATGATTGGATAAAAGTTGGCATGGCTATACATCACGAAACAAATGGCAGAGAGTGTGGGCTCGAGCTATGGGATCAATGGAGTCAAACATCCGATAGTTACAACAACAAAACCGAGTGTGAATATAAGTGGTCTACGTTTAACGCCTGTACGGCAGACCGTGTGTTGACAATAAGAACTTTGCAGAAGATGTCTGCTTCGGTCGGAGCAAGCCTGCTGACTACAAGCGATGAAGACCCAATCATCTTGGAAATGAACAAGGTATATGGGGTCATTTCCGTTGGGAATAAAGTAAAAATTCTCAAAGAATCACAGGCTGATAATGAAGGTGATGGGATATCACTGTTAGGCCTGCAAGGCTTTGCTTTACTCGAACGTAATAAGCCACAAGTTCCGGTTGGCAGGAATTTAATGGATAGATGGGATTTTTGGATATCTCATGAGGATAGGAGGGAGTATAAGGGGCTGATGTTTCATCCAGGAGGAACTCAACCTGGCTATTTCAACTTGTACAAAGGGTTGGGTGTTGAAGCGATAGAAGGTGATCCAGCGCTCTTTTTAACCTTCATAGAGACAGTGATCTGCAAGAATGACTCGACTAATTTTCAATACCTGATAGCTTGGATGGCCCACCTGGTTCAGACGCCAGAAGAGAAAGTTGGAGTTGCTGTCATTATTCGCGGGTTAAAAGGGACTGGTAAAGGTAAATTTCTCCAGCAATTTGGTTCACTATTCGGCAGCCACTTTATGGAAGTTGCTAACGGTGAGCATATTGTTGGCAAATTTAATGCACACCTGTCTCACTTGCTTTTACTGGGGGCTGACGAGGCTTACTGGAACGGCGACACAAAAGCGGAGGGAGTGCTTAAGAATCTTGTTACTGAACCCAAAATAACCATTGAGCGTAAAGGTATTGATTCAGTCTCCATGGATAGCTTTATGAGAATTGTACTCACCACCAATAATGACTATGTGGTGCCAGCTAGCGGTGATGAGCGAAGGTGGTTCGTACTTGACATAGCTGACACCTACAAAGGCGATTATGCTTACTTCAAGGCCATCGATGAACATATGGACTCTGGCGGTAGAGAAGCTTTGCTTTACTACCTGATGCATTACCAGATACCTGATAACATCGAATTGAGACAAGCACCGACCACAGCGGGGTTAGACGAGCAAAAAGTACATTCACTTTCAGGCATGGGTAGATGGTGGATGGATTGTTTACTTGAGGGCCAGCTTTACGGGCATCAAAGCACTGTCTGCCAACTGACCCAATCATTTAACAGTTTTAGTCGGGCTTACTGCATTAAGTCATGCAATCAGCATATAAATGATCATCGGGTGAGTAAGCCTGTCTCCAGCGTTGCATTGGGGAAATATCTTCGGAAGGTCGTCCCTAATCTCGGTACGAGTGGTAACGCTAATAGGGTATATAATTTTCCTGGGTTAGATCAATTAAGGCAGGATTTTGAGTCTGAAATCGGAAGTTTTGACTGGATAAAGGGATGTTAGCAGGTTCAACCTGCTACGTGCTACTCAACCTGCTAAAGATAATTCACCGTATCTATTTGATTTATATGCATTAAATTGACACATAGCAGGTTAAGCAAGTTGAGCAGGTAAAATAAACTATTACTATTCTGTGTGTATATACGGATTTTAAAAGCACCTGCTACCTGCTCAACCTGCTCAACGGAAGACGGATGATATAGACCTAACAGCAACCTACTCCAAAGCACAGTGCTTACCTGGATAGCTAACGATTCAGCCCCATTGCAGAGGCGCAACCATGCAGCCATCAACTGGGCACTGTTAGCTAAGTTTGAGTATGCGCTTAAGCTCTTTTTCTAGCACTTCTATTAGCAAAGGCTTGCCTACTACAGCATCCATACTCGGTGTAACAAACATGGCTTGTCTTTTTACATCGGCATCAGCACTTAAAGCAATAATAGGCACACCTCCGCGCTGCTTATTGGCTAGATTACGGATCGCTCGAGTGACTTCCATACCATCCATACCCGCATGTGGATATCCATTAAGATCACGTCATAGTCATTGCTGGATGCAATTTCTATGGCTTGCAGCCCACTAGTAGCTGTTGCTATCGTGTGGCCTCTATGCCATTAACATTAACCGGCTCAACGTGTGTAGATTGAGGCTCTAAGTACACTAATACTTCAAACTTAGAACCATGGCCCACACTACTGGTACAAGTGATTTCACCACCCATTAACTGAGCTAAGTTTTGCGCTATATTAAGCCCTAGGCCACAGCCCCCATGAGAGCGAGTGATGCTTTTATCTTCTTGTGTGAATCGGTCAAATATGTGAGCAATAGCATCTGCTTGGATACCTTTACCGGTATCAATAATAGTAAATATAACACCTGGGCTAGGACCAGCCTGGCTAGCTGCATGAGGTGCTGCGGTAAGCCTAACTGTGCCCTGCTGAGTAAATTTAATAGCGTTGTCAAGTAAATTAAACAGCATCTGTTTTAGTGCCGTTATATCCCCTACAACTGGATATTCCCCTTTAAATTGATTATCAATCGTAAAGTTGATGCCCTTATTCTGGCATGTAAGATTGAACGTGCTATGACACCCCTCAATGACCTCCAATAGAGTAAACGGTTGTTTCTCCAACCTACGCTCACCGGCCTCCAGCTTACTTAAGTCCAAAATATCTCCAACAAGCAGCAGTAAATGTTGCCCAGAACTATGAATCGCGCCTAAGTATTCGCTTTGCTTTAAGGGGCTTACTTTGGAAGTATCCGACGCTAACACTTCACTCAATCCGATAATCGTGTGCAAGGGAGTGCGCAATTCATGGCTGATCGTGGAAATAAATGCAGACTTAGTCCTGTTCGTTTCCTTAGCTAGTTCTAATAGAGCCAAATTTGCCGAATGTCTATCTTCATTCATAACGGCTATTCGCTTAAACAGGAGCACCGAAAAAATCAACATTTCGACGAACCCACCAAACAAGACAGCATGTAGCGTGACCAGATTGCTCGGCACTAAGCTCAAATTCGTTAGCATAGCTATAATCAAGCCGATTACGAAGGCAGTAGTACCTCGCGCCATTAATCGGGCAGACTGCTGACCTAAAACTGCGGCATAAATGGTAATACCCAACATTAAAAACATCAGCGGTAAAAAAGCAATCAAAGTGTAATGAAAGAAGTTCCCGTCATACCATGTAAGCCCACCAGTAATGACCGCGACCACACGGACGACTCTAAGGATGAAGTTGAACCGAGGCATCGTATGCTTGGCGTCCAATACTTGACCGGCAAATAACGTAAAGAATACGGCCAAAAAGTTGTAGCATAAAGACAGAATGCTACGGTCGGTTATCGGTAACTCAAAAAACAGGTCTAGTGCATCTGTAATGGTCACAGTAAGCACAACGGTACCAATATAGGCGCTGTAATATAAATACACTCGATCTCTAAAAGAGAAATATAGGAACATGTTGACGAGTAGCATGGCCAGCGTTAAGCCAATAAATATTTTCGTTATAGTGAGATGTACTAGGTTAATATAGCTGTTGTTTTGTGTTTCTCCAACCATAACACTTAGCCTTACAAGCTTGAATTTGCTGTGGATTTCTACGTAATAGGTTTGCTCTTGATAAGGAGCAAGGAAAAGGCTAAAGGCTGGAGCTAGGATCTTGATAGGCCGTTGCTTTATAGGTATGTCAGTGCCATTGAATAGACTCACCCACTCGGTTTTCTGTAGGCCTACCCTCTGCTCAAAGTGAACATTAACGATGTGGGGGAAGGCCTGCTTAAGATAGATGCTAGGGTTTATGGTGTGGTCGGTTGGGTTGGTAAGAGTCACTGCAAACCAATGGCTTGCGTCTTGTATGGGAAGAGTAAAGCCCTCAACTATAAGTTCACCCGACTCAAGGGCTGCCTTAGCCTCCGATGGAGTAGCCGCCTTGCTAACATCCGCCCAATGTAACGTGGCTATGCTTTGTGATTCAATGTTGTCACTCAAAGTAAATTGAGGTATTGCACTAGCCCATGATGGGCTAGCCAGCAATATTAATAAAAGTGTACCAAGTCGCACCCATGGTACATAACTAATGTATGAAAAAAACATCCCTGTCGCCTGTTATCAATTATATCTTGAGACTCAATATGTAGTGGCTACGTAAATCGAGGTGCCTTAAATAGAAAAATCACCCTGTCATAGCTGTAGAATTCAATAGATGATTTTAGTTCCTCATTTTTAATATGGCTTTGCAGATCCCCTATAAACGTGAGATTGATCTTCTGCCGTGTCTAGTAATGCCAAAAAGGCCGCTGGATCTTTATTACGCTCACCTAATAGCGCCTTCATTTCATCCAAGGTCGCTTGCATAGAGTCCACCCTAAATAACCCACAAACACCCAGCATTTGATGGATCTCTTCGTCTAACGCATCAAACGCACCCGTTTCTATGTATATGCGACTATTGCTAATGAATGATGAGGACTGCACTGAAAATCTATTAGCTAAGGCGTTAGTGTTGGCATCTTTTGGAACTTTACGGTTTTCATCTTCAAGATCGAAATCAAAAAAGCCAGATATTACTTTAAGTAATTGAGTCTGAGAATACGGCTTGCATAAACAATGATTTGCACCCGCTTGCCTAGCTTGCTCAAGTACATCACTCCTTGTATCAGCTGTGTGAATGATGATTGCACACTGTTCTACTTTTTTACTAATTTCCAAGGCTCTTATTTTTTGGGTTACTTCGACGCCATCCATACCGTTCATGTGCAAATCCATCAGCACGATGTCGATACCCCCTTTGTCAAATCGTTCTACCGCTTTCTGACCACACTTAACCGCAATCAGGTTAATGCCTGTGATTAACAAAAAGGCTTTTAGCCCCTCATAACTGTTTATAGAATTATCCACAAACAACATGGTTTTCCCAGATAATTCCACCACGTCGAGCAGGCCCTCTCTAGCTTCTGCCTTAGTGCTGGACTCGCCAGCAGATTAGATAATGCTCCCTAACCTTTTCCAAGCATTGGTTTAAAGTCAGAGTAAATCATTAAGGTTATCATTCTAACTCACCACTAAGAACTTGCAACACATGGTGGAATGTCATCAGCCCTTATCCCCTAGATCCCCTTCAGTGCCAGCATTTCAGGCCAAGCCTGTATATTCTACACCAATCCTAACAGCGTACAAGCAAGTACACACCTAGCTATATGAAAAACTAGTCATATTTATTGAAAGGGGTGTCTTACTATTTCTCTTTGCTTTGTGAGCTTGCCACCCCCCACTGCAATTCTGGGAGTGATTCTTTCTGATCATGAGTCCTTAAATATCAGGAATGATAACAACAGGAGAATCAAATCATGATCAAGTATTCCGAGTATGAAAAAGAAGCTATCAACGTGGCGCTATTAACCATACAGCAGACCCTCACTAACGATGACGCCATGCAGTCATCAAGGGAGGTTCAGAACTACCTAAAAATCCAGCTAGCCCCAGAACCAGATGAGCACTTCGCAGTCATGTTCCTGACTCAACAACATCACCTTATAAGCTTCGAAAAGCTCTTCAGAGGCACTGTTAACTCTTCGTATGTCCATATCAGGGTAATCGTTAGAAAGGCGTTAGAGCTCAATGCAGCAGCTATCATACTGGCTCACAACCACCCCAGTGGAATTGCTGAACCAAGCAGTGCAGACAAGGGGATAACGACAAGAATAAAAGATGCACTTGAAGTCTTTGACATCAACGTATTAGATCACTTTGTCGTAACGGCTAATGAGTGTTGTTCTTTTGCCGACCGTGGCTGGCTGTAACCATTTAGACCAAGCTTAGGCTTGGTTTATTTTTCTTCCACACCTTTCCCAGGCTGACAATAGAACTAGAGGGATAAGTACAGCCTAACATTGTTTACCCTAGCTCTTCTGCCTACAGATGCGTACTGCTATCGCGCTTCGCTTGATGGATACCTTAACAGGCACAATTATAAATTGTACTTGTTGAGGCATCGTCAAAATGGCCCAGTTATCGATGAGCTCGTACCACAGTGTCTATGTTGGATACATGAGAGCACTGCCATCTAGTTTCCAATCTGACCTCCAGAAAAATCATACAAGAGGCTCTCACAGCCCGTATAAGAGACTTTATGAGAAATTAAAGGAGCAATAGCGTGATGAACTGGCTTACTGTAAAGTAAACTGACAATCCACAGAAATACCCTGAGAAGATCTAGTAGGTAGATCCACTTCAGCTAGGAAGCTAAGCTGGGTTATCGGGAAGTGTGTATCAATAACCTAGCCAAACACCTGATCACTAAACATTGTCACTATTCATAAGATAATACAGCTTGTCTTTATAGAGTATCCCGAGCATCCTAATACAAGCCATGCAGAAATCAACACTGCTTGATAAGAAAACTGCATAGTTAATTTTTGTGGTGCGATATTGCGTTAAATTTTGCTTAAGGAACATGCCGCCATGGCTGAAGATATTAAAACAGACTCACGTTTGACCGGTGAAAGTGCAAGAAGGGTTTTAAGGCGTGATCCTGACCCTCATTTGTTTCGGCCGATAACCTTTCGTGGGGTTACTGCACGCAACCGAATTATGCTATCCCCAATGTGCCAATACTCCGCACAAGATGGCTTGGCTAATGATTGGCATTTTGCTCATCTTGCCGCCCGTGCATCCGGTGGTGCAGGCTTGGTGTTTACTGAGGCGGTCCATACAGAACCACGAGGAAGAATAACTCCCTATTGTCTTGGTCTATGGACAGATCAACAAGGTGATGCATTGTCCAGAATTGCTGCATTTATAAGTTCTCAAGGGGCAGTTCCTGGTATTCAGTTGGGACATGCAGGGCGCAAAGCATCTGTTGGACGACCCTGGGAAGGGTCATCCCCTGTTCCAATAGAGGCGGGAGGCTGGCATACCATTGCACCGTCAAAAATTCCCTATTCTCAAGACTGGAGCAAACCTGCTCAACTAGATCAGCTGGGTATTTCCCAGCAGCTTTCGTCCCTTGCTGCAGCAACTGGCCGTGCACGTAAAGCAGGCTTTCGTGTGTTAGAACTACATGCAGCACACGGCTACCTTATTCACCAATTC
>Ga0308003_1001422_pt1 | contig 10528 bp, 17 predicted proteins | sample Neamet36_FD_203159 | JGI IMG/M metagenome (GOLD analysis project Ga0308003, IMG submission 203159) | Marine microbial communities from water near the shore, Antarctic Ocean - #36 | ecosystem: Environmental > Aquatic > Marine > Unclassified | place: Southern Ocean | collected 2014-06-06
GTGCAAGTTCATCATGTTGATGAAAGTCTGGTAAATGCGCAGTGCCTGGGACCCGGGAACGTTGTGGTGTACGTGAGTGTGAGTGTAAGTGTGAGTGTGAGAGTATTTATCGCAACTAGCAGAAGAGTGACAGAGGCGTGACATAGGAGTGGAAGAGGCGTGCACCTTGGACGCCAGGCGAGAGGCGTAGAAGATCGGCACGTCATGCAGCTCGGGGCTAGCCTGCCAGTATTCGTCCAGGATAAGCAGCAGTTCCTGTGCACGACCTAGCGCGAAGACGGGAAGTAGGCACTGGCCGCCGCGCCGTACCACACCTTCGATGGTGGACGTGAAGCGCCGCTCCCGCTCTGCCCGCGACGAGTGCTGTTGCACCCCGTACGTGCTCTCTACGATCAAGACATCCGGTTTGAACACACACGCCTCAGCACTGCACGACATAGAAATTGAGAGAAAGAGAGAGATGGGGTGAGATTAGGATGAGAACTGGCGCATACATGAAGTTTCATGACGAATATCAGCATAGCAAGCATGGCACACCTCGGCAAGTGCCTGTCCTCCTCCATGGAGTAGTCTCCAGTGTACATAACATTCACACCGTCGATCTCGACGTTGAACATGGCGGCGCCTAGCACGTGTCCTGCCGCATATCCCGTGAAGGTGATGCCGTCCACTTGCGTGGTCTGGTGGTAGTCCACCACCTCGCACTTGGCCAGGCACCTCTGCAGGTCTTTATCGTCGTACAGGGCGTTGGGCGACAGCTGGATATATGCGGTGGAGGCGGTGATAAAGGGTGCAAGTGGGTGTGGGTGTTGGTGTTAGTATTTATAGAGGACTGGCGGAGGAGTGGTAAGTTTAAGTTGGGGGCATTATAGCAGCATGCGATACCTTGATATAGTCCGCGATGAGCATACGCATCACCGCCTTGGTGGCGTGTGTCATGAAGACGCGTCCTTTGAAGCCCGTCTTTTCCGTGAGGTACGGGAGGGAGGCGCTATGGTCCGGGTGAGGGGTGATGGTGATGGGGTGTTAGTGATGGGTGTTAGAGATGATAAAGACTCACAGCAGAGTGGCCAATTCTGGTCGGCGGAAGTATAGAAGGCGCTGTAGAGGGGGTTATAGAGGGGAATGTAGGGGCACCTGTGGTCCAGGTGGAAGTGCGTGATGAGCACCAGGTCTATTTCCTCGATCTCGATGGGCAGCACGTCGAAAAAGGGCAGCGAATCGTCTCCATCCCTGTACGAGAGAGGCGGTGGGTTAGTGTGTGGCTTAAGGCATGCATGTATGGTGCATCGTCCGAGACAGCTATAGCGATGGCTTGTATCCCGTCATGTCATAGGTACCTTCCGGGGTGCACTCCGCAGTCCAGCAGCACATTCTTGCCGCGGAACTGCAGCAAGATGCAGCTCCTGCCCACCTCCTGCCCACCCCCGAGGGGCATCACCACTGCCCCACTCACGGCCGCTGAGCTTGAGCTGCTCGACATGGCGACGAAAGGTTTCTGGATTTCGGAAAGGATTGAGGTCAGTAAAGTGAGCGGGAACTTAAGCTTTGGAGAATCAGGCACCGTGGTCGTCGCTAGATACAGAAATGAGGACAATGGATTACCTTAAAAGTGCCTATCGTCCAGTTCAGATAAATCTCCTGAGGGATGTGGCGTCTCGAATCCATGCGCGACCCCTCCACGCGCGACACCTCACTCTGGCTCTCGCCCCTCGCCCACGCCCGTGCCGTGCATGCAATCGACCGGCCTTGTCTTGACCGCACAATGTTCAGCAAGCTCAACTGGGGCTTCTCCAAGGTGGGCAGTCTGGCGCAGAAGGCCATGAACAGCGTCATGCCTGCCGTGGCGAGGTGCGAGGACGGCAACGAGGGCGAGGAGAACTCCATCATGAAGGCTGCCAACGCCGCTCTGGAGGCACAAACGGAGACGTTCAAGACCCCCATGCCATTCGAGGTTCTGCGCATGGTGGCCAGTCCCACGGGCGGCCACAACAACTTCGACGGCGCGCGCATTACCGTCACCAAGCTTCTCAACATGAACAGTCAGGTACCACATGCCACATGCCACATTCCACATTCCACATTCCACATCCCTCTCACCCGGACATCGATGGATGCGCATATGATAGATAGTTCACACATGCACACACACACCGTTGTTCCCCATTCCATGTCGTCCACTTTAATCCACTAACCGTATCCGCACTCTCCTCTCTCCCTATCTGCAGGTGATGCATACGTACATGCTCGGCTCCAGCCAGACGAGCGGCCAGCCCGTGTACCAGTACCGCGCCTTCTACGGCACGGAGGACAGCACACTACAGGTGGGCAGCGATTTTGACTTCAACAGCGACGGGTACGCCCGCAAGCAGCTGACGCCCACCGACGCAGTGGTGAGCAAGTGGGCTTTTCGCGACGGCAGCAATCACCTGGAGGTGAACTACGAAGGCACCGACGCCAGCTCCTCCTTCGGAGCCACGTACGCGCCCTACGCCGGCACCTTCGGCGGCAGCTTCATGCAGGCTGTCACGCCGTGCCTAGCCATGGGCGGCCTCATCAACGTCAATTGGGAGAAGAAGCAGGTTACCCCTCTACCCTCTACCCCTCTACAGCTGCCACTGCACCACAGTGCTCTCCTCCACCGCTGATACGACCACGATAACAATAAACACTTCCACTTTTACTAACACCACCACCACCACCATCACCGCCGCCACCACCGCCTCAGAGCACCATGGCGTTCGGAGGAATCTACGAGAAGCGTGACCACACAGTGGTGGCCGTGCTGGACGAGGACGCGAGCGTGAGCCTGCAGTACACGCGCCGCGTCAACCCCAACCGCGTGCACCTCTCGTCCGAATACAAGATCAGTCCCACGGACGGCCAGACCTTCGCCTTCGGCGCCGAGTACACCCTCAAACAAGCCAAGCTACAGATGAGCGTGGACTCCAATCTGGTACTCAAGTCGGCGCTCGAGTCGCAGGTACAGCCGGGCATCAAGCTGCAGATGGCGGCGGAGCTGCAGCACGGCTCGGACCAGTTCAAGTGCGGCGTGGGGCTAGCCATGGGGGACTAGTGCCTAGTGCCCTGTTAATGCTCTGTTAGGGACGCCGGGTTAGGGTTAGGGTTATGGGAGGAGAGGACGTGTTTCACGAGGGAAGGTGTAAAATTAAGGTTATTTAAGGCCCGAGGGGAACATAATACAACATACACACAACATAAAGAACCTCAGTTGAGCTCTTCTACACGAGGCGGCGCGTGTTCGTCCTGATCGTCGTCGCCAGCGCCACTGCGTAAGGCGTCGCGCATATCTGCCATATATGCGTCTGTTTGCTGCTGCCGCTGCAGTCGATCCTGCAACACAATATTTGGCAGAGGGACGGAGGTGCAGTGGAAGGAAGGTGTGTTAGAATCCAGCGCACGCAGGCATCTCGGCGCATGTGCGGGGGTGACGGGGCATCCTTACCGCGGCCTGCTTCCGCCTTCTCTCGCGCAACCGTGAGAGCTCCCCATTGAAGTCTCCACTCCACACCAGCCGCGCTGCCAGCACCCCCTCGTCCTCCTCATCCTCGTCCTCTCCGCCAGCGCTCTCCGCCGCTTCGCCCATTTCCCCCGCTGTGTCATTGTCAACTCCCCCCGATGCAGAGAGCGTCTCACCAAAGCGTCTGAGGAAGGAGCGCCCAGCCTCCGCCTCCGCCTCGACCTCTGCTGCGTCACGTCTCTTACCGTCGCCGCCGCCACCCCCCTGCTGACACAGCTGCGCCTCCACCAACGCCTCCACCCGGGGCCACAGAGCCAGGCGCGGCCACTTTGGGTCGTACAGCAGCCGCTGCCCCAGTACCTTGCACACACTCACGCCCTTGCCCGCGCTGCTGCTGCACATAGAGCGAACCACCTTGTATCGCAGCACCTCGTCCAGGCGCCCCACTGAGCTCTGGTCGGCACCTGGGGGGTTATGGTTGTGACGGTTATGGGGGATGTTTGGGTCAGCGTGCATGGCTGCATGACATTGAATCTCGATGTATCCCTATGTGTATGTATCATTGCTCACCTTGAGGGTGCACGGCCGCCCACGTGTCCACCGGCCCAAGGGAGGCGGCGACGGTATTCACAGAGGCCAGCACCAGTTTGGCCATACGCAGGGCCGTGGGCATGTCCACGGCAGTCGCAGCCACAGTAGCAGCAGCGCTGACTTCACTACCACTGCCGCTACCAGCAGCACCCATGCCCGTGCCCTGGCCCACAGCGAAGGCGATGAAGTTCTTCATCCCCGCCACTAACTTGGGCTCGTCGGTGTTGTACTCCGCCATCAGCGGCTCCACCACCGCTCTGTCAAATGCCTCAAAGTCACTCATATTCCAACTCTCAACTATCACCTGTATCTCGCGAAACTTGCCTTTTATCTCTATCTAAAAAAAAGAGCTTCCTTTGTTCGGGACTTTCTCGTCGATTTTTCGCGCGACACCACACCATTTTCTTACGGCCTCACGACATGCTCTCGCTTCGCACTCGTGTGTGACAGTAAAGGTGTTGGTGACGTTCTGGTTTGACTCAGGACGACATAGAAGCAAGTGATAACAACATCACGGTAGGGTTGATACTAAGGACGATAATTCGCCACGAACGAGGCCAAAAGATCGACTCGTATTTGCAATGAGTGCCATGACTACGGAAGAGCAAGTGAATGATCCGCTGTCGTTGACGTCGAAGGACTACTACTTCGACTCATACTCTCACTTCGGGATTCACGAGGAGATGCTCAAGGTGAGCCCTCGTGTGCTGAGCTGCCCCACACCACATAGCCTGTAGGCTCTCTGTCGGCTCTCTGTCGGCGCCACCCTCCTGTTCTCCCTCCCCTTCTCCCTCCTCCTTCTTCTCCGCCCCCACCCCGCCGCTTCGCATCTCCACCTAATGACGACCTCCCAACTCTCTTCGTTCCTTCCTTCCTTCCTTACTGCAGGACACTGTGCGGACACGCGCGTACATGAACGCCATCATGCAGAACAAGCACCTGTTCAAGGACAAGGTGAGGGCCCAGTATATACAGTAGTGTACAGCTGTACGAGTGGAGCGTGTATTCCCCGCGCTCGACCCTAACACACTCGTTCTCCTCCTCGTCCTCTTTTCTCCCCACGCCCCTCACCTCACAGATTGTGCTGGATGTGGGCTGTGGTACCGGCATCCTGTCCATGTTCGCTGCCAAGGCGGGCGCCAAGAAGGTGTACGCAGTGGAGTGCAGCGCGATCGCCGGGCAGGCGCGCCAGATCGTGGCGGCTAATGGCTTCTCGGACACCATCGAGGTCATTCAGAAGAAGATGGAGGATATTGAGCTGCCGTGCGAGTACGTGCATCCGTGTATCCCACCATCTCACATACATACACATACACACACTCACACTCACACTCACTCACACTACTCCTCTCTGCAGATACGTGGACATCATCTTGAGTGAGTGGATGGGGTACTTCCTACTCTACGAGAGCATGCTCGACACGGTGCTGTTCGCGAGGGACAAGTTCCTGCGGCCTGTCACGGGCATTATGTTGCCCGACAAGGCCGTGCTGTACATGTGCGGCATCGAGGACGGGCACTACAAGAGCGACAAGATAGATTTCTGGGACGACGTCTACGGCTTTGACATGAGTGTCATCAAGGACATCGCTCTCAGTGAGCCGCTAGTGGACAGCGTGGATGGACGCTCTGTCATGAGCGATGTCAAGCCTGTTCTTAGCCTCGACATCCTGACGTGCACCAAGGTGAGTGCCGCCGCAGCCGCCGCAACGTCTCCAATCACGGCTATAATGACGTCGACGCGCCATCGTTCCATCAAACTAACACGCCACACCCACCTTCCCACTCACGTCTGTTATCTTGTGCACGTATGTTTTCTTTTGCTACGTCTGTTTTGCACGCAGGCGGACTTGAGCTTCAAGACGGACTTCACTCTGCGCGCCTTCCGGCAGGACTACTGCAACGCTTTCTGCGGCTTCTTCGAGTGCGCCTTCACGCAGATCCACAAGCCAGTGGTGTTCAGCACCAGCCCCACCGCCACCTACACGCACTGGAAACAGACCGTCTTCTATCTGGAGGAGCCTCTCACCATGAAACAAGATGAGACCGTTACCGCCACCATTACCTGCGCGCCCAACAGCGCCAATGCCCGCGACCTCGACATCGCCATCGACTACAGGTATTATATCGCCTATGATATAATATGTTCGCCGCTGAAAATCCCTATGTTACAAGCCTAGTCCTCACCCCCAATCTCTCTCTCCGCCTCCATATCCGTCTCCGTCTCCGTCCGCTATACCCTACGATAAAGCTTCGAGGGAGCCTGCATGGAAGTCAAGAACAAGTGCCAGAACTACCGCCTCAGGTAGAGGTAGGGAGGGCTTTAGGCACAGGCATCTAGGTAGGGAGGATACCGTAGTAGGACCGGCTATGACGCGCTGGTTAGTGTTAATAGTAATAGCGTTACGTAGTTTCAAGTTCTCAGTTCAGTTCACCAAGCACGACCACGCACCTACCACACAGCATCATGCCTCTTCGCTTCGGCCGCAGATCCCGCAAATGGCCATGTGAGACACGGCTCGACGAGAATCCTGTTGTCTGGTCTCGGTACGTCCGACCAAGATAAAAAAGATAATGATGCGCGTGCTATTTGCGTTGACACTGGCATGTTCCGCGTATGCGCAACTTCTGCGCTCTTCGGGTTCCGCGCGGGAAGAGATATCACCGTCCGGAGCGGGGGTCAAGGGTGAGGCACTCAATGAGTGGCCCACAATCGGCATCTTCGCGCAGCCGGCATACGACGATGCAGGCAACTGCGGCGGCTCGTGCCAGTACATCGCGTCGTCGTACGTGAAGCAGATTGAGGCGGCGGGTGCCCGCGTGGTCCCTATCGACTACTACTCCACCACCGCCGAGCTGGACGCCCTCTTCGGGAGTATTAACGGCCTGCTGTTTCCCGGCGGAGGCGCGCCCTTCCCGTCCGGCGCGCAGTACATGTTCGACAAGGTGGTAGCGGCGAATGACGCCGGCGATTACTTCCCACTGTGGGGCACGTGCATGGGCTTTCAATGGCTGCTCATCTGCGGCGCCCGTGACCAGACCATTCTGGACCCCAACGACGGCACGCAGATGGACGCCTACAACATCTCGCTCAACCTGGACTTCACGCCCGCCGCGCCCGCCAGCAAGCTGTTCAAGGACGTCTCGCCGGAGCTGGTGGACGTGTTTGCCCGACAGAACGTGACCATGAACAACCACCACTATGGTATGTGGACGGAGCACTTCCAGCAGACGGACAGCCTGACTGAATTCTACGACCTTCTCAGCACCAATGTGGACCGCAACGGAGACTCGTTCATCTCGACTATTGAGGCGAAGAACTATCCCATCTTCGGCAGCCAGTGGCACCCCGAGAAGAACCTGTTCGAGTGGAGCAAGGATGAGGACGGAACGCCGACGGAGGCCATCGACCACAGCCAGGACGGGATGAAGGCTGCGAGCCTGCCGGGTGCCTTCCTAGTGGAACAGGCGCGCCGCAACACGCACACTTTCCCCGATGTTCAGACGGAGACCGCCGCGCTCATCTACAACTACTCCCCCACCTTCGTGGGGTACCCGGGAGGGCCTTCGTCCTTCGAGCAAAAGTACTACTTCAACTGGGGCACTGACGCCCAGAGAGCTGAGCGGGCGCGGCAGAGAGTCGTGCGCGGCATGGGTGTGGGCATGCTGCTGGAGCGGGAGCGCGAGCCCCGATAGGGTCTAGAAATGCAGGCAGGCAGGCTGGCAGGCAGGCTGACAGGGAACGAGGGTGGAAGGCGTTATGACAGCTGCAGAGGCCAGGTGCAGTGCCGTCATCACGTCTGCGAAAATGTGTAGTTTTAGTCTCTTGGTAGGAAGAGGAGAGGACAGGAGAGCTGAGTAGAGTCGTATTGTTGTTTTAAATGCCATACGAACCATGTCATTAGTGTTATTCATACTGTGCACTTCGTACTAATACCATGTCTTTTGCGTCACTTAATCCTTCCAGCCTTGCCCTCTACCACCGACCACTTACCCACTGCCACTCCTCATCACTAGTCCCCTGTGCTGCGGTCGCGCCCCTTGCGCGCGCGCCTCCTCCCCGACGCAGCGGCCGGCTTGAGCAGACCGTGCGCCTCCAGCAGCAGCCGTGCAGCGTTGTTGATGTACTTGAACCGATCAGGGCCCAGAAGAATCCCTCCGTACCTGCAAAAAGGGTACGGGGAGGGTAGTGAGATGAGTGTTGTTGTTGTTGTTGTTGTTGTTGTTGTTGCTGGTGGTGGTGGTGGCGGCGGTGGTCCTACCAGCGCGTGACGATGACGGCTACTCCATCCGCCCCTGTGAGACGCAGGATCTCCGCCAGGCGCCCCCCGGCAGCATTCTCGCCGTCGTCGTCGTAGTCGTGATGCACCACACCGGTGACAGTGTCTGTGAACCTGAAGGCAGAGATGTTGTGGGTCGCGCGCTGGATGCGGCGATCTTCAAGCAGAGTGTCGCGGAAGGCTGTCACTTCTCCCACGCTCGCCACGCGAGCGAAGTGTGCCTGGAACGTACTCCGGCGCTCTGTGAACGGCTCCCCGCTGACGATAGGCACGCGAAGGGGACAGGCACTACTGTCACCACTCACTCGCACTGGCGAGAAGATGGACAGCGGCAGCAGCGCGCCTCCGCCCCCACCCCCTCTCACCTCCTCGTCATTTCTCTCCTCGTCATTCTCGTCATCATCATCCTCGTCATTCTCGTCATCATCATCCTCAGCATCTCCCCCCTCACCGTACTCTCGAGCAGCTACCTCCCTCAGCACCTCGATGGCCTGGTACAGCACGCTCTCACCCGGCTCGCTCTCCGCCAGCACGGCCTGCGGGGATAGGGGGGTGTTGGAGGTATTGGGGCGAGAAAGGTGTTAGAGGTGTAAGGGGGACGCAGCAGACATGTAATGGGTGTTTGGGTTTTAAAGGTGAAACTAGGGCTATTATGGGCGGTCCTGACATACCAGCATGGCGGCGCGCATTTCGCGGTATACCCTCTGGGGCACGTGTGTGTTGTTAGGGTGTTGTTAGGGTGCTGGGAGGGGTGTGGATGTCTCACGATGAACCACGAAGCATGAAAGACGAAGGACGAAGCACATACCTTGGGTGCACAGCCGTGCAGCGCGATATCGAACTCGAACTCACCACCAGCAGCAGCACTAGTACCAGCACTAGCACTAGCACCAGTACCAACATCAGCACCGGCCGCTGCTGTAGGGACATGGACAGGGTAGCCCGGGGGCAAATGGAAGCTGACGCTGGAAAGACCTCTCCGCGCAGGAATCTTGCCCTGATGCGGCTCGTGGAACATGAGCAGTGCGCTCTCGCCCCGACCCCCACCATTTGACACGGCCTCGGCGTCGGCCGGCTGGTAGGAGATACAGTCTTCGCCGAAGATGGACAGCAGCACCAGCAGCTCCTCGCTCTCGAACGCAGCACTCATCGTACCTTCAAGATAGCTATTGTAACAGAAGATACTCACCACTCACGTTCCATCCATCACTTCAACAAACCAGAAGGACACCCTCACAGCTGTAAATGAAGGTGCAAAGGTGTAAGACCAAAAAGCGCCGATTTTCGAGGGTCGCGCAAAAATGAGGCGGCAAATTTCGAGGCTGTTTCCTCGGACCTTCACGCGAGATATCACTGCTGGGGACGCGTGTGTAACAGGGACTGACGCGAAGATGTCGACGGGCGAGAAGGACACATCGGACGTGCTGGCGGTGCTACAGGCCAAGGGCGACACCTTCGCCAAGGCCACTGTGGTCGAGAAGAAGCGGCTGGCCGACTTGGAGGACGCCATCGAGCACATTAGCGCCGAGACGGTACGTTTCTCTGTCGTTTCAGTCCTTTTATGATGATCTACACGCCTCCTGAGTGGACCGTCGAAGCCGAGTACACACCCCTCGTGCCCTCACTCCCCTCTCCAACCAAAACCCTAACCAACTTCACTCACTCGCCCCCTTGGTTTCACTCACCATCACCCCTCAGGCGAAGTACCGGGAAAAGGCGAAGCTGTCGGCGATCGACGTGATGAATCAGCACATCCTCACGCCCAACCCGGCCTACCAGCGCGCGGACGGCGTGACGGTGGGCAAGGACGCGGACCAGGTCACGAAGAAGGTTCTACGCGTGTTGGAGGTGAAGCTAGACAAGCTGATGCAGCAGAGGTCAGAGGTGGAGATCTCCAACCAGAAGCTGCGCACGCAGATTGACCACATGCGGCAAGTGCGTATGCAGACGGACAACTCGCACACACGCTTTGAGTCGAGCATGGCGGCCACCAAGGAGAAGATCGAGACCATCCTGGCCAGCGCCACGGACGTGATTGAACAGCGCGAGATGCTCCTCGAGCTCAAGGTAGCCGCTACACGCTGTACCGCTTTACGCTATAATCACGCGCATCTCAACTTACCACTCCTCTATCCGCCTCTATAATTCCTCGCACTAAACACTCACACACTAAACT
>Ga0308003_1001423_pt1 | contig 10526 bp, 12 predicted proteins | sample Neamet36_FD_203159 | JGI IMG/M metagenome (GOLD analysis project Ga0308003, IMG submission 203159) | Marine microbial communities from water near the shore, Antarctic Ocean - #36 | ecosystem: Environmental > Aquatic > Marine > Unclassified | place: Southern Ocean | collected 2014-06-06
TTTTTGCTACCGAATCTGTTGAACAAGTTTTTAACGGAAATGTTGATTTTGGTAAGAAGGTTGTCTGCACTATTCAGAAATTAGGTGATCTTGTTTCAAAGATGTATTTGCGCGTAAAGCTACCCGCCCTAGGGGCCGGTCAATGTTGGTGCCCACGTGTCGGATTTGCTCTTCTAAAGTATTTGGAGTTGCGTGTTGGCGGTACCCCTTGTGAAAAGCAAGATGGTAGCGTTTGGTACAATGTCCGCTACGAATTGGAACAAGACTTGAATAAGACTGCTGCCATGGACGAGATGATTGGTGACACTGCTGCCCTAACTGTTCCTGGTGGCGGAACCCCAGTCCACGTTATGTGGATTCCCCTAAACTTTTATTGTTGCAGAGTTGATGGTCTAGCCATTCCTCTAGTTGCTACCCAGTATCACGATACCCAAGTTGAAATTGAATTTAATTCTCTAGACAAGTTGGTTTGTGGTCCTGGTGCAGAAGGCGTCACTGCTAGCATGATTAATTGCTCTTTGTTCGCCGATTACGTTTACCTTGGTAATGTTGAACGTAAGAAGTTCGCCGAGTCTTCGCACGAATATTTGATTGAACAGGTTCAAACCAATAATGGCGAATCTGTTAACTCTTCATCTCAAAAGTTCCGCATCGATTTTAACCATCCTTGCAAGGCTCTTCACACTGTTGTCCAACAGGAAAAGTTTACTAGTGGTAAGAAGTTTCTAGCATGGAATCCTAAGAACTGGGAAGCCACTCGTGTCCTCGCTACCAAGCGTGCTGCTCTAGCTTTCGGAACTCTAAACACCACGTCTGGTGTTTATGAAGGTGGTGCTATTGTTAATACCGATTTGGCTGCCGCTATCACTGCTGCCAGAGTTGCTGGTGTCGATATTTCTGGCAATGCTTTGACTGATGCCGATGCTCTATTGGTTCTGGGTCATCCTCTAGATGATCGTTATGTTTCAATGACTGTTGGTGAATGGGCTACTGAAACCGGGGTTGCTCGTACCGTTGTTGATGGCAGTGATGGTCTTGCGGCCGGCGATTGTGTTGTTAATGATTGGACCAATTTTGGTATGTTCTTGAATCGTTCTGGTAACCCAGTTTCTGAAATTTTAATCCAATTGAACAACTCCGAACGTCTTTCCAAGAGAGATACCAATTATTACAATTATGTCCAGGCTGTTCAGTGCTTTAAGTCTGCACCCACGGCTGGTTTAAACAGTTATTCATTTGCCCTTAATGCCGTTGATCATCAACCATCCGGTACCTGTAATATGTCTAGAATTGATAATGCTTCCATTCATATGGATTTTGTCAGTAGCGCCTACGTCAATGTTCAAGGAAAGTGGACTTCCGTTGCCGTCTCTCCTTCTACTGCCGCAAAGTGCACCATCCTTGCCCCCAATTATAATGTATTCCGTTCCATGGGTGGTATGGCCGGTATTGGTTTCAATAATTAAATACCCAATCTTAATCGAAACAAAAAACTTGTCCCAAACAATATATTTTAATATATGGTTTATAAAATAAATGGATTTATTGATAATATAATTAATATCCTAAAAAATTAAGTTCTTCAATTGTTAGGTAATTATAAATATCTTCAATAGTAGAACTTTCTTCAATATTTGTTAAAGTTTGATCAAGTTTAATAATATTTTCGCGAACAGATGTGTAATTAACCACAATACTTTCAATCTTCAATATATTGTTATCATCTTCAATATCGAATGTTATGTTTTTGAGTTGTCTATCAATAGTTTTTGTGACAGATGATAAAATGTACTTTCGTATCTTGTTATCATCAGAAAGCATATTGTTGCTTAATTTATTTAAAACAAATTCTTTTACATTATGCAGAGAAAGGTTTTCCTTTTGATCGCGTTCCAGAAATGTTCCAATAAGGTGTTGCTTAATAGTGTCAGACATTACTGAAATTATCATTATGTATGCATAGAATAGTTTAATCAATTTTTTATAAAAAATGAAATTTATATAGGTTTAAACTAAATTGAATATGATTAATGATCGAAATCAATAACATTGAAAATGCTGTATATTATTCTGATGGAACAAATAAAAAACATATATATGAAACAATTGATGATGCCGGAACAGAAGATATGTTAATGGAATTATTTGACGGGTTGTATGAAATAACAACAATTTATGATGAAAATAATCCATTAGTAATATGTCATATGGATTATAAAAATAATGATCATTTGCAAAAGAATAAATCATTTCCCCAATTTCATGGAAAAATAATTATCTTTCGCACATATTCGCAAACACAAATTGTAATATTTGGTGGAGATAAATGTTTATTGCACAATATTCCACAAGTAATAATTGTAAAAAATTAAAGAATAGTAATATAAGAATTTGTTAATTTATATAATAATGAATTATGAAGTTTTATGCATCAAACCAAATAATGATTATGCGTACGAATTATACAAAAATAATGAAGAACAGATTGCTAGAAATGATTCTGGATACGATTTATATTATTGTGGGGAAACAATTACCATTATGCCATTTCAAGAACAATTATTAGGTTTGGGTATTTGTGCAGAATTATTGGGAGAACCACATGGTTATGAATTATGGCCTAGGTCATCCATCAGAAAAACACCATTGCAATTATCAAATAGCATTGGTTTAATTGATTTTGGATATCGCGGAGAAATTATGGCAACAGTTAGAAATCTTAGTAATGATAATTATATTGTTAAAAAAGGATCTAAATTATTTCAATTATGCATGCCTAATAAAAAACCATTTCGTGTTGAAATTATTGGAACATTAAGTGAAACAATTCGCAATAAAGGTGGATTTGGATCCACTAATAAATCTCCATATATCAATGAAATTAATTTATAATAAATAAAATACATAATAAATAAAATATATTTAAGCAAAATAAGCTTGACGATGTTCACATTCCCAATATTCATCTCCGTAACTAGCGAATAATTCTGTTCTAGGTTCAATATCTTCTGTGCTAGCTAAAAATACCCTTCTTTTTTTACCTATCAATAATTCTCCAGTTTCAATATCTCTTGTTTGGACATCAAATTCACAATTTGTTTTAAAATCAGTTTTATATGTATCATTAATCATTGCAATAATGCTTCTTGGAAAACGCGAACCATCCACGAACCATTTTTTATTAAGGGTAAATGAGTAATCTGTAATATTTTCATCTCCACATAAAATTTGTCCTTCATAAAAACCAATTCTTGTTCCAGAAGGAATAAATGTATCAGACCATACTCCATTTCCAGAATTAGGTATTTGAGATGTTCTGACACGAAGAAGCAAATCTGTATTATTCCAATAAAACTCTGGAGATTTTTTTAATTGTATAGGTCTTCCAAGTTCTTTACTAATATTTTTTTTAGACATTAATATACTTATTACTTTTTGTTAAAATAATTTTTTTTCATTTTTTCCGTTAAAACAAGTTAAATATATACATTGTTAACTATTAATGCTAACTGACAGTAAAGATGATTTTTTAGATGAAGATCCAAGAATTTCTAGTCAACGATGGGCACTAGTATCGGTAGTTAGTCCAGCATCTATTAATGCCGGACCAGATTTTGATTGGTCATCGACAACTCCTAACGGTGATCCATGGTTATTTAGATTGTTAAAAATTAGATTTGTATGTGAAACAATGGAACAAGCTGAGGCCAAGAAAAAGTTTTTACATGATATTGATGCATATCATAATATTTATATCATGCCCGTTGGTAGATGGGGACCATTTGAAGATTCAGAAGATTTTGCAGAAGATGTCCAATATAAGGATGAACAAGCAAATCAAATTATGAAGTCTTTTAAAGAACATCAAACAAAGGCAGATGAATTTGATACATCTAGACGCATTAATGCCAAGAATGACGCAGATAGAAGACGAAAGCTTATGGAAAAGAGAAATAAGAAAAAGGAATCTGATGCGAAGCATGCATTAACCGAGACAGATAATATTCTTGCCAATGAAATTGTAGCCGAAAATTTAAAAAGTATTAATGAACTTTCTATTGAAGAATTAAAATTAAAATCTTTAGAATTAGATACTATTATTTTGGACGAAACTGAAAAGAAGAAGATCAGGAATGAAAAAAGTATTGAACAAAATAATTTGAAGAAGATTGAAAATGAACGAGTTTTAGAAATGCAACGTGTACAAAGACAAAATGCTAAGAATGATGTGGATGATGCAGAGGACGTGGATGATATTCCAATGAAACATGAGGAACAAGTTTCGACTACAGAAGACATGATTGTTAGAGATTTTGTTGCAGAAAACCAACATCTAATTCAAAAAAAAACCGAAGATAATGATAAAGTTACAAAGAATATTGAAACGACTGAAGAAAAATTAAAGGAACAAAGAAAATCAATTTTACGTATTGATGCAGAAAAGAAAAAAATTCAAGATAAGATTAATGAAATTCGAAATCGTAAATAAGTTAACATAATATAAATGTTATTTAATTATAATGAAATTATACAAATATAATATAATTTTTTTAATTTTTGTCACATTGTTTATTTTACTAATTTTTGTTGTGATATTTGACCATAAAACAAGAATTACATATTTTAATATTGGTAATAAAATTATAATAATATTAAAAAAGAAACTGAATGGATTATATAATCAAGAATGGTTGAATTCAAAAAAACAAAATGACAAAGAAACACAAGAAACAAATATATCATTCAAAAAGAATTTTAAAATATTATTCAATAATCCAAGTCCATGGCCCGGATTAAATCAAACTATGTTTGTGGAAAAACAAGAATTGTCAGAAAGTAAAGGTTTAATTAATAAAAAGTCAATTAATAAAAAGTCAATTAATAAAAAGTCAATTAATAACGATGTATCCATAGACGAAGATTCCAATAATATATTTATAGATGATACAATAGGTTTTTGGATTTAGATTTTCGTAACTTTAATAATTTGTTTTCGTGTTCCACACATTGTCATTAAATCTACGACACCTTTACGTTTGCTATGATCTTCGTCAAAATTATCTTTATTATATTTTAACACACGCTTCGATCCAATTACAAATGGTTTAGGAATTTTTGCCTTGAACCATTTTACTTTTTTACAAATATCAGAAGAATTTAATCTATTATTAATGACCATACATCCATAATCATCCGTAGTTTGTCCAAAAACTTGATCAAATAAATCAAAATTTGGAAAAACACCTGCATAATGATCAAATAATTTTCTTCTATTTGAATATTTTCCTTCGGCTAATAAAAATATAAAATCAAAGTTACTTCTTAATTCTGGCTGAATAGAAACTGAATACTGCATTGACAACATAAATGGAGATATTTTATAATGCCGACCTTCATTAAATATGGCTAAAATATTAGGATCTTTTAGCCATAAATGTTTACTGGACATACAGTCGTCCATAATTAAATAAGACAAATCATTAGTTGGTTTTTTACCCATTTTCTTTCTGTCATTATTGAGATCAATTAAATATGATTGTCTATTAAGAAAGTTTTGAATTATTGATCCGTCATACACATGATGAATGAATGATTCTGGTACAAATTCTTCATAAAATTTATTCATTTTACTCGTTGGTGCAATAACTGTTCCGCATCCCACGCCACACTTAAACATGTGATCCATAATTGCTTTCATTACAAAAGATTTACCAGATCCAGATGGTGCAATTAAAGCGATTCTTGGACACATTGGGGCCCCGTCTTTATCGGTTACCAATGTGTCCAGATCAAATTCACCAATATCAAAGTTATTACTAGACATAATATACATATATGACATAATAAAAAAATGAAATATAAATTGAATAACTATAAATGATAAATTATACCAATGAACTTTCATCGTTATTCGTCTTTAGAAAACAACTACAATGTTAAACAACTGCAAAATATCCAAGTTGCAAAAGATGTTGAATGGATAGCCACTGAAAAAATCCATGGTGTAAATTTTTCCGCAACAGTTAATGATGATACAATTAAATGGGGTAAAAGAACTGTATTCATTGATGATGATTTAAAAAATTTTAATAATTGTCATCTTATTGATAAAAGATACAGAGAAAATGTATTTGAAGTTTTTAAAGATATTAAAAAAACATATTCACATGTGTCACATATCCAAATTTTTGGGGAATTATGTGGTGGCGGATATGAAAATTATTATTTCAATTGTGATACAACACTTCAAAAAATTCAAAAACAAATTCAATATTCTCCTAATTTGGAGTTTATAGTTTTTGATATTGCAGTATTTCATAATGAATCAAAAGTATTTTTAAATTTAAATAATGTTATTTTACATTGCAACACTCATTTAAATACTGTTGGAATTTTACATAGAGGAACATTAAAAGAAATGTTAAAATTAAATCCAAATTTTATTACTACTGTGCCAAAACGTTTTGGTTTGCCATTAATAGAAAATAATTGGGCAGAAGGTTATGTTATTCGACCATTCAATGAATTTTCATCCAAGAATGGAAGATTATTGACAAAAATTAAAGGATCCAAATTTAGCGAAACATGTGGAAAAGAAATATTTTTACCAGATTCAATGTACACCGATGAACAAAAGAAAATGGTTTCTATATTATCAACATTTATTAATATCAATAGATTTGATGCAGTAGAATCTAAATTAAACGATACTGAAAAATTAAATAAGCATAAAATTGCTGGATTAATTTTAAAAGATATTCATGAAGAATATGAACAGCTGTATCCAATTGAATTAACAAGCTCTGATATTGCAAAAATTAATCATGATTTTAAAAGAAAACATGATTTAACAGTATTTAGCATGTTTTACCAAACAATCATAGAAAATATATATAAATATGAAAAGATGAAAAAACTTCAAGATCACTTAAAATGCAGAAAATCGATCCAAATACATATCATGAAAGAAATTGTAATTCAATATGATGATTATAAATCTTTTCAAACATTAGTATAATTTCAAACATTGATGCACATTAATTTATTCAAATAATTCTTCAATTATATTAATAATATCATTAATCATTGTTTTTCCAACATTGGTGACAACAATTCCTTCTGAATTTTCAATTGAACATCTGCATTTAGGATGTTCAATAATAATATCATTTCCTTCATAATAAACACAAAAAAATTGTTGACCATACTGATAAAATAAATAAATAAAATAATCATCATCATCAATAAGACATTTACATATGCTGTCTTTGCCATTATTATTAAATATATATTGTGTTCCATCATCAATTTCAATACTTGTATAGATATCAAAACATGATTTATGCAGCAGTTTCACATCATATCCGCTGCTAGGAATTTTGGATTTTATGGAAGGATCTAACATATTTTTTAATAAATCATTTTCATACAAAGAATCTAAAAAATCCCAATTCATTATATTTAATAGTGGTTTATTCACAGATGCCAATGTAAATTTCTTTTTAATTTTATCTGTAATATTCATATCATCATTATCGACAGACACCATAATAATTTTTGGTTTTATATTTTCTATAATGTCACTACATTTTGTAATTCTTTTTCGAATAATCAACAGTTCTTGTAAATCTGACGCATTATTTATTTCAAAATTAGTCAGTTTTTGATATAATTCATGCAACGATGCATTAACATTATCAACATTTATATCAAAATCATAATTATCTCCGTCATCACTGTTGGCAAAATCTTCAATGTCTTTTTTAAATTGAGTTAATTCGTTTAGTGCTTTAATTTTGGCTTTAGTAGATGAACTTGATGATAATATTTCAATATTGCGTTGCATTAAATTTATTACATAACTATTATTCAAGTCTAGATTTTATTATTAATTAATGACTGTTACGATTACTTCTATTAAAACAAAGTTATCTTCATTTATTGCTAGAAATGAAGAATTTAAAAACGTCACTGTATCTTGTGTTATTAAAAAAGTAAATTCATATGATTATAAAACATATATAGATATTGTTGATCCAAATAACGAAACAATATCTATTAATGCAACTATTAGTGCAACTATATATAAAAATGATATTAATGTTGGAGATAAATTATTAATCACTGCTAATGTAACTTATTATAGAGATGTGTCATTATGTATTAAAACATATAAACATGAAATTGCTGACATATCAAATTATGAAAAAGTTTTGACAAAATTAAAAGACAATCAAATATTACAAATTCCACATAAAGTTATTCCAAATGTAATAACAAATATAGCAATAATAAGTTCTGCACATGCATCGGGATTAAAAGATTTTCTAGATGTGATTACAAGTTTATATTTATGCAATGTTTATATATTTCACATCACATTGCAGGGAAAATTTATGGAAGAACAATTTTTAAATGCAATGAAAAATATTAACAATTATAATGTGGATGCAACAATAATTATTAGAGGCGGTGGAGCAAAAATAGATTTAGAATGGTTTGATAATTATAATATTGCCAAATCTATTAAATTATCAAAAATACCAGTAATATGTGGAATAGGTCATGAAACAGATTTAACAATTGTTGATTCTGTGGCAGATAAAAGTTGCACCACACCAACACAGGTTTCTTATTTTATTAAATCTATTGTGTCAAAGCAAAATGCATTACTTTCAAATATTAAAATAAATATATCCAATATATTATTATCTTTGAATACGTCATTATTATCTATTGATATGTCTATTAAAAATTATGCATTAAATCAAAAAGATCACATCAAAGATATTTTAAATAAAGTAAATTCTGAATTTGAAATAAAATACAATAGTATTTCAAATATATATAATGATAAAAGTTGTCAATTATTTCATGATAATCTTGAGAAAAACATTATTAAAACAGAATCATGTAAAAAATTGTGGAAAAATGTAATAAATAAATCATTATTAAATCTTAATGAAATATTAGAATCACAAACTGTAATGATTCTTAATGAAACTACCGATAATTATATTAAAACAAAAGAAGATTTTATGAATGCAAAACATAAAAAACATAAAATTTGTATACATTTTATGGATGGGACGATATATATTTAATTATAAAATCCACCGGTCAGTATTGGCTGGACAGATTGAAATGACATTGAACTATTTTTTTGACAAATTACAAATTCGCATATAAACCAGACCATTAGAGAAACTAACAAAGGAATTTTAGGATTTATTGGTTTATTGGTTGATTCAATACATTTGCAATCAATGTACATCATAACATAAATAAATAATCCTGATAAAAATGATACTAAATATGAATTCATTAATATCATTGTACATAAAAAATTTAAACTTTGGTATTTTTGATTCGTTTGTCCTGCACATAATTTTGTACAGATGATTCTACAGTGGTTTTTGGATAAATATTTATTTTATTAATAGAATTCTGGTTTTTAACACTTACTACCCTACTGTATTCATTATTACTAAACAAGTCTAATGTTATATTATTATGATATGCTGGACTGTCTTCCGGAAGAGCCATTTTTGACAATGAAAATGTTTTGTGTTTTTGGATATCATTATTCTTTTTAGTTTCACTCTTTTTAGTTTCACTCTTTTTAGTTTCACTCTTTTTAGTTTCACTCTTTTTAGGTTCGGTTTCTTTAGGTTCAGTTTCTTTAGGTTCAGTTTCTTTAGGTTCAGTTTCTTTAGGTTCAGTTTCTTTATTATTAAAAATAGGATTTGAAGAATGTTTTATAACAGATTCATCATTATTATTTGTACTTTGAGTGCAAGTAACATGTTCCAATACATGTTCCGCGCTTTTCTTTTGAATTGTTTGTAATTGTTCGGTTATTACATCATTTTTATCTCCGACATAATTATCTAAAATATATTTTAGCGGAATGATATTTGTTAATGCAGTATCAATACTTTTATTAATAATAGATTTAATTTCATTTATATTCTTTTGATTTAATATTTCGTCATTTGTTTTGACAAATAAATTGCAATTCATAAATATTTTTTCAGCACTTTGAATATATGCCATATGAACAAATTTATTAATTGTAATATTTGATGGACATTTAATAAATTTTTGTTTTGCAGATGGTGTCATTGTCATAAGCATAATAATTGTGGTTATCACAATATTAAAAAGTTGATCTAAATAATCAGCCATTTGTGATTCATATTTAATGCGATTTACTTCATTTTTTAACATAGAATCACTCCATGATGGAATTGCTTTGAGAAATGCACAGAATTCTTCTAATCCTTGTTTGTGGTTAATTTCAAATGCTTTATCAAATAAACTTTGAAATCCAACAAACATGATGGGTTGTAAGATAGAAGAAAGTTGATCGGTGTATAAACAAATAGTCATTTCCTTTTCTTTTAAACGGTTCATAATAAATTACTATACTATATTTTTTAATATGATTCAACACTAACATGAGATGAAATATATAAATAAAAATGTCAATAGTTAATCATTTAGCGGGTTTTAATAAAATTAGA
>Ga0308003_1001427_pt1 | contig 10518 bp, 5 predicted proteins | sample Neamet36_FD_203159 | JGI IMG/M metagenome (GOLD analysis project Ga0308003, IMG submission 203159) | Marine microbial communities from water near the shore, Antarctic Ocean - #36 | ecosystem: Environmental > Aquatic > Marine > Unclassified | place: Southern Ocean | collected 2014-06-06
GACAGTGAACTCCGTCTCAGAGCACAGAACGACTACACCGACGAACACATGGACGTGTAGGAGTGACTTGATTCCCTCCAAGTCTCTCGCGTTTCACGGAAAGCGTGTCTGGAGGTCACTAATCTTTCAACCCCCAAACTGACCCTGCACGCACCAGTTTACATACCACTTCCAAAACCCAATTGGAGAGGTGTGTTTCAGCGCCTGTCACCCTGAGTGAGTCGAATACTGGGTGTTGTATGACGTAAGGGTGGGGTAATAGGGGCATAAATGCGGTTAGTCGTTTTATTTGCCACAGTGATGGTATTTGGGTCCTGTGAGGCCGCTGCTGCTGTGGTGGAGAGTAGTGTAGGGACGGGCGGTGAAGTAGGAGTTGGACATGACGGAGATGGTCGTGGGTATGGGAATGGAGGTCGGGTTCATGCTTATATAGAGGTGGTGGGCGGGCTGGGTAATCAACTGTTCATCATTTGTGCGGGGCTGGCGCATTCGTACCGGCACTTAGATGTGGACCTGGTCTTGGTGGATGGCATCAGAGACCGTCCTCAGTACTGGGAGACAGTGTTTGCGCATGTGCAGCACTACTGGGGACCGGATAAGAATGACGACAACATCATCATGTGGGAGGCGGACACGGCAGACTCGCCATGCAGGTATAACTTCATTTACCCGAAGCACTCGCGCATGCCTGACAAGCTCCCCCTGCACTTGGAGGACGTGGCGACGCGCTATGAGCCAATCGTGCACTACCCTGGGCAGGACTACTACATCCTCGGCTACTTCCAGGCGGTCGCACACATTGCAACCCACTGGCCCTGGCTGGAGGAGGAGCTGGGTCTGACGCAACAACGCGCCACGCATGCGGCTGTCTGGGATGCTTCGCCGCTGAGGAACAGTTTGGGCCGAACCGTGGCTCTTCATTTCCGGCTGGGGGATTACAGCACCTCTTACCAGCATATCTACATCATTCTGCGAGAGGAGTACTACGTGGCGGCGCTTTCGGCCCTGGTGGCCGCCACTCATCGTGACGACTGGATCGTGTTGTGCTTCGAGGCCGGAGGCAGCGAGGCGGACAGAGCGGAAGTGGGAGCATTGATCGGACGCCTGCGCGCAGTGTTTCCACATATGCAGTTCACGTCACCCCCCGATGGTCTGAGCGACGTAGAGCAATTCTTTCTCATGTCTCTCTGTCTGCACCAAATTATCGCCAACAGCACCTTCAGTTGGTGGGCGGCCTTCTTGAATACCAACCCCTTGCGCTGGGTGTTCCATCCGTCGCATTGGTTTACGAATAGAATAGCCATTAACGGCACGGGGGACCTAATTCCGGACCATGATCCACTCTTGGTCCGCTGGCAGAGCGTCCCTGTAGGACGGGCGGTGCGCACGGAGCTGATGCTCACGATAGAGAACGTCGGCAAGGCCCGCGTTGTCCTCTACGAGCACGACGACCACAAGATTCTCGCCGATAGTTTCGCCCGGGAAAATCATCTTGACAAGTTTCAGAAGGAACAGCTCGTCAGTGCATTGGCTCAGCGCATCGGTCAAGCCTAGTCGGCGGCGGGGGTGGGAAAGGTTCTTTTACGTCTCAAATGTCTACTTACTTCTTACTTCTTCGCACTTCGTACATGATACTTCCAAATAAGTAGGAATCACGTCGTTAATCATAAATAAATCACATCAAACATCAGACGAATATCCAACAAGTACCTCTCGTAGTACGAGTCTAATAGAGGTAGAACTGGTTGTCCTGCAAGTTGATTCCGAAGCCACCCCGGGCACTGGAACAGCGCCTGAGAACATCGAGGCCCAGGACACAGGCGGGAATTGCCCCGTGTCTTCATGGGAGGGGCAGGGACAGTGTTAGGTGTGTTAAGGGTTGACGGCAGGCAGACAGCACGCCATGTGCGGCGTGACGCTACTCTCATAGCACTCACCTATTTGAACCAAGCCATGTATATCTGCAGCGAAGATACCCAAGCCAGACAGCTCTTTTCTCGTCACCGCGCAGGTGTCAAGAGCCAGCCTCCGCATTGGCTGTGACCTGCCGTCAATACCGGTGCACTCGAGAGGCAAGACAGGTACATCCGAGATGGAAACACCCAGTGCCTCACAGGCAGCAGGGTTGGCAATGGTGTGCGTGGCCCCTAAATCCACCATAGCGGTAATGGGGAAGCGGGCCAGACCGCGCGTGATAAGAAAGTCGTCCGGCACCACGAGCCCTGGGAAATGCGACGACACTTTGAGCTGGTGTACTGCTGGGGCAGAAGCATCTCCGGTGGGCCAGCCTCCAGACGTGGGTCGTTGTGAATGTGGAAAAAGAAGGTTTTGGAAGGCGATAGCCCTTCCAGAAAGCTCACGCCGAGCAAACCATCCACACTGGTCGGCATGGCGGAGGCTTATCCCTTGGACAATATAGAGGCGACCAGCCCTGCGGCAGGAGCCGATGCACTACCTCCAGTGCCTCCTCCCCGCGTGTACAATGGCAGAGGCAGGTCCACAGCTCCACCGTTCGCGACACTGGAGCCACTCATACCCACTTGCGTCTGGCGCTGTATGCAGACGTGGAGACCCATACGTGTGGCTGTTTGACACCGCAGCAGATTCACGCTCGCACCCGTGTCGATCATGAGCTTCAATTCGGGTTAGGCGTCGTCGAACACTCGTGCCGCGTAGTATCTACCACCATCCACAGGCTCTAAGCCGTAGCGCACCACGAGCTGCTGCTCTGCGAGGGCAGCCAGTTCGTTTTCCTCATAGTAGCATGCCATCGACACCCCGTGCCGCCGCAGTATCGTCTTGAGCGTCCTCGCCTTGATGCCCGAGTCACGGAGTCGCGCGGACTTTTTGTGTCTCTCGGAGTGAGACCGCACAGCTCTTTGTGCACTCTTGACGCTTGACTGGGGGGTTAGTGTGATGATGAAGGTCTTGGTGAGCAGGCTGAAGGTCCCAGCGAGCAGCTGGCCTGGTGAACGAGGCGATGTGGGAGCACTGCGTCGTATGAGTGTGAATGTGAATGCTGCGGGCGTCAAGGCTGTGTCGGATGCGGTGGTGGGCGGTGGTTCAGCAGGAACGGATCCGGAGGCACCCGAGAGGGCCCGGAGAATGACGGTGAAGCTCCCAGATGAGCAGGGTATGCGTTCGCGCATCAGGAAGGACGGTCGGGGGGTGCAGGTGCTGCTGGATGAGCGCCGAATTATCCACCGCTTGTTGCAGCTGGACGACATAGAGTCGGTGGACTTTCTGTTGGACAGTGACAAGACGGTACTGTACAAGATGAAGATGATCGTGTGGTCGTTGGGGCTGCACATGCAGGTGCTCAGCGAGGACGGGAGCAAGGTGCGTGTGCAGGGCTACAAGAAGTGGGGCAGCACGCCCTTCTCCAGCATGAACTTCACCTTGGGCGACCACAACGAGCCGGAGGTGAAGAACTCCTTCAAGCACCGCTTGCAGCACGACCTGTGGAAGCAAAGCTCAACCGAGTGGATGGGTCGTCTTGCGGATGCGAGTGTCATTTGCTCCCACAAGGGGACCGTCGTGCATGTCGCAGTGGCGGTGGACAAGGGTCGCGGCCACGAAAAGGACGCGTCAGGCAGCAGCGCGAACAAGGGTCCCATTGCGTTGCGGGTAAACTACCGCGAGCGCACGTTTGCTGTGGGAGTCATTCCCGGCACGAGCACCAGACGCGAGCTCGGGGACAGCGATGAGGAGTTGCTGGCGGCATCCGCCGTAGAGCACGCCCTCGGCCCATATGTGTCTGCGAGCCGGGCGGACTCCCCTGGCGCCACGGCTCCCACACAAGTGGTGCAAGTCACTTGCACGGTGCATGCCACGAGCGGATTCGTCGACCCGGTGGTACTGGCGATGAACGGCGCGTCGGTTGCGCTGAGGAAGGCGGGGTTCTCGTGCGACTCTAACTCTCTCGGGTCATCGTCGTCGTCGTCGTCGTCGTCATCGTCATCGTCATCGTCATCATCGTCATCGTCTTCTCCTTCTATGATGGAAGTTTCCTCCGTTGTGGCGAGTGAGGACGACGGGACTGGAGCAGAAGCAGCAGGCGATGGGGCAAGTAGTGTGGTGGAGGACGTCGCATCCGCGCGCGAAGATGGAGTGTTTGCGATGCAGGTGTCACGTGCACGGTCATTACTAGGGGGCTGGTCGAAACACCGGTGGAGACACCATTTGTCCGGGCGGGAGGTGCCGGGACAGCATACCATGGACGCATCCACAATCGCGTATGGAACCACGGACGGTTCTTCCGTCGGCTCAGACCTGCCCGTGCCCGGCGACGAGCTGCGTGTCGTGGCCACCCAGCATGGTATTATCTCCGTGGACATGAGTTCTTTCCCCGGATCGGAGGGCGTGCCATGGCACAACCTTCACAGTATCCAGCAATTGATGCGCTCAGGCTCGTACACAAGACCCAACCTTCACCAGCTGGCGACGAATGGAGGTGGCAAGACGATTCTCCTGAACCAACAGAAGAGTTTGGAGAAGTGGGGCGAGGGGACTGCGGCGACGGACGAAGCAGACAGCGAGGGCGGGAGTGGTACCTCCCACTCTCACGCGGAGACCCTCCCTGGGCCGTTCCAGCCCCTCGTGTTAGAAGCACAAAGCTTGTTCCTCCCCGTCGTGGAAGACTGGCTCTACGACAGACACGGAGTCTTGAGCTTGTCACACGTCTCGGATCGGATCGAGCGCGAAGAGAAGGAGATGGCGGCCGCTGGGCCCGACGCGGGCCTGGACCCTCCCAGCAACTTCTACACCTTCAAGGGGAGTGTGGAACACTTTGTCAATGCGGACTACAACGCGACACCGGAGTCAGCCGACCTGCGTCACGCCTTGTCTGAGAAGGATGGTCCAGCAGTGGTGGCGGCCATTGAGGATCGTCTCCGTGCAGCCTTCTACGGTGTAGAGGCCAACACGTCCCAGACGAACAGCTTACACCTGCCGTCATTACCACACCTAACTTCTATCGATATGAACGACGGCGAGGAGATTGAGTTCTCTCTCATCGCAAAGGGTATTTTCAGAGATGCCCTACGGGCCGGTATTCTCAAAAAGAACTCCGCCGCGACCAAGAGGCTTCATTCGTGGCGCTCGCGTATTGGTACTTCAACCGAGACGGAGAAGGACGCAGGGAAGAACGGCGGAATAGGGAGCAACCAGCAGTACAGAGTGCCTCACGTAGTCGGCCATCAGTCGGGGACTGTGAATCTGGGAGCCATGCCTGGCCTACACGGCGGTGTGCTCACGAAAGACTCGCTCACTGGGGGCTCTCTGATGGCATCGGTCACTCTGGGTTCTCTAGGAATGGCCAGCGTGCAGATCCCAAGCTCCGCGCAGCCACCATACAAGCGCACAGCCTTCGTGCAGCACCAGCCCAACGACAACCTACAGCCCTCATTCTGGGAGGACCCCGCCCCTGTCATTGAGGGAGGTCCCAGGAAGCGAGGCGGCAGACTCAGCGGCAGGGACCTTGAAAACAAGGCGTACTTAGAGTCTGCCCTTGACGTCTCTATGCCGTCGCCCTTTGTCTACCCATTCTCTTCCCGTCTCTTCGTGGAGGATTACACCACGCAAGTGCCGGCCCAATCGCCCCCTGGCGGACGGGGGGTCGTCGCATCAGCCGTGCTGGGTCTCCTCGACGCGGGCGTTCCCTTGACCTCGTTTCCTGTAGACTTACGGGTCGGAATCATTTCCGACCTGAACGCAGGCAAGGTGTGTATTGTTGAGCCCACGCCCTTGGAGGAATCCATATGCGATGCAGTGCTGTCTGTCGCCGCTAGTTGCCAGGACAAGGGCAAGGGGGAAGTGATCCAGAGAGTCACCACTCTGCGTTTACGCTCCTTGACGGGCAAGCCCATTCGCGGACCGGTGCTGTTCTACGCGTTGTCGTTCGCCAGCTTTGCGCTCGAGGCGGAGTGTCTACGCAGGCGAGAGGAAGTCGTCCAACTGTGCGAAGGGTCAGGGCGACGCATACCCGCTTGGGTGAGAAGAATGACGGACAAGGAGGCCAAGTCAGCTGACGCCGCGCACGCCAACGTGGTTCTGCCGCCTGCAGCGACGGTGCGAGAGATGGCGGACAGGGTGCGTGCTAAACGCCTCCGTGCCAAGTACATTGGAATGGGCCCTGTATCTGCACAGGCTAACGGAGCGAGCTCCAGCGCGCGCCTTCCTTGCGCCGCCCTGGTACCCTTCCCACGCGACCTTTTCGGGCGACTCCGAGGCTTCGCTGGGTCCAACGAATGGTTTGTCGAGGAGAATTACGGTGTCACGCTCAAGGTGTTTGACGACGTTGAGGGACCCCTCTCCATCAATGGCGACTACGATGCGTGGGGTCGTCGGACGCCCGCCATGGTACACCCCAAGACCCTAAAAGGCGGCATCACTGGGCTGGCTGAGGCGGTGGGAGTGTCGGGGAAGCCGGAGGAGCAGGTCTACGCGTACATCTTCAGCGAGCCCGACGTGCACAAGAGCCGCAGACCTCGCGAGCAGATGCATAACGGGGGCCACCAGGCCTACAAGCCGTCCCTCTCCCTCGGCGCACAAGAGCGTCTGGAAGGAGCTCTGGAGGTGATTGAGCCCACCATCCTGGACGTGCATCCTGGTGAGCAGTATTTCGCCGAAGTGGTGCAGGTGCTGGACTATGGCGCTATTGTGCGCCTCACGCCCTCGCACGAGGCGCTTCTACACGTGCGCGACGCGGCGGTTCTGACGGAGGCGTGGGAGGCTAGGCACGGCAATGCGCCGTCCAAGCCCAGCACGACCGACCTCCTGCATGAGGGCCAACGGGTGTTCGTTGACGTGACTGACCGTGGAAAGGAGCACATCCACGTGCGGGTGATCGCCCCCGAGGGCCGCGTAGACATGGCCAGCGTGGACGCATCGCGTCTGGAGGCGGAGGACTTGCAGCCCATCCCACTGCCCATGAGCCAGAGTCCGACGCAGCGCTCGACGGAGTTACAGGACCGCCTGTTCATGCCGTGGGACCCTGAGCCTGTGGCTGTGAGAGAGGAAGGTGACGGAATCATCGACGATGACCACGACCGCGACCATGATCACGACCATGACGGCACCCCTGCAGCGCACGACATGTAGCGCGTAGAAAGAAAGGAGGAGACACTTGGGAAGTAGTTCCTAGGAATTTTAGGAAATAATAAGTATTAATAGAAGTAGGAAATGTAACAAAGTTCGAGAAAGGTGGTATGTGAGAATCAAATCAGCCTATCATATAACGTGCGACAATCATGTAATAAGGCCAATGATGGGGCATGAAAAAGAATGAAAGACATGGGAGGCGGCGCCCCCTATCTGGCCATCTTATAAGCATGCACCCGCGCACCCGCCCACTCTCAAGCCTTCATCTTGGCCATCTTCGAGATGACTTCCACATCCGTGGTCTCCAGAATGCCCTGTGGGGCGAGCTCGTCGAGCGCCAGCATGAGCTTCCCGTAGTTCTCCGAGTTGAGCAGCGTCTTGGCCGTGAGCCTGCTGCCCAGCTGGTCGCGCAGCAGCTCCAGAACGGTGTCGAGCAGGGGCGACAGCAGCAGCTCGTCCGTGTCGCCATGCCCCACCAGCACCACTGTCAGCTGCTCGAACTGTTGGAATGCCACATAGAACCCATGCACCTCACAAAACTGCCTCTGAGTGAAGTCCGCCTCAGCGAAGATCAAGTTGCGGAGCAGCTTCCTCTCGAACGTCGCCAGCCCCGATGGATCCATTCCGCCGTCCATGTACCGGGACAGAAGCACAGAGCCCTCCTGGTCCACCACCACCACAGCTACCACTGTCATTAACCACACCAGCCAGAAACACCACTCGCAAATGAGAGCAAATACCCCAAAGCCGCGTGCGGATCCGGGGATCCCGGGTCCCAGGTCCCGGGATCGCCCGGAGTCTTGAGCTCGTTTGTCCCTCTCCCGTCTCCCCATCCCCATCTCCACTCTTGGTCGTCTGGTGGTGGATAATGGGTGCAAGTGAGTAATCAGCTGGAGTATAGGGGACATAGATAGTGCGACAGCGAGGTCGAACGATGTGGACTTTGATATTGGCGTTGCTATGCGGGTATGCGCGTGCATGGGGGAGCCGGAATGGATCTGCTTCCTTGGGGCCGGAGCTGCCGATGCCGGTGCACAGTGTGCAGCTGAATCGTACGCGTGGGTACTTGATGGATGAGCGGAGCAGCAGACGGCTGACGCAGCAGCAGGACGATCGCGGGGTGATGGATCCTTTGTACCGAGGGTTCGGTACCCACTACGCCTTCGTGTGGGTCGGCAGTCCGCCCCAGCGCGTGAGTGTGATTGTGGACACGGGGTCACACTGGACGGCGTTTCCCTGCACGGGGTGTCAGTGCGGCCGGCACATGGACTCATACTTCGACACGTCCAAGTCCTCCACGGCCAATGTGCTCACATGCGGCGCCAAGGCCAAGTGCTACTTCTCTCAGTCGTATTCGGAGGGCAGTTCTTGGCGGGCATACAAGGTCACAGACAAGGTATGGGTGGGCGGCAGTCTGCCGGGCATGGTGGCCGACGCCGATGCTCTGGCCATGGACTTCACCTTCGGCTGCCAAGAGCGCGAGACGGGTCTCTTCAGGACGCAGATGGTGGACGGAATCATGGGGCTCAGCGCCAGTGCCGACACGCTGCCCTTCAAGATGTTCGAGCGCAAGGCGGCCAAGTCCAAGGCCTTCAGCATGTGCTACCGCGTGGGCGGTGGCATCTTGAACCTGGGCGGGGTCGACCCGTCACTCTCCAAAGGGCCTGTGGTATATGCGAAACTTCAGAAGACATCTGGCTGGTTCACAGTGAAGATGCTCAAGGTCTCTCTGCGCTCCAGTGACGGCAAGCAGGAGGTCATGGTGATGGACAAGGCGGTGGTGCTGGGCAGTGGCTCGGGCACCATCGTGGACTCGGGCACCACCGACACGTACCTGCCGGCTGCTATGCGCACGGCCTTCGTGGCCGCCTTCTCCAAACTCACCAAGGGTGCCATGGCATATTCCAACAAGCTCGTCACCCTCACTGATGACCAGGTGGACGCACTGCCCACCATCGTGTTCAAGATGGAGGGCCGCTACGGCGAGCCCGTGGAGGTGGAGATGCCGCCCTCGAGCTACACCGAGACAGCCCCGGGCGGCGGCGGCAACAAGAGGAACTTCCGCGTCTACGTCACGGAGCCGCGCGGCACGGTCCTGGGAGCGAACTTCATGAACGACCAGAACGTGATATTTGACATCCAGAACCAGCGGGTGGGCTTCTCCAAGAGCGACTGCCACTTCCGCAACCACTACCACATTGGGGACGGCGTCCGAGGCGCTGCCAGGAAGATGGATGATACAGTGAACGCCATCTTCCAGGGTAAGAAGCAGGACACGAAGCGCACGAGCGGCGTGGTCAAGGGCGGCGTGAACAGTGTGGGCATTCTGCCCGCCATCCTACCGGCAGCGAAGAACGAAGGCGAGGGCGGACACCGCGTCGTACCCAAAGCAGGTAACAACTAGACCAACTAGACAGCTACCAACCAACGCTCTTCGTCGCTCTTGTGTCCCTTTGAGTTTCGAGTCTCGGTCTCTCCGCTCCGGCCGTACGATTTTGGATAGTGGTTATTACGAGGTTAATTGAAGGCAAAGAAGAGAAGGATGGTAGACGCTGTATGAGCCATTCCTTCGACTCTGGTGTGCCGGTCGAGCGGAGAGACTTTGTACTTATTCCTTTTACAGTTTAGGCGATGGATATTGAATTGAGTTCGACGGATGAGCAAGAGCTCTGACCTAACTCCATCTTCTCTTTCACCCTCTCTTCCCCGCCCGTCCGTCGTCACTCACGACCCCTTCAGATTCGGCCGCGACGGACGACATGTGGAGCTCCAGTGGAGCGAGCAGCGACTCGGCAGAGGAGAAGGCAGTTACAGCAGGGCTACGACTGTCTGTCGACCCCACGGACTTTGTGCACATTGAGGAGCTGGACTGCAGCCCTGACCCGCGCGCGAAACCCCTATCGGCGTGCATGGCGTCCTGCCTGCTGGAGCCCTCCAGCACCGACAGCAGAGCCGAGGCGCGACTCGTGAACCATGGCGCGGGGTCCGGCGCGACCTCCACCACGGACCAGATGTCCGTTGGCCCAAAGACACGTGGCATGTACAAGAACTACAACGAGCAGCAGAAGGCTGCCGCGGCTGCGGCTCCTTCTGCTGCGGGCGAGGCGGCCAAGGGCAAACAGTTACGCGCGGTGCTGGCGTCGGGTTTTATCGCTGATGGCTACCAACTCTGGGTGGACCGGTGTTGGCAGCCGCGCATAGGTGTGGCGGGTGTCCCGGGCGTGACTGGTCTGGGGAAGAAGCATGGCGACGGCGGTAGCACGGTGGCAGAGGGCGTTGTGTCCAAGGCCTGCTACGTGCACTGCTCTCGCGAGCACCGTGTGGTAGCTCAGTCCCCGCAGAGCAGTGCCTTGGCACTCAATGTCGTCATGCAGCAGCCCGAAGACAAACGTGTGGACGGCAACTGCTATAGCGAAC
>Ga0308003_1001431_pt1 | contig 10495 bp, 9 predicted proteins | sample Neamet36_FD_203159 | JGI IMG/M metagenome (GOLD analysis project Ga0308003, IMG submission 203159) | Marine microbial communities from water near the shore, Antarctic Ocean - #36 | ecosystem: Environmental > Aquatic > Marine > Unclassified | place: Southern Ocean | collected 2014-06-06
CAAAAATTGGTATTCATTCTTGGGCAGGAGGAGGTAAAAAGCCAACAGAGCTTCCATCGGACGATCCAGCGCATTACTTGTACATTGATTTTTATAAATCGATTGGGATGTCAGATAATGAATCCAGAGAATTTTACTTTTTTACTATCGAATCCGCCGATGCAAATGATATTCATTGGATGACTGATGCCGAGATTGAGTTTTATAATATGCGGACAAATTAATGATTTTAAGACTTGTAATATGTTCAGTTGCGTAGATAATACTTAAAATATGCTTTGATATTCTACTTTATAGTTGTGAATACACTCAGTTCCGTCTTTAATAGCGACATATAACATTGCAGAATGCCTATGAACACTTTCTATTGAACCACCATTAAAATGGGTGAAAACCGAATTAATCCATTTTTTTTTAGGATTAATAGAGTGTTTTTTCTACATATTAAAAGTGTTTATCACTTTGATAGACTTTTTAGGTCAGTCAACGAAGTTTTTATTTAGATCGGTAAACATTTATTAGTACTCAGTAGAGGTGTTTTATGAATCAACGAAGTTGTTTTTCGTTTGTGCGAAGATGTTTGTTGCACCAACGAACTTGTTTTACTACTTAAGCTAAATGTTTTATGCCTCAGTTAATTGTATATTTCTATAAGTGATATGTTGAAAAAAAGGGAATATGGAATTATTTTTTTAAACCACCTTTTTGACACAAAGACAATTTTGACTTTTCCCGCTATTCCAAATCCATTTCTTTGTTTTTATAAAACCATATTAAACAGTACGTAATTACGATTGTCCCTACTATTCCCATGGTGTAAAATGCATAATTTAAGCTTTGTTTATCAGCAATCCATCCTATAATTGGGGCTATTATGGCAAAGCTAATACGAATGATAAAACTTCGAACACTCATAACCGTAGCTCGTACATTAGATTCGGTATATCTATTTATATAATTACGTAATAAAGGGGTTGCATATCCGCGATTAGCGTAAAAAATAAACAGAATTAAAAGGCTGAAATAACTCATATGGCTCCCAATAAAAAAATAGGTACTCACGGTTATAAAACCTATTAAATACAGGCTTGTAAATTCGGTAAATCGCTTTTCTAAGGTATGAGCCGTAAAGGCGAAAACTCCTACAATAATATTAAGCAAAGCCCAAACGAGTCCGTAGTTTTTCATGTTTACGCCTATGTCCTTTAAAAAGGGCTGTGCCAACCATGCCATCATTAAGGTACTTACGCCAATTACAGAGGAGTAGATGATATGCGTGCGTAGCGTTTTATGTGCTACTAGTGAAAAATGAACCACTTTAAATATTGATTTCCAGGAGCTTTTTAAACGTTCTTTATGTACCATTGGCTCGGTTAAACTTAGAGCAAAAGGAATGGCAATTAATGCAACCAATACTTGAGCATAAGCAGGATAACGAAAAGAAATTGCTGCTAAAAAACCACCTAAAATTCCTGCTGCAGCTTCAGAGAAATTCCCAATAGAAATACTGCGTCCTTCGTATTTTAAAAAACGATCCTCTGCTTTAACCTCCAATAAGCTATCGTACATAAGTGCTGTGTCTGCACCAGAAATAAAACTATTACCTAAGCCCAATAAAATTTCGGCTACTAAAAACCACCAAAAATTATAGGAAACAGAAAATAGGCAAAAGCCAACAAAAGCTAAAACACAACCTAAAATAAGCGTTTTTCTTCTACCTAAAATATCTGCTGCATATCCAGAAGGTATTTCCATTAATCCTACCGACAAAGAATAACAAGCTTGCAGAATCATTATGCTCTGTAGGCTCAGTCCATTGTCTTGAAAAAACAAAACGATAATTGGCATGATAATCATAAACCACAAAGCTCCTTTAATTATAAAAAGCTTCCAGATATTTGGATGAGGAAATCGAATCATTTTCTTGGGTGGTGGGCTATTATTTCTTCTCTCACAAAGGAGCGGTCTATGTGTAAATAGATCTCGGTTGTACTTATACTTTCGTGACCTAAAAGCGATTGTATTGCCCTTAAATCTGCACCTCCAGCGAGTAGGTGAGAGGCAAAAGAGTGTCTAAAAGTATGTGGACTTACCTTTTTTGTAATTCCTGCAATACGTGTTTGTTTTTTCACAATGGTAAAAATCATAACTCGTGTGAGTTGTTTCCCTCTATTGTTTAGAAATACAAAATCTTCGTGTCCAGCACTTATATTTTGATGTGCTCGAACCAAAACGAGGTAGTTTTTTAAATAAGTAGTTAAGATTTTGTTTAGTGGAACCAAACGCTCTTTTGAACCTTTACCAATAACGATTAAAAATCCATCGTCTAAAAATAAACGAGAGCATTGTAAATTAACCAATTCCGAAACCCTTAATCCACAAGAGTAGAGCGTTTCTAAAATTGTTCTGTTTCGCTCGCCAAAATTAGCAGATAAATCTACCGAGTTTATAATTTTATCTATTTCTTCTTTGCTAAGTGTTTCTGGAAGTTTTCGCTCTATAGAAGGATTGTCTATTTTGGCAAAAGGGTTTGAAGAAATACATTCTTCCAACTCTAAATAATTGTAAAACGACTTTAAGCTAGATAGTATTCTAGCTTGAGATTTACTTGAAGCTTCTTGCTCATGAAGTTCAATAATGAATAAGCGAATAGATTCTACAGTGAGTTTAGTGCAGTCTAGAATATTGAGTTTTGTACTGCAAAAACTAATTAATTTATTTAGGTCGCCAAGGTATGCATCCACTGTATTATTGGCATATGCCTTCTCTAAAACGAGGTAATTACGGTATTCTTCTAAAGCTCTTTTCCAGTTCATTTGTTATCTTAGCCAACTAAAGGCAAATATATGAAATGAGCTATAAACATAACCTTATTCTAAAAGGAATGAATTAGAGCGTTTTATACCACAAATAAGAATAAAATAAATGCACATGAAAGTGATTGTCATTAATGGTCCTAACTTAAATTTAGTAGGTACAAGAGAGCCTTCAGTTTATGGTACTCAGACTTTTGAGATGTATTTTGAGAACTTGAAAACTGATTTTCCTTTACTCAACTTAACTTATTTTCAAAGTAATATAGAAGGCGAATTAATAGATAAAATACAAGAATTTGGTTTTACCTTTGATGCAATACTCTTAAATGCTGGTGGTTATACGCATACTTCTGTAGCTATTGCCGATGCTATTGCTGCTGTAGAAACGCCTTGTATAGAAATACATATTTCTCAGCCTACAGCTCGTGAAGAATACAGACATATTTCGTTGATTGCAGGAAAATGTAAAGCCAGTATTAGTGGCTTCGGTTTAGAATCTTATCGTTTGGCTTTATTGAGTTTAAGTAATTAATTTATTTTTTAGCCCATTTAATATGCAAGTTTTAGAAAATGTATCGCTTAAACCCTACAACACTTTTGGAATTGAATGTTCTGCGAGGTATTTTGTAATTATTAAAACGAGCTCAGATTTAAGACGAATTTACGCAGAACCTGAATTTTTAACTTTACCCAAATTAATTTTAGGTGGCGGAAGTAATGTGCTGTTATGTGGCAATTTTAATGGCTTGGTTCTTAAAATTGAGCTTAAAGGAATTGAGGTCTTAGCCAATGATTATGTAAAAGTTCAAGCTGGAGAAAACTGGCACGACTTTGTATTGTGGAGTTTAGAAAATGGCTTTAATGGAATTGAGAATTTGTCTTTAATTCCTGGAAATGTTGGCACCGCTCCAATGCAAAATATTGGAGCTTACGGCGTAGAATTAAAAGATGTTTTTTTTGAATTAGAAGCCTATCATATTAGCTCAAAAGAGGTTCATGTTTTTTCTAAATCTCAATGTGAGTTTGGGTACAGAGAGTCTGTTTTTAAGAATATTTACAAAGGTCAATATATAATTTTATCGGTAACTTTTAAACTCGCTAAAGATGGATTAGTCACCGTAAATTACGGTGCTATTAAGCAGGTTTTAAATGATAAAAACATCGAGAATCCTAGTCCAAATCAAGTAAGTGATGCTGTTATATTTATTCGAAAATCTAAATTACCAGATCCCGTTAAAATTGGAAATTCTGGTTCGTTTTTTAAGAATCCTGTAATCTCTACCCTTGATTTTCAGAAACTTAAAAATCGCTATTCAGACATTCCTTCTTATCCTATAAATGATGCTGAGATAAAAATCCCTGCTGGATGGCTTATAGAAAAAACGGGTTGGAAAGGTAAGCTTATCGATAATTATGGCGTGCATAAAAATCAAGCCTTAGTATTGGTTAATTATGGCGGTGCCTCAGGCGAAAATATTCTCCAATTGGCGGTGAAAATACAAGAGTCTGTGAAGAGTTTGTTTGCTATTAATTTACAAATGGAAGTGAATATTATAAAATAGTCTAACTAAGTTTAAACTAATTAAATACAGGGTTTTAGACTGACATTCATCAGCACATATTTCATAGAAGCTAATTATATTTATCGAAATCTAATTCGATGAAAAATATAATCCAACTTTGTCTGCTAGCCTTACTCCTTAGCTGCACCGACACAAACGAATTACCTACAACGAGTCCACATATATTTTCGTACCCCAATTATTTCCCCACATTAATAGATTCTGAAATGAATCCTGCCACCAAACAAGGTGTAAATTTAGGTAGGATGTTATATTTTGATGCTATTTTATCTAGCAACGGAAGGTCGTGTTCTACTTGTCATCATAGAGATAAATCATTTTCTACTCCTTTATTCGAGTTAAATGGACTTACCACTAGTGTGCCTCCACATATAAATTTAGCATGGAATCCCAGTTATAATTGGAACGGTTCGGAGGAGGTTTTAGATGTTTTGTGTATTGGCGATTTTGGACCTGATTTTTTTAATACCAATATGGATTCTTTAAGATCTCGATTTAATAATCATTCTTCTTACCCAGATTTATTCCAAGATGCCTTTAATGTTTGTATAGCAGATGAATCTAATGATGCGATTCAGCATTATGTGAGTTATGCCGTGAGTCAGTTTATGCGTTCTATTATTAGTAGTAATTCTAATTATGATAAACACCTTGAAGGTGATTACCAGTTATCTGCACAAGAACAAGCAGGTCTAGAATTATTTAACAGCTCTAAAGCAGCTTGTTTTAGATGTCATGGGGGGGCTTTATTTACTGATAATAGGTTTCATAATAACGGATTAGATTCAGTTCATATTGGAGTTAGTCAAGGGAGATTTCTGATAAGTGGCAACGCAAATGACATTGGAAAGTTTAGCACACCAACGCTCCGAAATATAGAGCTAACAGCACCTTATATGCACGATGGTCGTTTTGAAACACTCGAAAATGTAATTCTTTTTTATTCCAGTAAAGTACAAAATTCAGTCACTTTAGCAGCAGAATTAAGTCCTCATGCTTCGGGTATTTCCCTAAGCAAAATTGAACAAGCTCAATTAGTATCATTTTTAAAAACATTAACCGATTATACACTTTTAGAAAACCCCAATTATGAAAATCCGCACAACTAAATTCCGATTAAATATTGACAGTATTTCGCTTATACTTGTTTTGTTTATGCTCTCCTCTTGTACCGAAATGGTTCGCCCTACAATAGATTTAAAGTTCACGAACTCTATAAATGGAAATCCTATTGCTTTACACGATTTGGCTTATACGAATGCCGCTGGTAATCAGTACGATATTATGCGTTTAAAATATCTAATATCAACTATTAAACTCCACGAGAGTAATGGGAATGAAGTTTTATTAGAAGATGTTCATTTTGTTGATAGCGAAAACACTTCTTCCATCTATTTGGAAAGTCCTTTAAAAATCCCTGTAGGAAACTACACCAGTATAAGTTTTATATTTGGATTAGATGAAACCATGAACATAAGTAATGCGTACGTGTCGGAAGATTTTCACAATACCATGGCTTGGCCAGATGCGATGGGAGGAGGCTATCATTATATGCGATTAGAAGGAGCTTATAATCATAGCGATGGAACAGAGCATTTTTACAATACTCATTTAGGCCGATGGCAGCAGTTTGATAATTATATTGAATATATAGTGCCTATTTCTATGAATGCTTCTCAGCATGAAGCCTATGAAATTAGTATAGATATGAATGTGAATAATTGGTACGCTACACCTCATCTCTATAATTTTGAGGATTTTGAAGCAGGAATTATGGGGAATTTAACTGCACAAGATTTATTGAGTGCTAATGGTGTGGATGTTTTTGGTGTTGCCGTGTTGAAAAAGTAAAGAGTTTATTTCACTGTTTAAATTATCGAACACTCTTTTGTCTCGTATTTTAGTATTTTAAATTCTTTGTTATAAATTTGCTAAAAATTACAACAAATGAAAACAGTATTATTTACTATTGGTTTATTGGGGTTAGGAGTTGCTGGAATTGCCATTAAAATTTGGGCAAAAAAAGATGGTAAATTCGAAGGGACTTGTGCTAGTAATAACCCCTTAGTAACTCCAGAAGGTGAAGCTTGTGGGTTTTGTGGTGCCGAATCAGAAGAGCAATGTAAAGCTGAATAGTGCACCCTTTTTTGTAGCACTTTATAATTACAATGTTGTACTTTTGAAATCCCTAAAAAAAACGTCCATGAAAATAGGTATTCTTAGAGAGGGTAAAACTCCTCCTGATAAACGTGTTGCTTTAAGTCCTGCACAATGTGTACTTGTACAAAAGCAGTATCCCGATTTAGAATTAGTTGTTCAACCTAGTCCTATTAGACGCTTTGTAGATAGCGAATATGCTAAATTGGGTGTTGTACTGCAAGAAGATTTATCTGATTGTGATGTTATTATTGGAGTTAAAGAAGTCCCAAAAAAGGATTTAATTCCAAATAAAACCTATTTTTATTTCTCTCATACGATTAAAGAACAGCCTTATAACAGAGATTTATTGTTAAAGATGCTTTCTTTAAACATCAGAATGATTGATTACGAAACCTTAACCAATGCAAATGGCAAACGTTTGATTGGTTTTGGTAGATATGCTGGAATTGTAGGTTGTTATAATGGATTCTTAGCCCAAGGTAAAAGAACGGGTTCTTATGATTTGAAACCTGCAAACTTATGCGAAGACCGTAAGGAGATGGAGTCGGAGTTAAGTAAAATTAAACTCAATCCTATTAAAATAGTTCTTACGGGCTCTGGTAGAGTAGGGAATGGGATTTTAGAGTTGATAAACTTAATTGGAATTAAAGAAGTTTCTAAAGAGCAATTTTTAAATGAGTCCTTTAACGAAGCAGTTTTTGTTCATTTAAATACACTCGATTATAATGTCCGTATTGATGGCTCAACCTCCTCTAAAAGTGATTTTTATGAAAATCCAAAATCCTATCGTTCAGGTTTTTTAAAGTACGCTAAAGTAGCTGAGATGTTTATTTCAGGACATTATTATGCTGCAGATTCACCTTATTTATTTACCCGTGAAGATGCAAAATCACCTGATTTTAAAATTAAAACTGTTGCCGATGTTTCTTGCGACATCGACGGTCCTGTAGCTTGTACAATTCAACCTTCTACTATTGCAGATCCAATTTATGGATACAATCCTATTACTGAGTGTGTAGACGATTTTAAAAAGGATGATGTAATTACTGTAATGGCTGTAGATAATTTACCTTGTGAGCTTCCTAAAGACGCTTCGGAAGATTTTGGTACTGAAATGATTAAGCATATTTTACCTTCTTTACTTTCTGAAGATCCAACTAAAATTATTGAGAGAGCTACTGTTTGTGAGAATGGTAGTTTAACCCAATATTACCAATATTTGGAGAGTTATGTTTTAGGGAAGTAGTTTATTTAATTTTCACTTTAGCGTAGTTATAGATTATTGTTTTTGCATAAGATTAAAATCCCGATGGAGATTTAGATTCATAGTTTAAGAAGCTCACATTCGTGAGCTTTTTTTCATTTAGAGCTTTTTTAATATTAAATTGAACTTGATTTTTGTCATGTTTTGGATATATATTATAAGTTATATTTGTAGTCTATTATCCTGGGGGGGATTTAGATTTGAATTGGACTCTGCTTTAGAGTCCTTTTTTTTGTGCAAAAAAAAAAGCCCTTTTGGGCTTTTAAGATTGTAAAGAAGACTATTTAAGAATTGATCTAGTCCAAGAAGTAGTTTTACCAAATAGAGAAAACCCTATATAACCTCTCAGATTTAATATATCCATGCCTTTAGTTTTGGCGTACAGCGAATAGGTGTCTCCTTCTCTGGCATCGTAAATTTTACCATCATTCCATTCTTTATCACTATTATCCCATACAAGATTTTGCATAACAATCATACCTAGTTTTCGTCTGGATCTTAATTTCTCATCTGGATTCTTTAGATCCAACATCCAATCACCATTTTCGTGTTTAGCAATTTTTAGCCAAACAATTTTTCCGAAGTACTTATCGTTTTCTTTAAATACCTCAATTTGAGCATCAGCTTCTTTGTTAAGCCAAACACCTAAAATGTCTTCAGAGTTTTGTGCAAATAGTAGGTTTGTACTGAGGATAAATAGTGAAAGTAAAATTGATTTTTTCATAGTAAGGGGGGTTAAAATGTTCTGTTAATTCCAATTACAAATCGGTTAAAGTCTAGGTAATTCTCTCCAAATGGTGGTCTATTCATAAACCAGGGTAAATCTACTCTAAGTGTTAAAGGGTTTATATTGTCGATATTTTTAAACAAAGTAAATGTAGTTCCAATTCCTGCATCAGCTCTAAAACTACCTATCGTGAAATCTTCATTCAATTTATTTGAATTCAAAATACCAGCATCAGAGAATAGGTAATTGATCATACCAATTTTTTCTGCGAATGGAAGGTATTTAGAAAATTCTAGTTCAATAGAAAATGAAGCTCCAGTAGTTCCAGAATAGTTATACGTTTGAGAGTCTAGCTCATCTTCAGGCATTAAATATCCTGCGTATGCTCTAAGGTTTAGTCCACCGCCCATTTGAAAATGATTTAGGCTTGAGCTATATGCAAGCCAGTCTCTATTCACAAAACCTGTAGAACGTGTAAATTTATTCTCCATCATTTGTTCTGGATTAGCACCTGCGGCAAAGAGCTTACTCTCGGGTGCTACAGAGGTGCCTGAAGTATGAACTGCGTAGAATCTGGTTTTAAGCTTTAGTTTTTTAATATTTGTGTTGTTTTGTACTTCTGCTGTTATTTGAGCATATTGATAATCACTCCCTAGCGTGCTTGATTTTAAAGCTAAGTTTATCGTTCCATTTCCTCTGTGGTATTTGTAAAAATGATTTAATCCTACCGTAAGAGTGTTATTCCATTTGTTTGCCAACCAAAACTCCTTATCGTTCAATAGTAAATAGGTACTGCTAGTTGCTTCTGGACGCTGCATTAGTTTAAGCTCTACATAAAGGTTGTCTTGTTTTAATTCTTGCGAAAACCTTAATTTATGTAAATCTAATCCATCAAGTTTTTTAGAACTTAATTGCATTTGTAATCCCTTGTTTAAGGAAACCAAAGGAGTGTTGTACTTAAACTCGTACGAAAAATGATTGTAGTCGCTTGCTGACGGAATAGAATCGAAGACTTCAATTCCATCATCGTCAGTATAATTAACTTCTCCTAGTGGAAGATATTCATCAATTGGTGCGAATCCTGTATTTACCCAAAACGTACCTTCAATTTGGTGATGTGTATTCATATAGTCTCCCATAAATTGAATACCTGTTTTAAGTCCGTCGTAACCATTGTACCATAATTTAGGCTGAAAAGTAAGTTCGTATTTTTTCCAATCTGGATAAGACCAAACATAATCTTCCCATTCTAAAGAAATGTTATTATGTAGGCTGTTATCAACCATATAAGCGTCGGCTAATCTATTACTCGGATCTATAACTACATCTTTTACTCCTTTTGGAGACCTAATAATTACGCTGTGATCTTTGTGTATTTTCCCGAAACCGTACCATTTTTCTAAAATGGTAGCATTTGTTTTCTTAACAAACCATGTGTTTGGAATGTGGTATTTTTTTGTTTCGCCATCCTTCGATAGAACCGTAAAATCAATTGGCATTTGCATTTCTGCTTTGCGTTCAAAGGTGATTTCAAACAATTCGTCTGAGCCTTTTAATTTTTTAGCCGATTTTACTGCGTAATCTATATCTTTAGTCGTTTCCATCCATTGGTCAAAAAACCAATTTAAATCTACTTTAGTATAACCAATGATGCTTGTTCTGAAATCGTTGAAATAGGGGTGTGCTATTTTCCAAGTTTGAAAATAGTTTTGCATTGCTTCAAGAAACAATTCATCACCTAATACATATTGTAAATTATACAACATCGCTGCTGTTTTATAGTAAACATGTCTATAACCTCCACCATGACCTAAGGCAGAACCAAAATCATCGGAATGGGTGTTTAGTTGTGGAGTGTTATTTATGGTAGCATCTTTTATATAAGAGTAGTACACTGAGCGATCTCGTGGGTGTAAGCCTTTGGTGTGATTGGCAATGTATTTAT
>Ga0308003_1001435_pt1 | contig 10486 bp, 11 predicted proteins | sample Neamet36_FD_203159 | JGI IMG/M metagenome (GOLD analysis project Ga0308003, IMG submission 203159) | Marine microbial communities from water near the shore, Antarctic Ocean - #36 | ecosystem: Environmental > Aquatic > Marine > Unclassified | place: Southern Ocean | collected 2014-06-06
GCTGCTAATACAATCACACCAGCCGCCATTCCTTTACCTTTAGCTAGTTGTATCTCTTGAGCAGCAAGTCGGTCATTTAGTTTAGCCATTGTTCGTGTTAACGATTCAACGTCTTTATTTAGTTGTTGTACTGCGCTAACTAACTGGCCTGCTTCAAAGTCTGGCATCCCTGACATTTCAATAAGTCCTTAAATAAATGGCTACACCAAATGCAGCACCTACTATGATTATAACAATACCTAGAGCAATTAACCCATGATTAATGTTTTCGTTTATCTGTGCCTGCCTAGCCTTGCGCTTTTTAGATTCAACTTTTTGTTTCCTGTTAAACTCTTCTCTAAATTGTTGGTATTTGTAATAGCCTAAAAGCCCTTGTTTGTTTAACATCCAAGCCAATTCTGCTTCTTGACGTTCTAAAGCTTGTTTGGCTTGATAAGCAGCTAAGACATCACCTGTACCTAGCTTTGCTTTCTGCTCAATAGCTTGGCTTGCCCCAAAGTATTTTGTTAATGCCGAACCAGCGTCTGCGATTTCCTTGCCGTTGCTAAGTGTTTGTTTTATAACTGCAAAGGCCGCATTAGCCACCATTAGCTCTGCTAACATATCCACAACCTCTTTGTGTATTCTTGTGGAATACCGTATGGCTCCCTCGAAGGTTGCACTACCAGATATTCTGCATTAACTTTATATGTCGATGGTTCAACTAAAAGCCTTTGACCTTCTGGAGCAAGATCAGGTAAAGCATGAACATTAACTGGGTACAACTCTAAAGGGCTGCTCCACATTAATACTTAATTGGCTTCTTCTTAGGCTTTGCTGGTGGACGACCTTTCTTGGTTCCGTAAGTACCCTTACCTTTTGGCATAACATAATCCTCTATTTAATTTTCTTCCTGACTGCTGCTGACAGGTCTTTCTTGTGAAACAAATCCTTGCTTGACTTGGTGTGTTTAGCCCCTGTCATGGGCATACCATTTGTTTTGTGCATGGAGCCTGTATGCTCCTTACCATTCTTTAGATAATGCTTCACGCCTTTCATTTTTTCTTAGCCTTTTTAACTGGTTTTGCTGTCTTAGCGGCTTGTTTAAAAGCATTAGCAGTGGGCCTGCCTTTAGCCCCTGCTTTTTTCATGGTTTCGCCAGAGCCAGCTTTAATGCGTTTCTTTTTTGCTGCTATGTTTCTGTAAAGGCTCATGCTAATTCCTCACCATTTTGATTTATTGGCCCAATAAGCTGCGCTGGTTTTACCCTTTGCTATGTTCGCCCCATGCCTAGCCTTGAATGACTTACGCTTGGCTTTCATAGCTTCTGACTCGCCAGCTTTGGGCTTGCCTGCTGTAGACGCACCCTTTTCGCCAAAGCGAATCATGCGGTCTTTACCATCGTCTTTGATAAGAACTACATGGCTCTTTGTTCCTTTAGCACTAGCCTTGGGCTTGTTGTAGCCTGCAAACTTCTCACCGCGATAGGTTATAGGCATTAGGCAGCTACTATACTGACAAACGCAGAATCAACTTCAAGACTAGGCCAGCCATGCGTTACTTGATCTACTTCATGGTTGGCTGTGTATGTCTCAGGCCCGTAGGTTTCAGCACCATCGTCTGCTGTATTCTTAACTTTGTAAGTGCTTACCATTGGCTTGTTCTGATAAGCAATGACAGCAGCTAGATCAGACAATCCAGCAATGGCAGATTCTTTAGCTTCCATCTCTGTGTAGATAGCAGTGGCGTGAGTAGCTACGTCAGATGGTACTGCTGTGCCGCCTTTTGCTGCTCTTGACCAATACCAATCCACTTGGCTTTGCAATGAGCCAGCGATTGATTTAACAGTGTCTAGCATTGTAGCCTTTAGCGAATCAACGTCTTTGTTAATAGCTGCGTATGTGCCTACTATCTCACCATCTGATTCAGTGCGAGTTAATGCGCCTTGATTGTAGTAGCGGCTATCTAACCTAGTTTCGCTATAAGGCTTAACGCCAATATCTGCTAGTTCTGATTTGCTCCAAAGCGCAAATATATTTCTTGGGTATTGAACATCACCTATAGTCAAGCCTCTTGGCTTATTAACTACAAATCCTGTTTCAGTGTTTCCTACAAACCACATAGTTTTTCTCCTAAATTGTGATTAATGTGCGTTGCTATTTTTAAATGGTGTTTCTGCTATTGCGTAGAAAATGTACGTGTCCCCATTTCCATTCCATCCAATTGAGGTGTTTCTGATTTTAAATCCATTCGATAAAACATCTGTGGGGAGTGAGCTTCTATCGCCCTCTGCTCCATTAGAGTTTGGAGAAAGTGTAGCGGCTACTGGATTTATTGGGCTTCTCTTGGTGTCCCACAAATACCAGTCTTGGGCAGCATTAGATCGTTTAATAAGAACAAACGCGGGTTTGAAGCCACAATGTACAAACGGCCCTGCTGTAGCTGAACCATTTCCAATGTATGAACCGACCTTAGAGTAGCCGTCTACTGAGTGGAAACAGTACATCAGCCAGCTATTATTACCGCCTGAGTTTGCTCCTATAGTCACAAGAGTAGATGTTGGGTCAGTGTTGTTCCAAAAGTTTGAGCTAGTGACAGCGTTAGTTGTTGTATCCAAACGCAATGCTTTGGTATTACCAACAGGTTTAGCAAAAGTCCACCATGCACTGCCTGACACCCGACCTTTTTGAAATATTAGTTCAGGCGGCTTTGACAACCCATGTCCAATAGTTGTTGCTGTCGTAGGTAAGGTAAATGTGGCTATTGAGAAACCAGCCTCTACGTTAGCAGAAACTTGTGAAGTGACGGAGCCGTTGGTGTTGGAGACGGCTGTGCCTGTACCATTACCCTTCCACCCCCAAGCAGCATAAGTACCACCGTTGTTAATAAATAAATCGTTATTAGCTGTAGTAAATCCATTTGTATTAAAGGTTGTACCATATGCTTCGGAGCCTTCCGCATTAGAGCTATCTGAGGATAACCACTTATTAATACTTCCAACATCGTTAATTAACCAATTGTTTTGCGCCGCGTTTCTCTTTTTACCCCATACAAGATTAGGTCTAAAGCCTAAAGTGTGTGAAGCTGGAGAACCATTACCCGTATACAAAACAGTATTAAAATTCTCACTGGGAATCACATCAACCGATGGTAGTGATTTTGTGCATAGAGCTAAGAAGCCAGACGGGACAGGGTAGAAAAAGTCACCAATGGCGTTGCTGTCTTGATTTCCTTGTGGGGTTTTTCTCCCGCCAAAACTTGAATCTTGTCCACAATTTAAACCTAGCTCCGTAAAGTTTATAGGAAAGGTGCAAGGTGTCCATTGCAAACCTGCTGTCAATTGGTACAAATAGTTTGAAGAAGATAGCGCGTTAGTTCCATCAAATTGTCCGTTTGCTTTTAGCCAACGATTATTAATAGCCATCCAAACTTTACCCGTTGCGGAGTCGGAAGCAAATGAAACAATTCCACCAGCACCAATTTTAGCTTCAGGTACATTTATAACAGAGCCTACTGCGCTTCCATTTATATGCGCTTGCACCCAATAGTCGTTGCCCCCAAAGTAGGTCATTACATTTGCGCCACCCACGGCATTTGCAAAATCACTAGCACTATGAATGTTTGCATCCATTGTATTTAGACCAACGTGCATAACACTCGAATTAGAAATGGCTCTTGGGTTGTAAAATTCAAAATAAATCTTACCATCTACTTGGGAACCTATTGTTCCTCTGCTGCGTGAAGGAGAAACTTGAGCTGCTTCTAGGTTTCCGTTACTAAATGTAATGTTGCCAGAGGTGTCCAAAGGATTAAACGTAGCGAAATTATTCGTAGGCGAGTCAACCATCACATCAGATTCAGTCAGGCCACCCTCGCTTTCCCAATCATTATTATTTCCAGATTGATCTAACCAGTATGCGTATTCGCGTGTGTCTGCGAAAGCCATGTAGACGTAACTGCTGCCAGAGGCGTTTGTCGCACCACTAGTAGATGTGCATTGAAATCCAGTAGCAGTAAAATCCAGAGTATTGTTGACACTTGTTGCTTCTGCATCAGCTTCGTTAGCATTGATAATAGTGTTGACAGGGTTAAATGGATTACGAACATTGTCGTACATTTTCCAATGTTCTGCCGCATTACTTCGCTTAATCATCACAAATGCTGGAGAGAATCCTAGCGTGATTACTGGGCCTGTGGCAGAACCGTTGCCACTGTATGAAGAAAACTTGCTGTAATTTGCTACATCGTGAAAACAGTAAAGAATTTGAGTTTTGCCACTTACATTTGTTCCGTGATTTCCGAGTGTGACTACACTACTTGAGGGAGCAGTGCCGTTAAATTTGTTTGTTTCAGTAGAAGCTTCAGCATTTAAATCTAAATGCAATACTTTAGCAGCATTACCTAAACCTGAGTGATAAACATTCCAGTTATAATCTGCTTGATTTCGTACCTTGGAAATTACAAAAGTGGGTGCGGAACTAAGCCCATGACCTACTGTAGCACCAGACGTAGCATTGCCCGTATAACTGACTATTGATTGCCCATAGGTAGTGTTAGCCCTGACCGAAGTTGTGATTGAGCCAGCCGTATTGGAGGCGGTTGTGCTACCCATGTCCCAGTTCCATGCGACCATATCATCGCCACTTGCAGAGTTGATACGATAGCCTCCATCGTCTATGCCTAGATTAAATCCATCTGCTGTAACACTTGTGACGAGTCTATTTACAGTGCCGTCAGATAGTCCAGTAGCCTCAGCACCAGTGGTGTTAGAAGATAAAGTTTTAGGCAATCCCCTGAGTGTGTCTACTAAACGATGTGGGCTTGATCTTGTTCGATTCTTAAACCACAGAAAATCTGCCTCGAAGCCTACGCCACCTACATACCTTACTTTTGTGTTAGCTTCATAAACGACTGTAGAAAAACCTTCTACTGTGTAGTCTTGCTTAAACGGCAGATAGAAACCATTTGTGCCGTATGTTCCATTAAATTTAGTCGGCTTCCATTCGCCATAGTCGCCTGTCTCACCGAATGAATCTGCGGTTAAGGCTTGTCCGTCAATGAAGTTGACTTCTCCTATGTACCCGTCAAAACCTGCACCTTGATCTGATGCTCTGTCGCCTATATTGTGGGTCTGTGCTGAGTTTATGATACTATCTCTATTTTGAGACGGAAGAGATGAACCAGAAAATGCTGTAACTCGCTCACCATTAATGTAGATTTGAATTCTATCCTCAGCAGTTCCAGAAGTAGTATTCCACACAGCTACAATGTGATACCAAGCCGATGGGTCACGAAATACTGCACTTGTCTGTTTGTAATTATTAGGGGTATTAAATTCAAATGTCAAAATACCATTACTTTCAAAATAGATGCCATTACCATTGGTCACGGGCGCAAATAGCATCTGTTGTCCACCAAACTTTCCTCGTTTAACCCATGCACTCCAAGTCCAAGTTTTTAAATTTCCCGATGAAGGAAATGTACGACTAAGATGTGAATTAGATGGCTCATCAAATCTAAGACTCTGCTCAATCTCATAGTCACCGCCAGCAGCGCTAGCACCAATGATTGTATTCTCGTTTAAGACGCTCATTATTTCACATCCAAAGACACTACCGCATGAATTTTAGTTGCTGCTGCTACCACATAATCAAGTCGGTCTACTGCTGCGGCTGTGGTGCTGAGTGTGGGGGCAGTGCCTCCAGAGAATTTGAAGTTAGTTCCCATAGCCAATGTGCGTGAACCTGTTCCGTCCTGTGTAATAAAGATTGAGCCAGATTGACCAGCGACAGTGTTAGTGGGGTTGGCTAGTGTCCTGTTGCCAGCTAGTGTCACTGAGAAATTGTTTGATAAAGCTAGGTTAGTGGCAATGCTGGTTGCATCGGTCAGGGCTGTAACTTCGCCTCGTTGCCCTGCTGTGAATGTCTGTACAGCCGTTAGAGTTGCCGCAGCATTAGCTTTTATAGCAGCAGCGTTAGCAGTGTTTGTGGTAGTCGTTAGGTCTGTTTGATTGGCTAACTCTATCCACGCGCCAGCGTGAGCGTAATAGCCCTTGCCTGTTGCATGAACATGGGCGAACATTCCGTGATATGTGCTAGCAGATGGTAGATCGCTAAGTTGACTAAACATATTTGCGTAATAAATCTTGCCAGTAGTAGTGATGTTGTTTGCACCCATCACCAACGCGCCCGTCATCGTGCCGCCAGCTTTAGGCAGATTGGCAGCACTACGCGTATCAGACACCTTCATCTGCGTGTCGATAAGGTTCATGTTGACGTTAAGTTTTGCGCCCCAAGTGTTTTCTGACGCGCCAACTTCGGGTTTAGTTAAGCCGTAGTTAGTTGTAGTTGTATCTGCCATTAGACTGTCCTATTGTTAATCTGTTTGCATTATACTATAAATTAGTCCAAGTCGCGCTATCTGTTGCTTTGGTAGCCCACGTTGCTACATCTATGGGTAATGGGTCGTACTTATATCGACCCGTTGCCGTAATGCCTGACACAGCTTGAACAACTGCCGCAGCACTCATTGTAGCATTAGCATTTGCCGCAACACCTGATTCAGCGTTAATATCCGCGCTTGCAGACACAGCAAATACTGCTGTAGCCGTTACACTAGACGCAGCCTCAATAGACGCTTGAGCTTCTACTACTTCTTCTGCACCAGCCGTAACATTGCTCACAGCTTGTATTACTGCGCTAGCATGACCCGTTTTAGTGCCATTTGCCGTGACATTAGAAACCGCATTAATAACGGCTGCGCCTAAATCGCCCTGCTGACCATTAGCAGTAACATTAGAAGCAGCATTAATAACAGCAGCAGCGTTTACATAGTACGCCTGACCATAGATGTTAATGCCATAATTTGCTGCACCGTAACCGTTCATATTAGGTTAGGGTAATGTCAAATTCACCTGCTTGGAACCTAAACACATCACCGCTAGCGATTGGTTTACTAGCCGTTAACGCAGTCTCAGCAAGCATATTGCCGCCAGAAGCAGCGTCCAATACTGCCGTATGTGTTATGGTTCCCCACGTTCCTGTCGCGGTTGGAAACTCGACTGCGCTTCCATTGTCGATTGCCCCACCAGAAGAGGCATCAAAAGCCATTGCTTTGCGCGTGTAGCCATTACCTGAGACTTCTGTGCCAGTGCCGCCTGCACCCGTAGCAGATGTGTACAGTCCGATATAGACGGTTGATGGTGGTGTATACGCGGCATTGCGAAATACATGATCTAGCACTTCATTTTCCAAAAACGTAGTAAATGACATATTAGTAACTTCCTATTTTTAATCTTAGGCCAGAGCCAGAGGCTGTTGAACGGCTGCTTGCACTATTAACGCGACCTACAGCAGCAGAGTAAAGAGCGGCCCACGTTGATGCCCTAGCATCTTCTTTAAGGTAGGGAGCAGAGTGTAACAATGCGCCATACAAGTAAATATCTGGGTGATGCGTCAACAACCAATTTGTTTTAGCAGAATCGCTCAGTGTAGGTATTTTTTCATAGTACATTAGGATTGCGCTATATGCACCATCTGGTGTTGGGAATAACTCAAACTGTGAAGAGTTTAAAGAATAATTTGTTGGCGTTCCTGTAGAGTCATTTCTAGCTGCTCTATTTGTTTGCATGGTTGCTAACGACATAAAGTTAAGGCTAGTAGTTCCATTGGTCACTAAATGAAAACGTATCGTAGACAGCCAATCTGTAGGTATACCCGTGAACTGGCTATCAACCGTAGTCTCTGCGCGTTTCTCCATACGCCAATGTCTAATCTCGTTGTTGATAGAAGACTCAGCCAAAGATATGAAATCAGGTATAGTAGCCGTCAGATCGTCACGGTTCAAGAAGTTGGCAATGGATGCCTTTAACTCTGTGAATGTTGAAATAGCCATCGTTGTTCCTTTAAGTTATGGGCTATTATACCCTAAGTATCCAATCATAGTTAATGCCATTAAAACGCCTCCATTAAGCCTTGCACACCCTTCTTACCGTACTTAAAGCCAAGACCAGCAAGTGGGATAGCCGCTTCAGCAGCACCACCTATGGAGTTAAGCCAGCCTTCAAAAGAGTTACCAGCCTCACGCTGTTGTGCGCCTAGCTTCAAAGCATCAACAGAACCTACTGGAGTAAAGTCTAGTATATTGCTAATATTCTGAGCAAAATAGGCTTGGCTTCTTGAGTCGTCATTACCATAATGCAAGCCAGCAAGATAATTGCCTAGCTGCTCTGAGTAGGTCTGTTCCCTTGGCATCATCTTGTCATCTGCGTACTGACCATAACGCTGTTCTCGGTCTGCCATACGCTGCTGATCTAATGCGTCCCTCTGGGCCATTGCTGTCATCATCTCTGGAGTCATGCCCAAGACACCTGACATACTGGTTGGATCGTACTGACCTTCCATTTCACCAGCTTGACTGTTAATAGCCGACATTAATCCAGCCGTTGCTAATGCTGGTTTTCCACCCTGTTTTAAAGTTTCTAAAACCTTTTCTTCAAAAGTTTTAACGCCATCAAGCCATTTCTGATCTGCTCTCTGGTAAATATTAGGATTCATCATAAATGAACCAATTTGCTCATCGCGTGAAAACGGCTTGCCTGCTTTATTTATTTGTTGAGACAGATAATTCATCATATCAGGCGCATAGACTTCTGGTGGGTAATTTATTTGATGCCCACCTTTGGCATTGCCAGCAATAAGAGTGTCGTAGCTTTCGTTATATTTTTTATCACCAAATGGAATTGTAGATTGATTAGGAATGGCATCAAATAAAGAGAAGCCCATTGATCCTTTAGGCACTCCTTGTAATTCTGGTTCAGTTATTTCTTGAACAATAGTGCTTCTATTAGGCACTCCGTAATCACGGAAATTCATCTGCCCTCTTTTAGCGTCACCTTTTGCAGCAGAAACTGCCATGTAAGCTTTTCTTAAAGCACCAGCACCTTCTTTTGGAAATTCTCCATTACCTGTAAGCTGAAGAATAGCATCTTGACTTTCAATTCCTACCCACTCTGGGTAAGGCTTTCGATCATATGTTACCTTACCTGTCTTTTTATTAACCTTTCTTCCAGAGCCTTCTCTTATAGCAGCATCAAATTGCTTAACAACAGACTTAGGTATGCCATCAAGTTGTTGCGTTACCTTTGCTGTTATTTCTGATAACGGGGAAGCAAAATTCATTGCTATGTCAGTCATTGGCCCGTATGCGCCAATTACTCTGGGATTTCTTGTTTTATCCGCTATAAAGTCGATGCCGCCTTGCTTTGTGTTTGCTGCATCTTCCATAGATGCCCAAGCTGCTCTTAACTCTGGGTTTGACTCATCTATAACTTCATCTTGCATTTTTAAGCCAAACATAGGCCCACCATCAACTTTAACGCCATCTACTGAGTAGCCAAACATCTCTTCTATTTGCTGGCCTACCACAGTAGTGTCTCCACTTACAGGCGTTATAATACTTCCCTGTAAAGACTCTGGGGTAATAATTGGGCGCTCAATAGGCTGCACAGTTTTAACAGTACCACTAGACTTTAATTTAGCTGCTTGAGCATTTCTAAATGATTTATTGCCAAGTGCCTCAGTGTACATATTTTTAGCTTTAGTTATCTGGGCCTTGTTAGCTATAGATTGTGGTTGAAGAAATCCAGACTCAATAAGGTTAGATAGCTCCATGCCTTGCTGGGCGATCCATTGTGGTGCGCCTAGCTCTTTGGCTCTAGCCATAAATTTATCAATGCCCTTACTTATCGCCATCTTCTTCACCTATTCCGTAATTATGAAGGCATATGTCACAAACGTCATACATACCTTGAACAGTAGTTAATCCATGCGCGTACTTCTCGCAAGACTCACATTGCATCTCACCTTCACCATCACTCATAAGAATACCTCACAATAAACATAGACAAATTATAGCACAACTAAGCCAAACCTTTAATACCCCTAATCAACGGGCCTTTATGCTTCTTGTTGCGCTTACCTAAGTCACCTGATGCAAACACCTGTGCCAACTGTCTAAGTGCGTCAGCAGCCTCTGAGTGACCCTCTGACTTATCGGGTATGGAAGTCCATCTACTCTCACTGTTTGACCATTTACGTCTGTATGACTTTAGATGATCTAGCCCCTTGGCACAGGTCACATCATCAATGTACAGGTACGGGAACAGGTCTACTGTGTATTGGATACCCCACATTAATTCCTGCACTCTTGGCACTATTCTCCAGCTAGATGATGGCATCAGTTCTCTGAGCATCTGCTTTGGTGACTTGTTGTTGAGTTGGCCCTGCCTCTTATGATCCGCATCATGGGGCAAGTAGTGCGTGTCAAAGACCAAATCAAGCGTCTGGAGCCATTTAACAGCGTGACTGTATGGTTCGCCCCATGCTTCGTAGAAATGGATTAGACGCAGTTCTAGGCCGATTTGCTGGCATACCCACACAGCACAGCCATCTGACGATCCGATATCCCAAAAAGTTAAACATGGGTGAGTCTCCACCACAGGCATTCT
>Ga0308003_1001440_pt1 | contig 10471 bp, 10 predicted proteins | sample Neamet36_FD_203159 | JGI IMG/M metagenome (GOLD analysis project Ga0308003, IMG submission 203159) | Marine microbial communities from water near the shore, Antarctic Ocean - #36 | ecosystem: Environmental > Aquatic > Marine > Unclassified | place: Southern Ocean | collected 2014-06-06
CTCTTACATCTTCTTATTGGGATAATTGGTGTAAGGTTTATCTTGATGGTAAACAAGGAACTTTGGAGGGTGTTATATTTAACAACTTTAAGAAGATTGATAAGATACCAACTGAAGCAAGACTGATCGGTTGTGGAATGGATTTTGGATATACGAATGACCCTACTACATTAATATCAGTTTATAAATATAATGATGAATACATATTAGATGAGTTACTATTTAAAAAAGGTATGTTAAATTCTGAGATAGCAAACTACATTAAATCTAATTCAGATATTGAAAGGTCAATTATCATAGCTGATAGTGCAGAACCTAAATCAATAGCAGAAATCAAAGCACATGGAATTAGAATCAAAGGAGTTAAAAAGGGTAAAGGTTCAATCCTTTCAGGAATATCAGGGATGCAAGAATGTCAGTATCTGATCACTAAGAACAGTACAGAATTGTTAAAAGAGTTTGAGCGTTATAGTTGGGATAAAGACAAGACAGGAGCAGTTACAAACAAACCTATTGACATTTATAATCATGGTATTGATGCAGTTAGATATTTAACAAGTGAAATGATTAGCAAAAGAACAGGTTATAAACAAGCGTTTTAAATAAATAATAGTTATATTGTCATATGAATAATTACAGCAATTGGTCAGCAGATGGTTCTAAGAAATCAAAGATGGAATTTTTATCTTTACTTTCTCGCAATGGAGTGAAAGCATTTGATGGAAGGAAAACGGCAAAGCGTATTCTTAGAAATGGAGAAACGATTAAAGGTATAGACTACAACAGGAAAAATCAAAGGGGTGCTTTCTTTGTGTCAACGGATAAAATAGATAAAACAATTATGCATTTTGACTTAGACACTGTTAAGTTAGAATGGGTATTAGAATACATATTATGAAGATAGATTTAAGACTAGGTGATTGTTTGGAGGTAATGAAAACCATTCCAAACGGCTCAGTAGATGCAATTATAACAGACCCACCATACGGAACAACGGCTTGTAAATGGGATTCAGTTATTGACTTTGAATTAATGTGGGAACAACTTAATAGGATTATAAAACCTAACGGCGCTATTGTTTTGTTTGGAAGTGAGCCGTTTAGTTCTGCTTTGCGAATGAGTAATATAAAGAATTATAAGTATGATTGGATATGGGATAAAAAAAAGGGGGGTAATATAATGTTATTAAAACAACAGCCTTATAAAATACACGAAATTATAAGTGTTTTTAATGGTAAAAAAGATAGTTATCACCCTATTATGGTAGACCAAAAACCAAGAACAGGTAAAACTTACAGTAAGGGAGAGGCAAATGGTATAAAAAACTATGGCGATTTAAGGCACTACAAACAAAAATACCCTAAGAGCATTTTAGAAGTAAGTAATGCTAACCAAAAAAACAAACAACACCCAACCCAAAAACCAGTTGCGTTAATGGAGTATTTAATTAAAACATACACTAAGGAAAACGAAACAGTTTTAGATTTTACTATGGGTTCTGGAAGTACTGGAGTAGCTGCAAAGAATTTAAACCGTAGCTTTATAGGAATAGAACAAGACGACAAATATTTTAACATAGCTAAAGATAGAATAAATGAAGATAGAAATTAAAGATAGTTGGGAACAAATCAATTTAAGGACGTTCTTAGAGATTAACGCATTGAATGAAGATGTGAAGTTTAAAGATACAGTTGTGGCTCGTAGGGTGAAACTTATATCATTAATTAGTAACATGTCTTATGATGAACTATTAACTACTGATTCTGATAGTTTACAGAAGTTAATGGAAGTGACAAAGTTTTTAGATGTGTTACCAGAAGAAGCAAATGAAAAAGAATTTGATGTGAATGGTGTGAAGCACATGATAATTAAAGACTTTAATAAGATGACTGCTGGTGAATCTATTTCACTTGAACAAGTATTATTGAATAAAGATGAACTAGGGGATTTTATAGTTTCGGACATTCTTAGTATTCTTATACGACCAAGCAAGAACGGTGTTATTGATAAGTTTGATGAAACACTTTTAGAAGATAGAAAGGAATTGTTTATGGAGTACTTAACAGTCCCCTACTTCATGGGGTTTTTAACAGCTTTATTAGTTGGAGAGACCTCGTTAGAAAGTCTTATACAAAGGTTTTCAACAGTAAAGCAAAGTACGATAGAAAAGGTGAAGAAGTAATTTCAAAACCTGATCCGTTCGTATGGCTTAGATTTATTGATACAATGGTAGGGGGTGACATATTAAAACATGATGCCTTTTTTGAATTGAATTGGATACATGTTTTAAACGTCCAAGAAATGAGATTGATAGACGCAGAAAAAGAACACGAAAGAAATAAAAATGCAAAATAAAACACTAAACAACATTGTTGACAGGCTTCAAGCGTTATCAGTTCAGCACACAATGTTGGAAGATTTCAACTGTGGCAATACAGCAGACATTGGAACAAAGACAGAAGATGGTAGGGATTTAAAGTATCCTTATTTACATGTTGATTACTCATCTACTAACTACGCTTTTGGAACAAGTAGAGGAATAGGATATAAGGTTTATACAATGACCTTAATAGTCTTAGATAAGATAAGTACTAACATAACTGTTGCTACTGAAACAATGAGTGACACGGAATCTATCTTAGCAGATGTTGTTCAATTTGCTTCTACTGATTCATCAATGCGAGATTTCAGAATACAAACCACAGATATAAACGCTTTACCTGTTGCTGATAATACAGATGATGGAACGCAAGGGTGGACTTGTGAATTAGGTTTTAAAGTTCCTTATGATTGGTGCAGTTCAGCTTTACCTATTGAGATAGATGGAGCATTGCCAGTACCTCCTGACTTTTGTCCTGTAATTGTAGATTTAGTATTAAGAAATTCAGATGCTTCATTTGTAACAACTATTACAGGTAATTCTGCTTTATATGTTTTAGCAGATACAACTTATAACATTAATATTGATGGAGTGATAACCACCACAACAATACCAACATTAAAAAACGAAACAATTAATATAGTATGGCAATAGAAATAAATATACCAAGTCAGAATATAGTACAGACTGAAACTGAATGGGGTACAGATGTGACTATCTATTCAGATAAATATATCCTTTATGTAAGTGATGACTTTTACATTGGTTCGGATTACATGAAGTCAAAAAAAGCAAATGGAATTAATACCTTTGCAGATTTAGATTTCAATCCATTAGATAACAAGATAGATAAAGTTATAGGTAGTGGATTAATTACTGATATTGATACAGCTAGACTTGCAGACACAAGTGGAACAAATACAGGTGATCAAGATTTATCTTTATATCAATTAACAAGTGAAAAAGGTTCAGCAAATGGATATGCTTCATTAGGTTCTGATTCTTTAGTCCCTTCAAATCAATTACCTTCTTATGTTGATGATGTTTTAGAATTTGCAAATTTAGCAGCATTTCCTGTTACAGGTGAAAGTGGTAAGATTTATGTTGCTTTAGATACTAATAAGACTTATAGATGGTCTGGGAGTACTTATATTTATATTACATCTGGTGCAGTTGATTCTGTAAATGGTCAAACAGGTATTGTAGTGATAGATACTATTACACCATCACAATCTTCAGCAATAGCAAATAATACTTTAAAAGTAGGATATACAGATGCATTAGTAAAGACTTACTCAGATGCTAATTATTTATCTATTGAAGGGTATAATTTAATTAAAACATCTTTAGAATGGTCAACAGATACAAATGTATATTCAAATAAGTATATCCTTTGGGTAAGTGATAAGAATTATCTATTCACTGATCAGATGAAGTATAAGAAAGCAGATGGTATTAAAACTTATGCTAATTTAGATTACATGCCTAATGATGAATACTATATTAACTCGTTCAAGACTAGGGTAGATATATTAGGAGGTACAACAGAAGCAGAAGATACATTAAGAACTCAACTAGAAGATTTAGATGTTACGCCCTCTTTAATGATTACTCCTAACTCAGTTAGTGATGGTTCGATACATTCTATTATAGGTAATTCAAGTGCAACAGATGGTGTTTTTGATAGAAACACAACGGCGACAAGGGTTAATTCAGCTGGTTTAATTGAAAACGTGGCTATTGATATGGCAAGAATTGACTATCCTACTAATGGAAGTTGCCCACATTTATTATTAGAACCTCAAAGTACTAATTTAGAAACAACTTCTGCAAGTGGTTCTTATGGGAATCCCCCATCTTCCGAGATATTAACGATTGCACCAGATGGTACTAATGAAGCAGTAAGACCAGTGCCAGATGGAAATTCAGACCGTTACCAATTTACAACGATAGGAGGGACTTATTCAAGTGGCGATAAAGTTACTTATAGTTGGTATAGAAAAAGATTTAGTACACCTATAAACGTATCATTTATAGGAGATTTAAAAATAAATACATTATCTAATTGTACGCAAATAGGTGGTACAGAACAGATAGAAACTAACATTAATGGTTATGATAGGTTTGAAGCAATTTTTAGCATAACAGATGGTTCTTTAAATTCTATTTTAAGGTTTTATTTTGGCAGTATTATAGGGGCTGGAAATTCAAGTATATCATATTGGGGGCATCAATTAGAAGAAGGCTTATACGCAACCTCATACATACCCACAAACGGTTCAGCAGTTACAAGGGTTAGAGATTTAGCTAATAGTTTTGGTGATGTTAATACGTTTAATAGTGAGGAGGGTGTTTTGTTTGTTGAAATGGCTGCTTTAAGTGATTCTAATACTTCTAGGTTTACCACTATCTCAGACGGTACGAGTTCAAATAGAGTTCTTTTATTTTATTCAACTATATCTAATACGGTGTCTTGTATTATAACCGTTGGAGGTTCTACTCAGGCTGGTTTTAACTTTGTAACAACTACTACTGATAATCATAAATTTGCGTTAAAATATAAGGCTAATGACTTTGCCTTTTGGGTGGATGGTATTGAAGTTGCTACCGACTCAAGTGGTTCTGTATTTCCTTTAAATACTTTAACTGTTTTCAATTTATGTAATGTTGATGGTGTAGGTGCTCCTGTTCTTGCAAAATTAAAACAAGTACAAGTTTACAAAGAAGCATTAACAGATTTAGAATTGGAGTATTTAACTACATACGGAAGTTTCACAGATTTAGCAAACGCAAATAATTATAATTTAATTTTAAACACATAAAAAATGGCAATACCAAGTTTAATAATAGGAGGTGGCAAATGGGCTACCAAACAAGATAAGCTATTGGCTTACAAACAAAATATAGGAGGTAGGTACTTCGCTATAAATGGCGACACTTCAAGAAATTCAACGGCTACTTTTACCAATCAAAACGGATTAATTGATTCGGTTGGTAATAACGTGGCGAGGGTAGATTTTCAAGATGATGTAAAGGGTAGTTTATTGTTAGAAACACAAAGTACTAACTTAATAACTCAATCGGAATCATTCGCTAATAGTTATTGGATTAAATCGGGTGCGAGTATTCAAGGAGACCCGAGTACTGCAGGAATTGAAGAAGTTGTGAATGGAGACTTTGCTACTGATTTAACAGGGTGGGAAGCAAGAGCTAATTCAACTGCTTCTTGGGATGCTTCAGGTTCAGCTTTAGTAGATATAACAGGTTCAGGAGGAGGATTAACTAAAGACCAAACATTTGCGTTAGATGTAAGTGCTACTCACAAATTATCAGTAGATATAAAAGCAGGTACATTTGTAGGTGATGTGCATATTATTTTTGATAATCAAAGTATTTCCGTAGAAACTTTAACATCATCATATCAAACATTTACTTTTTATGTAAATTCGACATCATCAAACCCTATTATAGCGTTTCAAAGGTCAACTGCAGTAGTAGGTACTATCTCAATAGACAACATATCAGTCAAAGAAGTACAAGGTTTTGCCTCACCAAGTTTAGACAGTCCTACTGGGGCTTTTAAGTTGGTGGAAGATACCATCAACAGTTCTCATCAATTAATAAGTTTGTTTTCTTTTACAAGTGGAGTTTCTTACACTTTTTCTGTATTTGTGAAAAAGTTAGGTAGTAGGGATTCTATAAAGATACAAGCTGGTAATCCTGCAACGTGGGGGGCTGAGTCTGTTTTTGATTTGTCTAACGGTACTGTTTCTTCAACAATAAACGGTTCGGCTGAAATTGATGGTTTATATAATGGTTATTATAAATGTACGGTAACAGGAGTTGCTAATGTTACAGCAGGTACTGCTATAGTTTTAAGACTATACAATGGGGGTACTACTTACACAGGCGATGGCACATCAGGAGTTTACATTTACGGTGCACAATTAGAAGCTTTACCATACGCAACTTCTTACATACCTACTTCAGGTAGTGCAGTTACAAGGGTTAAAGATGTAGCTACTAATTTTGGTGATGTAAATTCGTTTAACAGTAGTGAGGGTGTTTTGTTTGTTGAGATGGCTGCTTTGAGTAATGATACCTCTTTTAGAGCAATGTCTATTAATGATGGTTATACAACGAATAGAATAACTTTAGTTTATAATGGAGGTATTAGGGTTTTTAATGTTTCAGGCGGTTCTGTTTCTTCAAATTTAGATTACGTTACAACTATAACGAATACTCAAAAAATAGCGATAGTTTGGAGTTCTTCATTTTTTGACTTATGGGTAAATGGAGTTAAGAGGGGGTCAGGTTCAGGTGTTTCATTTTCTTCAGGAACACTAAACACTATGGGTTTTGAACAAGGAAATGGAGGCAATAATATGTATGCAAAAGTAAAACAAGTACAAGTCTACAAAGAAGCATTAACAGACGCAGAATTAATAACATTAACAACAATATAAAAAATATGAATATTTACAAATTACATTACACGAATAAAGAAGAAGCAATAATTGATTTAATTGCCAAAGAAGTTTACACGCAAACTAAAGAAGATGGTTTAGTTTTCGGTCAAGGAATAAAAGCAATAGTTGATATTGGTTTAATTGTTTTAACCGAACAAACATTTGATGAAGAGGGTGAAGAACTAACTGAATTAGTTTACGCTGATGGGTATCACTTTGATGTTATGAGTGAACAAGAAATTGAGTTTACAAATGCAATCTTTCCAAACAATCCTAAATATACTTTTGCGTAATGTTGAAAACTCGATTTGATGCAGGTTTAAATACAGTGTCTAATGCTTACGGTGAAGCTATTGTGAAAGCATTAGCAACTAACTTAAGAGCATTAGGTAAAGCAGCAACAGGTGAGTTAATTAAGTCTTTAGAAGTTGAAATATTGCAAGATGATGGTAAGTCAGTTATAAGGTTATCAGCTAAGGAGTATCTTAGATGGGTAGACAAGGGTAGAAAGCCTGGAACATTCCCAGATATTGGTGAATTATCTAAATGGGTAAAGTTAAAAGGAATGAGCCAAAGGGCAGTTTATCCTATTGCTAGAAAGATAGCCTTTGGAACTAAGAAAAAGAATTATCAAGATGCAGGAATTAAAAAGACTGATGTAGTTTCTAAGAGTATTAAGGAAACGGAACAAAGATATAAGAAAACTTTTGAAAAAGAATTAAAGAAAATGGTTGGTGTTGTCATTGTGAATGATATATTTAACCAAACAAATACAAAAGGTGCAATTATCCCTAGAGGATTAAGAAAATAAACTATGGCAATTACAATAATTACACAACCTAGAAATATAATGCCTATACATTCACCTGTAATGTATCTGCTTAGTTCTACATTATCAACTGAAAAGAATTTTAAAATACAGTTTGAAATTACAATCAATACAGAAGTTAGAAAAGTTAAGGTTTCAGCAAGACCAGATGGAAAAATTGAGTTTGATATATCTTCACATCTTAGAGATTACTTAGATTTGAATAGTTTTAATCCTTCTTTAGTTTTATCAAGTCATACTGATGTAGCACCTTCAGTAAATTATCAAGTTACTTTGAATGAAGAATATATTGATTCGGTTACAGGTTTACTAGTTGTAGGTTCTGACACTACATTAGCAACTAAAAACGCATCTAATATAGTATTGAATAGAAGTGAGCAGTTAAACTTTCAGGAAGGGTTTTATATTAACGCACCAAGTGAAGGTGCTGAAGAATCTAATATAATGCTAAATTCTAAACCTAAATCTACCTACTTTAAAGATGATGTTATATGGGTGCATTGTGTTGGATTAGGTTTTGGACTTAACAGAAGATTTAGATTAAAAGAATATGATAAGATGGGAACTTTATTAGTTACTCATCCACTTAATACAATGGCTTTATTTACTAAAGAAACTGTATTTTATAAATTAGATTTATCAACATATTCTTTTAATGCGAATACTAAAAGCATAGGTATTGAGTTTTTAACTAATGATGTTAATTTAGGTATATTTCCTTTAACAGAAGAAAACAGATATACATTAAAGAATGTTGAATGTAGTTCATTTGATAAATACAGATTAGTCTATTTAGACAAATTAGGTAGTTACAATACGATCAGTTTAAACTATGCATCTAATGAAGATGTGAAGATAGTGAAGGAAAACTTCAGAAGTAGATTAGACCCATTAAACGGTTCAGATAATAGTAGAGGGTTACAAACTTACTTTACTAAAGCATCTGAGAAATTCACTTTAAACACTGGTAACCTTAACGCTGATGACATAGAAAGATTTGAAGATATGATGTTAAGCACTAGGGTGTTACTTGATGTAAGGGATAATGATGATGTGAGATTTAACGAAATGGAGTATGTGCCTTTTATGGTAAACACTAATACATTGAGAAGATACAAAAGTGAGAATCAACAGATAGCACAGTACACTGTTGATTGTGAATTAGGATATGAGTTAAATGTAAGACGTAGATAGTTATGAACAAACTAATAGCAGGAGCATTAGGAAATAAAACAGAATTAGATTTAGGTGCTGAAGTTTCAATGCCTTTAACTTTCAAAATGGCAGATGTAAAGAAGTTATCAAGCCGATCAGGTGCGTATTCTAAGACTATTAAACTTCCAGGAACGAGAATTAATAATGCTTTCTTTGGTGGATTATATGACCCAAATGCAGACTTCACACAATTCAATCCAAACATTAGAACTCCAGTAATTTTGACAGTTGAAGATAAAGAAATGTTAAATGGATTTATGCAACTAAAGAACATTGATGTTGATAGTTTAGGATACATCACTTATAACGTGGTGCTTTATGATTCAACGGTAAACTTCATGACTGATATTGGAAGCCTTTTAGTAGTTGGTAATTCAAAGACGTTATTAGAACAAGCGAATAACACTAAATCGGTTAATGATATTAAGTTCAATGATGAACCAACAGCCACACCTGCTATTGTAAAAGATACGCAAATCAATCTTAACCATACATATCAATACGGTAATTTAGTCAACTCATGGAGTGGTGCAGCTGCTCAATGGAATACTAAAGGGTATTATTATCCTTTGCTTTACACTACTAAATCTGTAATGGATATTATAGACTTTCAACCTGCTACATATCATAAGACTATATTAGATGGAATTGTGAAGCATCATGGTTATACATGGTCTGGAAGTTTAAAAGACAGTTTGAAATATGAAAGGGAAGTAATACCTTATACAGGTGCAATGCCTAAAGAATCAGAATTATTATCAAGTGCTAGAACTTTTAAGGCAGGTGCTTCTTTTTTCGGTCTTGACAATAGACTTTGGATAGATAGCCCATCTGATCCAACAATTTACTTTGGTGATGTTGATAAATCAAATGACCTTAGACTACCTAATACAACAGGTGCAGGATTTACAGATGTGAATAGTGTATGGTTAGGTGAGAATAGTTACATAGCACCTAGCACAGGGAAATATTATTTTAACTTTAATCTTAATGTTAGAGTTGATATGGAATATTATAAATCAGCAACACCATTAACTTCTGGACCTTTAACACACGCTTTAAAAATACAACTTCATGCACACGTTTATAATAGTTCAAATGTTCTTCAATATTCTTCAGAAGGTTTATCAATCGGAGAAGATACATTATTAACTATTGATAGTCCAACAACAGGAATCCACAATATAACAAACACAACTGATCACAATCCTTCAGCATTTCAACTGCAAGTATTATCACCTGCAATTTATGAACCTTATTTTGAATTGCAATCAGGATGGAAAATTGAGTGGACTGTATCTTCAAAAAGTGAAGGATTGAAAAAAGACAATGGAAATGACTATAATGGTTCTGCTATTGATGTTAGAAAACTAGAACTTTACATAGTTGATAATGCATATGTTTCATATATTGAAGGCTTAGATGTTAGAGGTGACTTAACGGAATGGCAGGAAATAGATTATAGTAACTTTATACCTAAAAAATTAAAACAATCTGATATTATAAGCGACTTAATAGCAAGATATAATTGTTTTATTTATCCTAATCCTTTAAATGATAATGACATTATTTTTGATA
>Ga0308003_1001453_pt1 | contig 10441 bp, 6 predicted proteins | sample Neamet36_FD_203159 | JGI IMG/M metagenome (GOLD analysis project Ga0308003, IMG submission 203159) | Marine microbial communities from water near the shore, Antarctic Ocean - #36 | ecosystem: Environmental > Aquatic > Marine > Unclassified | place: Southern Ocean | collected 2014-06-06
TTGTTATCTGTAGCAACTTCTGTTTTTGGTTTATTTGCAAGTACTGTTATAAGTTGTTTAGGATTAAATGCGATAGCTTCCGATCAATATTTGGCATTGGTAATTCCTGGGAAAATGTTTAAAAAAGCATATGAAGATAAAGGTTTAGCACCAGAGAATTTAAGTAGAACTTTAGAAGATTCTGGTACAGTAACTTCGGTTTTAATTCCTTGGAATACCTGCGGTGCTTACCAATCTAGTGTTTTGGGAGTAGATGTTACAGACTACTTTGTGTATGCTATATTTAATTATTTAAGTCCGTTTACAACCTTGTTATTTGCTGCTTTAAATATTAAAATTAGACAGCTGGTTAAAAAATAAGTCTCTCTATAATTCTGTTGATACTAATTACTTAAAATGGATATTTATATTAGATCAGTCGAATTTTTAAATAAGAATAAAAAGGCTATGATGAAAGAGCTGAAAAGTATCTCTAATAAAAAATTAAGGAAACCTTATAAAGCTAAATGAGATTATTAAAAGAAAAACTAAAACTGTTTAACAGCAATAAAGATTTGAGTCTCAACTTAAATTCAGGTAAGAGCACAAAGTGTTTTTTTTGGACAAGGACAATAAAGTATAAATTTTTCTTTGTTACTAATTAAACAAGTTTGCAACTACTGTTTCCTCACAAAGAATTTAGTTTGATTTGTGGAAATTTAATTAAAAATTTGATCTTTCAATCAAATCCTATTTTTAAATTCCAAAATAGCATTGTGTGGTTTTAGCGTAATTAATGGTTTTATTTGAATAGGGGATTCCTTTTCAATAATTTCGAATTGCGCTACTAAAGCAATAATTGCTAAAATCATTTCATACATGGCAAAATTATTGCCAATACACATTCTAGGTCCCGCACCAAAAGGAAAATAATTTTTTGAAAACTTAATATTTTCATCTAAAAAACGCTCAGGAATAAATTCATTTGGCTGTTTCCAAAAGTCTGAATGACGATGAATTTCATAAATAGAAAACAATAAATTCGAGCCTTTGGGTAAAACAATTCCGTTGTAAGTGTCTTCCTCAATATTTACGCGGTCCATAAAATAGGCTGGAGGAAACAAACGCATAGATTCTTCAATAACTAATTTTGTATAACTCGCATTTTTTATCCAATGCATGCAATCCGTAGATTCACTTTTTATTTTTTTGATTTCAGATGCTATTTTTGATTGTGCTGCAGGATTTCGAGCCAACAATTCGCAGGTAAAAGTAAGTGCATTTGAAGTTGTTTCATGACCTGCTGCAAACAAAATCAATATTTCATCTACCAATTGATTTTCATCCATCTTAGAGCCATCCTCATATTTTGCACTTAAAAGCATGTCCAATAAATCATGATGATCTCCGCTGCTTTGCTTTCTTTCTTCTACCAATCTTTTTAAAATTGTTCTCGAATTTTGAGTCAAGTCTAAATGCTTTTTCGTTTTTCCTGAAAGGTTAAACCACCAAACAAAAAAAGGTTGTCTTAGTTCTTGAACCAACATTTTTTGAGTAGCTTCTGTGGTATGTTGCAATGAATCAATATCAGCACTAGAAATGTTTATATTGAAAATTGATTTGATAACAGTTTGAAAAGCCAAATCATTAAAAACAGGAAAAACATCCATCGGTTTTCCAGTTTTAATATTTTTTAATTCTGCTAAAATGGTTTTTTGAATGGTATCAACCAACAGCTTAAGTTGGCCTTTGTGAAAAGCTGGCTGAATTAATTTTCTTTGTTTTTGCCAATGCGCTCCCTCAGCAGTTAACAATCCTTTTCCAACATATTTTGCTAAATCTTTGGTTTGAATATAAGATTTAGTATAATTTTTTTGATTCTTTTGAAGCGCATGTTGTAAAAGTCCAGCATCCCTACAAAACAAAATAGATTTTCCAAAACCAATTTTTAAACGAAAAATATCTCCTAAAGTATCAAAGTTTTTTGCGTGAAATGGTAAAGGATTTTGTAAAATAGCATTGGCATGCTTTAGAAATTTAAAAAAAGAAACTTCTGGAATTTTATTGGATACACTCATTTTTAATTTTATTTGCACTCATTAACAACCCGTTTTAAAGAATTTATAAAAGTTGACTTGTTGTATTTATTTTATACAAATTTAAGCATATTCGCTTATGTAATTTGTTCTATTTTTCATTAAATATGTACTTATAAAACATCATTCTAAAGTTTTTAATTATACACTACAACCCTGTTCTAACAGTATAGAGATCAATAATAAAACCCAAGGCAAACTATGCAACAAGACATCAAACCAATTCTGTCATTGCATTCCGCTTTCTGCAGAAAATACATTTACGCCTAGAATCCATTGAATTTTGCCTAAAATATATGGCAAACTTAAAGGGGCTAAACCTAAAGTTAGACTTGCTATTAGAAAAAGTTTCCAGTTATTTTTTAAACTCATCTGCCAGATTGTGGCTATATAAACCAATTCCAAACCAGTCCAAAACGAATGGTTAAATCCCTGTATGGATAATTAGGGGCAGAAAAGTAATTTTTATCAGTAAGACTAGAGGTAGCATTGTCTACTTTAAAATACAAACGTGTTCTTCGTACTTGTGCATTAAAGAAAACATCGATGGTAGGAAAGCCTATTTGCTCATCATTCTGAATTCTAAACTCTGCTAAAAGTGGATTGTAGGCATTTACATTGTACTTGGTAAAATACTTAAACGTAACTCCAATATTTACCAACATCGGTTTTCCTTTAAACCAATAGTCTGTGTAGTAAAACGTATTTCTTGTTACAAACTCTGGCACTCTAAATACAGAACTTCCGCTGCTTACATTTTGATACATTAATGTGTTGTCTAAAGCAAACTTCCCAAGTTTAAACTCTCTGTTTGCTTTTACCTTTAAATAGGTAATTTGATTTTCAAATTGCTGTGGTTTGCTGTTCTCATCAAAATAGGTGTAATTGTCTAAATTGGTAAAGTTTAAAGATGCATTTAACCACTTCGATTTTAAATCAAAACCAATATCTCTTGTGTTTACATTACTAAAATCGTTTTGCCAATTATATTCGTCATACTCACTTTGGTGCAATAGCGTATTAAAGTTTGGGGATTTAGAACTTAGTAATAACGTTCCTTTTACACTAAAAACACTATCTTTTTCGTAAACAGCTTCTCCTTTTAAGAAGTTTCCAGAGAGTCTGCCATTACCAGGAGTTATACTTGCATCTGCATTTAGTTGAAAGTTTTTAATCTTAGCATTCCAATCTGCACCAAAAGAAATCGCATTTCCTTCTAGTTTTAATCTATTTACCGAGCTGTTACTGTTCAGAATCGTATCGTAACCATAAGAATAGTTCGTAAAATTTGTTTTCGCTTTAAATTTTCCTAAAACATATTTAGAATTGAACTCTAAGTTTAATTCGTTACTGGTAATCTTACTGGTTGCTTTTTTATTTCTTGGGTTAGAGGAATTTGCTGTTCCAAAAACAGCAGTATTTAACCTAGCTTGAATAAATTCATATGTTTTATTTTCATTTGTAAGTATATGACCAACTTTAAGATTGCTAAAATCTTTATTGTTAATAGAATCTTTGCTAGAAAGTAACTTGTAGCTTTGTTCAATATAAACTCTATTGCCATCAAACTGACTCTCAGAATCTGTTAAGTTTACATCTAAACGCGCCCTTGTAGTGAAGTTAGGATCATCTTCGATAAAGTTCACTAGAGATTCTGCAGTTAAGCCTCCGTTTTCTTGATGAAAGAAATCTTGAGAGGTTAAATGACCCTTTATTTGATATTGATTTTTTTTAGTACGGTACTGAAAAGTCCCTCTAAAATTACCATTACTTACTAAAGCTTGTCTATATGCTCCTAAAGAACGCAACCCTTTATAAGAAAGAGAAACATTTAATCTTTTAGAAAAGTTTAAGGTGAATAAGGCATCTAGCACTTGGCCCTGCTGCAAGCCAGTTCTATAAAGTATTTCTGTAGTTGGTGTTGGTACCTCGAAATAGTCAATATCATCAATATTAAAATAGCTTGCCTGTTTTGCAGAAAAACCAATGTCTGGAAATCTATATACATTGTTAAAACTATACCCTAAATTATTTACTGCTTGTCCTTGATTATGAAATTCTAAAAACTCAAATAAATCTTTTCTTAGATAATTAAACTTATATTCTTTTTGAAGTGTAAGCGTAGTATCTATATAGGTTGTGTCTCTTTTGTGTGAAATAATTTTATAATCTGTATACTTTGTTTTTCCAGATAAAGTAACCATGGTACTGCTAAAAGTATTTATAGAATCTGATTGTTTAGTTGAATACTGTTTTAATTTAGCACGCTTTAGATCCCTTTGTGAAAATAAGCCAGTTGATATAAAAAGGCTAATTAATAATGCTAGTAGTATATTACTTTTCATATAGAAATTCTTCGTCAACAAATGTAAAATAATTAAACGAAAATAGCAGCGAATAATTATCTTGAAAAAATTAATTATAAATGATTTTTTAAAAGTTCTTTTTTCTTCTTTATTTTAGAACGGATATCTAATAGAATTTTTCTTTTCTTTGTAGGTATGTTACAACTAAATTACAGTGGGTTTTCTTTAGAGGCAGGTACAGATGAAGCGGGCCGAGGATGTTTGTCTGGTCCAGTGGTAGCTGCAGCTGTCATATTACCAGAAGAATTTACACATCCTTTTTTAAATGACTCTAAACAACTATCAGAAAAAAAAAGAGAAGAAGTAAAACCATTTATTGAAACACATGCATTAGCGTATTCAGTTTCTTTTGTTTGGCAGCAAGAAGTAGATGAAATCAATGTATTGCAAGCCTCTATAACGGGAATGCATCGTGCTATTGCTGCTTTAAAAATTACCCCAGAATTTATTATTGTAGATGGCAATAAATTTAGAGATTATAAAGGAATTCCGCATGAAACCATTGTAAAAGGAGATGCTAAATATTTAAGTATTGCAGCTGCATCAGTATTGGCAAAGACTTATAGAGATATTTATATGGCGAAGATTCATAAAGAATTTCCAATGTATAATTGGGCAAAGAATAAAGGGTATCCTACTAAAGAGCATAGAAATGCTATTAGAGCATTTGGTGCAACAGACTATCACAGAAAAACCTTTAGATTATTGCCAGAGCAAATAAAGTTGAAAATATAAATTTAAAAGTATTTTTTCAGTTACAACTTGCGTAAACCCATTTGAATTTTATTTAAATAGAATCCTCATTTATATTTAAATCATACATAAACTTTTTCTATTTTTACGTTCTAAATTTAGATGATGATTAAAAAAACACGCGCAGAAATTACCAAATGTATTCTTCATAAAGTAGCTAATAAATTTAACAGTGGGCAAAATGTTTTTTCAGATGAGTTAATTCGTTTTGATCAAGAAAGTTACGATTTAATGAAGAATTTTTTACTAAAACCATTTGGTGCTTTAACGCAGAGTTATCGTTTTTCTCATCATGCAGATGTGCGTTTAAATGAGCTAAATAATTATGCTTCAGAAATTTTTAAAGAAGAAAATTCTTTTGTAGAGTATTCTAAGAACATTGTAAATCATTTATTTGAACAATCTAATTCTGCACAAATAAAAACTGGGGATGTACTAATTGTTTTTATTGAAGGGATAGAATATAAAGACGTCCTAACAGAGGCAATTGGTATTTTTAAAATTGAGAATAAGGTTGATTTTTTTCAAACATATTTAGACGATAATCAAAGTTTTGATGTGGTGGTTCAAAAAGGAATTTCAACAAAAAAAATAGATAAAGGTTGTTTGATTTTAAACACATCAGACACAGAAGGCACAGTTGTATTATCTGTAGATAATAACAATTATGACGCACAATATTGGAGTAAGTATTTCTTAGGTGTAAAGCTTGCAGATGACCATAATTCTCATACTCAGAGTTACTTAGAAATGTGTAAAGAGTTTTCTGAAGAGGTTATTAAACCAGAATTAGGAATGCAACAACAAGGTAATTTTCTTGCAAATACGGTAGATTATTTTAAAGAAAACGAATCTGTAGATTATGCTACCTTTAAGGATGAAGTTTTTGAGGAAGAAAAACATAAAGAACAGTTTGATGAGTACAAAAAACACTTCGAAACTCTAAACGATGTTTTAATTAGAAATAATTTTGATGTTTCTGGAGTAGTGCTAAAGAAAGAAAAAAATAAACTAAAAACAGAAATAAAATTAGATACAAATATTAGTATAAAATTAGATGTAGATGCACCAGAAGCAGCTTCAGAATATTTGGAGAGAGGCTATGATGAAGAGAAAAAAATGAAGTTTTATAAAGTGTATTTTAACGAAGAAAAGTAGGGTTAAAGTCCTGTAAGGTTTTTAAAATCTTACAGGTATAATTTTTAATTTAAGAGCTTTTTATGTTAAGATTTTATAAACACATCAACTTCAAAAAGCACTTTAAAATGTTTTAAAATCTTCCCTTTTATTTCTTCTAAATCTAGTTTTCTTCCTAATTCAGCCTCCATAGATGCCACTGCTTTTCCACGAATTCCGCAAGGAATAATATTATCGAAATACCCTAAGTTGGTATTTACGTTTAAAGCAAAACCATGCATGGTTACCCAACGTGAAGAACGGATTCCTAAAGCACAAATTTTACGGGCAAATGGTGTTCCAACGCCAAGCCAGACACCCGTTTCACCAGCACTTCTTTGACCTTTTAAACCATATTCTGCAATGGTTAAAATAATAGCCTCTTCTAGTAGACGAAGATATTTGTGAATGTCTGTAAAGAAATTTTCTAAATCTAAAACAGGGTAACCAACAATTTGACCAGGACCGTGGTACGTAATGTCTCCACCACGATTTATCTTGTAAAAAGTAGCTCCTTTTTCTTCAAGTTGTTTTTTATTTAGCAGTAAGTTACTTAAATCGCCACTTTTACCTAATGTATAAACATGAGGATGCTCAACGAACAAAAAGTAATTTTTTGTTTTGTTTTGTTTCTCATTTCTTCGGTTGTCAATTTTTACATCCACAATTTCTTGGAGCAGCGCTGTTTGATAATCCCAAGTTTCTTTGTAATCTTTAACTCCTAGATCTTTAAGTGAAATGCTTTTATTCATAGAATTAAATACAAAGGTAAATATTTCATTATATTTGTTGCAGAAAAAATGAATATTTTTTATGAACCCTATAATAGAAACTAAAATGAGTTTTAAATATGCCTTTTTAATTTTTGTGATTTTTTCCCTTTCAATCCCAAGTAAATTAATTGCACAAGATGTTTGGAAGAAAGCACAAAAAGAAAACTATCAAGACCAAAAACAAATTTATCAAAAGAAAAATTTTCCCTTAAAATTTGAATTAATTTACCTAGACATAGATGAATTAAAAAATCAATTAAAGCCTTTATCTTCAGGAGCAAAACAATTCATAAAACTTCCAAATTCTAAAGGTGTTTTATTAGCATATGAAATTAAGGAGACTTCAAATTTTAATGCTGTTTTAGCTGCTAAATTTTCAATGATAAAATCGTATGATGCTCAAGGAATAGATGATCCTACAGCAGTTGCAAAAATAAGTATAGGTACAGACGGTTTTCATGCAGTAATTTTCTCAGGAAATGATGGAAGCTACTACATCGATCCTTATTCTAAAGACCATAAAGAGTATATTGTTTATCGAAGAGCCGACTTAGGTAAAAACAAAAATACTTTTGAATGTGAAGTTGAGCAAACTTCAGAAAAAATGGCAAGCGAGCAAAATTTTTTGCAAAATGCAAATGATGGTATGCTAAGAACATTTCGTTTGGCGGTTGTTTGTTCTGGAGAATATGCACAGTTTCATTTAACAAAACAAGGTGTTTCAAGTGAAGCAACAGATGAAATTAAAAAAGCGGCAGTATTATCTGCAATAAATACTTCAATGACAAGAATAAACGGTGTTTATGAAAAAGATTTAGGGGTACGTATGGAATTGGTCGCTAATAATGAGGAAATTATTTTTTTAGACGCAGCGAATGATAATATCTCTGACGGTAGTGCTGGAACTATGATAAATGAGGTTCAAAGTATCTGTGATACTGTCATTGGAGATGAAAATTATGATATTGGTCACATTTTTAGTATCGGTGGATCTGGTTTAGCCGGTTTAGGTGTTGTTTGTCTTACGGGGCAAAAAGCGCGTGGAGTTACAGGAATTAGTTCACCGACAGGAGATCCTTATGATATTGATTACGTTTCTCATGAAATGGGACACCAATTTGGAGCAAATCATACACAGAATAATAGTTGTAATCGAAATGATGCGACAGCTGTAGAGCCAGGAAGTGCCTCAACAATTATGGGATATGCAGGTATTTGTGCACCGAATGTTCAAAATAATAGTGATGATCATTTTCATAGCATTAATATTACAGAGATGTGGAATACCATACAATCTTCGGCTACTTGTGCTACTTTATCTGACGCCAATAATGAAGCTCCTACTGCCAACGCAGGTGCGGATTTTAACATCCCAAAATCGACTCCTTTTGTTCTAAAAGGTAGTGCAACAGATGCAAATGGAATGGCTAGTTTAACCTATAATTGGGAGCAAATAGATAATGAAATTTCAACTCAGTCTCCAGAGTCTACAAATATAGGTGGTCCAATGTTTAGATCATTGCCATCTAAGACCACACCAGATAGGTATATGCCAAATCTATCGACTGTTGTTGGTGGTAGTGTATCTTCTACTTGGGAGGTTGTGCCTTCGGTAGCAAGAGATTTAAATTTTTCTTTTTTAGTTAGAGATAATAATGCGGGTGGAGGAAACAGCGCAAGAGATGATGTAAAAATCACAGTCATTCAGGCAGACGCATTCACCGTTTCTGCGCCTAATACAGCTGTTTCTTGGGATGTAGGAACCTCACAAACCATAACTTGGAATAAAGGTACCACAGATATAGCGCCTATAAATTGCCAAAATATAAATATTAAATTATCTGTAGATGGTGGTATCAGTTTTCCTATTATGATAAAAGCGAATACTGCTAATGACGGTATAGAGGATGTTATAATTCCAAATAATGTTTCAACTTCAGCTCGAATTATGATTGAAGCGGTTGATAATATTTTTTACAATGTAAATACTACAAACTTTACAATAAACTCTACAGAGCCTACCTTTATACTTACAGAAACTTCAGGAAGTCAAACGGTTTGTAATTCGGAAAATCAAACAGCTATTTATAATTTAAATTTCGATTTTATTAATGATTATTCTGAATCTGTTACATTTTCTGCTTCTGGACAACCAACAGGGAGTAATGTTACTTTCAGCGCTACTTCGGTAAATGGTGATGAAACCGTAACTATGACAGTTTCTAATTTAGAGGGTGTAACTGCACAATTTTACCCCATAGATATTGAAGCAAGTTCATCAACAATAACTAAAAATATTGGGTTGGAGCTTAGTGTTTTAAGCTCAACGTTTAGTGAACAAACTTTATCATCTCCAGAAAATAATGCGACTAATCTTATTTTAACGGAAACTCTTGTGTGGAGTCTAGATGTAAATGCAAGTTCTTATGATTTACAAGTGGCAACAGATGCTCTTTTTACAAATATTATTGTGGAAGAAAATACAATCGCTGCTTTATATACACTAAATGCTAGCGATAATTTACTAGAATCAACGAGTTATTACTGGAGGGTAAAAGCAAAAAATATTTGTGGAGAAAGTAATTACTCGACAGTCTATAGCTTTACAACACAAGATTGTTCCAACTGTATCTCCATGGGTTCTAGTGCAAGTGCGGACAATACAAGTACAACGTTAGTTAAATTTAATACGATTGATAATGCTTCAGGAAAAACCCTAGGGTATAATGATTTAACTGATATTAAAACAGAAGTAAAACCAGGCGAAACACATATCCTGACAGTGCATGTAAATACGGATGGCTTGAGAAAAACACAAACAAAAGTGTGGATAGATTGGAACCAGAATTGTATTTTTAATGATGCAGGAGAAGAATATGATCTTGGCTCAGCATCAGAAGAATCTGACGATGCCACTAGTTTATCATCTTTGAGTATTATCGTACCTAATGATGCAGAGTTTGGAGAAGCAGTAATGAGGGTTTCAACGAGAGATACCGATCCGTTTGGAGTTGTCACCTATCCTACTTCTTGTGGTAGTGGTTTTAGAGGAGAGGTAGAAGATTATACAATCTTAATAGTAGATGCAACAGCATCTATAGAAGACTTTTCATTTAATGGTTTTAATATCTATCCAAATCCAACAAAAGGAACCTTTACATTAAATTTAGAAGTTGTAAACACCAATAAAGTAAGTGTTCAACTATTCGATGTTAGAGGCCGTTTAATTGGGGAAAAGAACTATTTCAATACAAACTTTAACTTCTCTGAAAGTATCTTTTTTGAGAAAGCAAGTACC
>Ga0308003_1001456_pt1 | contig 10430 bp, 7 predicted proteins | sample Neamet36_FD_203159 | JGI IMG/M metagenome (GOLD analysis project Ga0308003, IMG submission 203159) | Marine microbial communities from water near the shore, Antarctic Ocean - #36 | ecosystem: Environmental > Aquatic > Marine > Unclassified | place: Southern Ocean | collected 2014-06-06
GGTAACTAATGATGGATAATAAATTGCATATAACACCTTATACAAAAGAACATGGACAATTTATATTGTCATGTCAAATGAATCATAAAATTTTAGAAGCTGATTCTAAATGGATAAAACTTATGGGTGATGCTAAAAATTTAGAACAAGATCATTTAGCTTTTACAGGTATCGTAAATCATAAACCTATTTTTGCAGCAGGTATGAAAATGGTTTGGGGTCAAGTTGCTGAAGGTTGGGTTATAGCTACAGATGAAATGTGGAAACATCCTTTGGGTGTTGCTAAAGCAATTAAAAAAGATTTTGCTAGAGTTGCAAAAGAACATAATATAAAAAGAGTACAAAGTGGAATTAGAAAAGATTTTAAAGAAGGCATAAGATTTGCCGAATGGTTAGGACTAGAAAGAGAAGGCTTAATGAAAAACTGGGGATTTGACGGATCAGACCAATATATGTATGCGAGGATATTTTAATGGGAGCAGTTACACCATTACTTCAAATAGCAGCAGGACAACAAGCTAATGCTATTGGTAAATTTAACCAATCAGTTGCAAATAGAAATGCAACAATAGCTGAACAAGAAGCTGCACAACAAGAAAAATTAACAGAATTTGATATTGCTAAATTTAATCAAAGTTTTGAACAAATGGAAGGAACAACCAGAGTTTCTCTTGCTAAATCTGGTGTAGAATTAAGTGGTACTGCATTAAAAATTTTACAATCAAATGCTGAACAAGCAGAACTACAAAGAAATGTTATAGAATATAATGGTAAAGTTAAACAAAATCAAAAATTAGAAGAAGCAAATTTTTCCAGAATGTCTGGATCACTTGCTCGTATGCAAGGTAAACAAGCACAAATAGGATATTATGCACAAGCAGGTTCTAGCTTATTAACAATGGCAAAAATGGGTTAATAAATATGAGAGATTATAAATCAGAATATAAAAATTATCATTCTAAACCGGATCAAAAAAAAAGAAGAGCTGGAAGAAACGGAGCAAGAGCTATAATGAAAAAAAAACTTGGTTCTAGTATATTGGGTAGAGATGTAGATCACAAAGATAGAAACCCAAAAAATAATAATCAAAATAATTTAAGATTACAATCTAAATCTACAAACAGATCAAGGAATCAATAATGCCAAAAATACCTACATTTATATCTGAAGCTAGACCTACTGCTGAAGTTTCTTCAATAAAAAGTAATATTCAAGTTTCACCAAATAGTAGCCTTGCTGCAGCATTAATTCCAGCTGCAAAAACAATAGATAATTATTATTTAAAAGAAAAAGAAATATCTAATAAAGTTGAATCTGGAAAATTATTAAATGAAGCAACTCTTGAAATTTTTGAATTACAATCAAAATCAAAATTAAAATCTACTCCAGAAGAAGGAATAAATTTTTTTAATACTGGATATAAAAATATTGTAGATAAATACAAAACTAAAGCACCAAACAATTATATTAGCAAATCTTTTGAAATAGGAATGGCATCTGACAAACCATCTTATGTTAGTAGCATTTTAAAAGAAACTAGAGCTGGAATGGTATCAACAAGAGTTTCACAAATTGATATGAAAGTTAAAAATAAAATATTAAATGCAGTAGAAGGTGATAATGAATTTGATTTTGCTACTTTAAGTCAATCTATAATACAAGATTATAATGGTTTAGTTGAGGATGGAATTGTAGGCGAAAATGATTTTAATACATTGAAAGCAGATTTACCAAGTTTAGTAGAAACTGCAATGGTAAATAAAATTGGAAGAAATAATGCTTATCAAGCAGTTCTTTTATTAGATGATCCTAATAATTTTAAACAAATAACAGGAACTCAAAGAGAAGAGTTATCTAAAAAACTTCAAACAAAAGCTCTATTTCAATCTAAAAGAATTGAACTAGCAAACAATAGTAGAATTAATGACAGCGATAAAGCATTGATTCAAGAATTAACAGGAGCAAATAATGCACCCTTAGGATTAGATGAAGAAAAATTAGAATCATTTAAAACAGGTGATATTGAATATGACAATCAAATTACAGAATTAAATGATAAAGTTGTTAAAAATGAATTTAGTTTTAATACCAATTACAATGTTAATTCTGATGTTATAGAAAAAATAGCAAATGGAGAAATTAAAAATGTAAAAGAAAAATTTTTACTTGCTGGAGAAACAGAAACAAAAAGTATTTTAGAAAGAAGTGGAAACGGAACAATAAATTTAGAAGATAATAGTTTTTTATCAACAATATTAACTAGAACTAATAACGAAACATTTAAAAAACAAGATCAACAATTTATGAAATACTTTGATAATTTAGTTCCTTTATTACAAGGTAATACTTTTTTAAATTATTTTGATAAAGAGTATAATTCAAAAGCTAGTGAACTAAGACAAAGATTATATATGAATTTTATTAAAGGAACAGTTGAAGGTGTAGATATTAATGACCTATTATCACCTAACTCTGATTTTTATATTGCTAAAAATATAAGAAATTATTTACCTAAAACTTCAGATTTAGATAGCCTTGTAAATCAAATAGTAAATGAAAACGAAACAACTATAGCAGTTCCTAAAAAAATAGAAGGTGAAACTGCAACAGAATATTTAAAAAGAATTGAAACTAATGATTTAAGTGATGAAGCTGCAAGTTTAATAATAACTAAATTTAATAAAGAAAAAGCATGAATCTAGGTGAACAAGAATCACAATTAAAAGATGCTGGTTTTAGTAATACAGAAATAGAAAATTGGAAAAAAGAAAAAATAATTAAATTAGATGCCGCAGGATTTACTAACGCAGATACATTAGAAGCATTTGGAATTATACCTGCAGATAAAAATAATTATAAAAATTATTTCAAAGATGTTAAAAAAGAAATTGAAAATGAATATTATCAAGATGAGGTAATGATGTCTCCAGATGATGATCTTTTATATCAAGATCAGATAACTCAAGGAAAGCAAATATCAACAAAAGAATTTTTAGTAGGTCAAAAATTTGATGGAGATCAAATATTAAAAAGAGGATATGGCAAAACATTGTATGATATGACTTACAGGTTAGCCAATGAAAAAGGTTTATCAGAAGCATTAACAGAAGATGAACCACAGGATTATACTTGGTTTGAGGGATTGTTAGAAAGAGCCGCAACATTAGGTTTAGAACTTCCTATATATGGTTTAAGTTTTATACCCGGAACATTAGCTGGTGGTCCTTATGCTGGTGCATTTACTGCTGGTGCAATTCCCGGAGCAGCAAGATCAACAATATTAAAAGGATTAGAACAACAATCTTCTGGACAACCAGTTGAAATATTAAAAAATTTTTTGCAAGAAGGAATTAAAGAAGGAGCAAAACAAGGTGTTACTTTTGCAGCTACTGCTTTAGCACCACAATTAAAATTACCTGTTGTTGGTAAACTTGCAGATAAATATCTAACAAGAGTAGCAAGTCAACTTACAGCATTTGAAGGTGTGGGAGCAACATTAAATGGACAACTCCCTACATTAAAAGAGTTTAGTTATTCAGCAGTTTTATTTGGTGCTTTAGGTGCAGTACAACCTAAAAAAATTATGGAAAAAAGAACTAAAGAAATATTTGTAGATACAGGTAAAAAACCTAATCAAGTATTTAAGGATTCTATAACAAACAAAAGAATATTAGAAGATGTTTCATCAAGAAGTTATGTTAGAGATTATAAAAATTTATTAGAAAGTAAAATTTCTAAAAAAGAAACTGTAATAATAGATAAAACAGAAAAATTATTTAAAGATGATATAGCAAATAAAGCAGCAGAAAATATTGCTTTTAAATCTAAAGTTGAACCTTTAACTGCTAAAAGATTAAAAGAAATGGGTTCTACTGCAAAAAGAAAATTTATTGTTACTGCAATAGATACTAAATATCCTATTTTAGAAGCTCTTAAAGATGCCGGTGTTAATACTAAAACTGGTATTGAAAAATTAAATATTTATGAACAAACAAGATTATTAGAAGGTATGCCAAATAGAGCAGCATCTTTTATAGAATTTAGTACATTAAATTTTAAAACTGCAGAGGCAAAAGGACCGGGATTAAAAACAATATTAAAAGATGTAACAATTAAAGGTAATAAAGAAATGCAATTATTTGATACTTACCTTGCAAATAGAAGAGCTATAGAATTAAATAGTAGAAAAATAGAATCTGGTTTTGATATTGCTACTGCAAAAACATTTATTAAAAAATATAATTTACAATTTGAACAATACGCAAAAAAAGTAGACATTTATCAAAGACAACTTTTAGAATATGCTGTAGATGGTGGTTTAATATCTAAAGATGCTTTTATTGCTATGACGGAAGCAAATAAAAATTATGTTACCTTTGCAAGAGAACTTCCAAAAAAAGGTGAAATTGGTTTTATAAAAGGTTCAGTAAATCCATTTAAAAGAATTAAAGGAAGTAAAGAAAGAGTATTTCCACCATTAGAAGCTATTGTAAAAAACACTAACACTATTGTAAACCTTGCAGAACGAAATCAAGTTAAAGTTAATTTTGTAGATTTTATTGCAAAAGAAAAAAAAATTGCTGAAACAGTAAATGCTCCAGACCCTTTTCCTTATTTTTCTAAAACAAAACCAAAATTAAAACCAATAAATATTCAAAGAAAAGAATTAGAACAATTTTTTAATAAAACAGAAATAGATAAAATGTCTGATAAAACTATAGGTGAGTTTACAATTTTTAGACAAGAATTTTCAAGCACAGATAAAGGTCAAATTACAGTTAAAAGAAATGGTAAAACAGAAACTTATGATGTTGGAGTAGATTTGGCAAATGCTTTTAAAACTTTAGATCAACAAGGCACTAATATGCTATTAAATTTTTTAGGTGCTCCTGCAAGAACATTAAGAGCTGGTGCAATATTAATACCAGATTTTGCTGTACCCAACTTTTTTAGAGATACTATACAAGCAAGTTTTTTAAATAAAGTTGGTTTTGTTCCAATACAAGATTCTTTAATTGGTGCAATGAATATTCTTACAAAAGGATCAAGACCTAAAACAATGAAACTTTGGGAAAGATATACTAAGTCTGGTGGTATGCAATCAACTCTACTTGCTGTTGATAAACCTAATATTTTTGATGGAAAAGTTTATGATATTTTAACTAAAGGTCCAGTTAGAAATGCAAATAAAGGTATGTTAGCTCCTTTAAAATGGTTGACAACTTTATCTGAGGAAGCAACAAGATTTAGAATATTTGAAAAAACAGAAAAAGCAGCTTTAAAAAAAGGTTTATCAAGTAAAGATGCTATGGAAAGAGGTGGTTATGAAGCAAGAAATCTTTTAGATTATGCAAAAAGAGGAACTGCTGGTGCTGCTATAAATAAAATAGTTCCATTTTGGAACGCAAGAGTTCAAGGTTTGACAAGAGTGTACGAAGCATTTAGAGATCAACCGGGAAGAACATCAGCAATGATTGGTGTTACAATAGTTTTACCAACAATAGGATTCTATATAGCTAATATGGATGATGAAGATTATAAAGAACAACCATCATGGTTAAAACAAAATTATTGGTATTTTAAAGATAGTGAAGGTAAAGCAAATAGAATACCAAAACCTTTTGAAGTTGGTACATTAGTATCTTCAGTTATAGAAAGTTTTTTAGATTGGTATCGTACTAATGAACCACAAGAATTTGATAGATTTGTTGGAGAATTTTTATACAATAATGCAAAATCATTTAATCCTATACCTACAGCTATACGACCATTTATAGAAAATTTTAATAATTGGAGTTTTTTTAGAGACGCACCTATTGTTCCAAAATCATTAGATAAAAATTTAATAAATAAATTTTATTACACAGAATATACTTCTGAAAGTATGAAATTATTTTCAGAAATATTAAATGGAATAGTTGGTGATGATTCTTTTTTATCTAGTAAACCTATTCATGCAGAAAATGTATTTAGATCATGGACCGGTGGATTAGGTAGATATGCTTTAGAAGTTTTAGACTATACTTTAATTAAATCAAAAATTATAGATGACCCTATAAAACCAACAGATAAATTGACAAAAATGCCAGTTCTTAGAGCATTTGATGTTGCAGCTGTTCCGGGTTATTCATCTAAATCTTTAACTAGATTTTTTGAAGAATTAGAAAAAGTTGAAAAAATTTTTAATAGTATGGATTTTGCTTTAAAAGCAGGTAATAATGATGAATATAAAAAATTATATGCTACAGCTCCTTTTGATAGACAGTATTTATTAAAATACAAAAAATCAATTAAAGAGTTAGACAAAAGAATAAGACAGATATATAACACTAAAGAGTTAGCTGATGGTACTAAAATTACCCCAGATCAAAAAAGAGAGTTAATAGATGACCAATATAGATTAATGATAAATTTTGCTCAACAAGCCTTAATATATCTTGAAAAAACAAAGAAAGAGTAATATAGAAAAGTAACATGACAGTATCAACTACAAGTATATCCAAATCAACAAATGGTAATGGCACAGCCACTAGTTTTCCATACGATTATAAAATTTTAGAAGCAACTGATTTAAAAGTTATTATTAGATCAGCAACAGGTGCAGAAACAGTTAAAGCAACATCAACTTATGCAGTTACTGGTGTAGGTGCTGATTCTGGAACTATCGTTTTTAATAATAGCAATATACCTGTAAGTGGGGAAATTGTTGTAGTTACAAGAAATGTCCTGCAAACTCAAGCAATAGATTATATTGCTAATGATCCATTCCCTGCAGAGACACACGAAGAGGGTCTGGACCGAGCCACTATGGTTATACAACAAGTATCTGGTGATGCTGACAGATCAATTAAATTTTCAAAAACTAATACTTTTTCATCTTCTGAATTTACAGTAGGTGCAACTGAAAGAGCTAATAAAGTTTTATCTTTTGATTCAACAGGTGAACTTGCTGTTGCTCAAGAACTAGGAACTTTTAAAGGTAATAGTGCTACAACAACTACAGCAGCTTATGCTGTTAGAGATATTGTTAAAGCAACAACAACTGCTCAACTAAATAATATTTATATTTGTATTAAAACATCACCTATTGGTACAGCTTTAACTAATACAACTTTTTGGGTTTTACTTGTAGATGCTGTAAGTGCTGCAACAAGTGCTACTGCTGCTGCTTCATCTGCTACGGCTGCTGCTTCATCTGCAACTGCTGCTACTAATAATGGTGCTGCACAAGTTACACTAGCTGCTGCTCAAGTTGCTTTGGCAACTACACAAGCTAATAATGCTTCTTCATCAGCAACAACTTCTGGAAACTCTGCAACCGCTTCTGGTAATTCTGCTACTGCTTCTGCAAACTCTGCTACAGCTGCTGCAGCATCTGCTGATGCTTTTGATGATATTTATTTAGGAACTAAATCTTCTGATCCATCAACCGATAATGATGGTGATGCTTTAGCTGCTGGTATGCTTTATTTTAATTCTACAACTGATTTACTTCGTGTTTATACTGGTTCTGCTTGGCAAAATGCTGCTGTAGATACTACTGGCTTTATTACACTTTCTGGAACACAAACTTTAACAAACAAAACTTTAACTTCTCCTAAAATCGGTACTTCTATTTTAGATACTGGTGGAAATGAATTAGCTAAATTAACAGCTACCAGTTCAGCAGTAAATGAATTTACAATAGCAAATGCTGCCACTAATAATGCTCCAAGATTATCAGCAACTGGTGGAGATAGTAATGTTGATTTAGATATACTAGCTAAAGGTACTGGTCATGTAACTATTAGAGGTAATACTAACTCTGGTGCAATACAGTTTAATTGTGAAAGTAATACTCATGGTCAAATTGTAATTGCACAACCTCACTCTGCTACTGTCACAAATACTTTAACTTTACCAGCTGGTGCTAGTTCAACTTTAGTATCTTTAGTTTCAGCAGATACACTTACAAACAAAACTTTAACTTCTCCAAAAATAAATGAAAATGTAGCTGTAACTTCTACTGCAACAGAACTAAATTTATTAGATGGTAAAGCAGCTACTAATTTAGCTTTAATTGGAAAACAAGAAGGAACAAATTTTCCAGAAAGTTTATTAGTAGGTACTAATACAACTGGAACTTTAAATGATGCTCAAAAAAATACTGGAGTTGGTATAAAGGCTTTAGAAGATTTAACTTCTGGGGATAGAAATACTGCAATAGGTGCTGGTGCAGGAAAAAATATTACTTTTTCTAGTTTTAATACAGCTGTAGGAACTAATGCTTTAGGTGTAGTACCTGGAAATAGTAATACATCAATTGGTCAAGGATCAGGTGCCAATACTACAGGTACTGGTAATACTTATTTAGGAAGAAATGCTGGAAATAATATTACAAGTGGTGATGGTAACGTAGTTATTGGATTTGGAGATGTAGCAAGTGCTACTGGAGATAAACAATTAAAAATTAGTGATGGTGTAGATGGTTCAGTAGCTTGGATTACTGGAGACAGTAATGGTCAAGTTAAATTAACTTCTGGTTACATTGCAGAAGTAGCTTTAACAGATGCTTCAACTATTACATGGAACGCAGCAACTCAACCAATAGCTAAAGTAACACTTGGTGCTAGTAGAACTATGGGATTACCAGCTAATCCAGTAAGTGGTCAATTTATATCATTACTTATTATTCAAGATGGAACTGGTAGCAGAACTATAACTTGGAACGCAGCATACGAATTTGCTCTTGACACAGCACCGACATTAACAGCAACAGCTAATCTTGGCGACTTGTTTACCTTTAGATATAATGGAGCAAAGTGGTTAGAGATTGGTAGAAATTTAGCATTAACATTATCATAGGAATATTATGTACGCATTAGTAACAGACGGAACAATCACAAAATACTTTAACCACCCTAAAGGCTTTACTCTAGGAGATTTACAATATCCTAAAGACATATTTATGAAATGGTCTGTTTCAGAAAAAGAAGCTATTGGTATTTATGAAGTAGTCTTTGATGACAGTAATAAAAAAGATGAGCAATGGTATATTAATACTAATCAATCTTTTGCTTTTGCTGATGGTACTGTAACTGCAAGTTATGGATCAGCTACTGCTAAAGCACACGCAGATACTTTATGGACAGCACAAGACGAAACAGATGGTAAAGGTACAGAAGGCGAAGTTGCTACTAGAGGATTAAAATATAATTTAATTCAAACTGTTAAAAACCAAGCTGCTGGAATACTTTCTAACACCGATTGGTACATTACAAGAAACGCAGAAAAATCTACTGCTATACCAAGTGCTATTACAACTCATAGAGATGCTGTTAGAACTAAACAAGCAAGTATGGAAACTCAAATCACTAACGCAAGTAATACTCCAGCACTTGAGACTTTATACACTTACACTACTGATAATGATGGTGTTCAATCAAGACCATTAGCTGAACTTCCAACATTGGAAATTTAATGTTAATTATTCCAGCAAACTCAGCTTCAGCAGCAGGTGGTTTTGATGTAGCTAACTCATTAAGATTTAATGATGGTAGTACAGATAATTTATCAAGAACTAAAGGAACATCAGACAGTACCACAAAAGGAACTTATAGTTTCTGGTTTAAACCTTCTAAAACAACAGGATTAACTTTAATTGAAAATGGCACAGCAGCAGCTGATAGAGCAATAGTTTATATACAATCAGATTCAACATTAAAAATATTTTCAAAAATAGGAAACTCAACAAAATTAGATTTAGGAACAAATAGAGTTTTTAGAGATACTTCCGCTTTTTATAATGTAGTTATTGCCATAGACACCACACAAGGAACAGCAAGTAATAGAGTTAAACTTTATGTTAATGGAACACAAGAAACAAGTTTTGCTTCATCAACTTATCCTGATCAAAATGATGCTTTAAGATTTTTTACTTCTAGTGAAATTGAAGAAATAGGAATTGATTTTGAAAATGATGGATTATTTGATGGTTATATGTGTGAAGTAGTAAAAGTTGATGGCTCACAACTAGCACCAGATCAGTTTGGAGAATTTGACGAAGATAGTGGAATATGGAAGCCAATAGATGTATCTGGTTTAACCTTTGGCACAAATGGATTTTATTTAGACTTTGAAGATAGTTCAGCTTTAGGAAATGATGCTGCTGGTTCTAATAACTTTACAGTTAATAACCTTACAGCAATAGATCAATCTACTGATACTTGCACAAATAATTTTGCTACAGTTTCTCCTTTAGTTGTTATTGGAAATACTGGTCAAACTTATGCAGATGGAAATTTAACTTTTAATGCAAGTAGTACCAATTGGACAGCTACAAACTCAACTATTGGTGCATCAAGTGGAAAATGGTATGCAGAATTTAAAGTTGTTACTTTAGCATCAAGTACTGGTTATGGTCATGTTGGAATTACAGGCACAGAAGGCAT
>Ga0308003_1001457_pt1 | contig 10429 bp, 8 predicted proteins | sample Neamet36_FD_203159 | JGI IMG/M metagenome (GOLD analysis project Ga0308003, IMG submission 203159) | Marine microbial communities from water near the shore, Antarctic Ocean - #36 | ecosystem: Environmental > Aquatic > Marine > Unclassified | place: Southern Ocean | collected 2014-06-06
CGCGGGTGGCGGAGGAGGCTGGCGACCAGACGGAGTATGTGGTAACGCGCTGGTACCGGGCACCAGAGATTATGTTAGCGTGCCAGGATTACACTAAGGCCATCGATGTGTGGAGTGTGGGCTGCATATTCGCCGAGCTATTGAAACGCAAAGCCCTCTTCCCTGGAGACGATTATATCGCGCAACTGCGCATCATCTGTGACAAGCTGGGCCGACCCACAGAGAAGGACTTGGAGTTCGTCTCAAGTGAGCGGGCCAAGGTGATATCTATCCCGGCCAAGAGCCTAGCTATGAGTCGAACCTGAATCCTAACACCTGAACCCTCACCTCTTGGTCCATTGTGCCATACACATACAGCGCTTTATGCTGAGCCTCCCCGAGGAGCCCACGCCAGTGTTCTCGGATCTCTTCCCTGAGCACCAGGAGGAGACACAAGCCTTGGACCTGCTGCGCAAGATGCTCGCCTTCCATCCCAACGAGCGACTCACTATCGAGGAGGCACTGGCTCACCCCTTCATGGAGACGCTGCACAATCCTCAGGACGAGCCCGCTGCCGCCTTCAAGGTGGCCATACAAACCAGACCTATGACCACACATCCAACTCTGCACTCTCTCTCTCCCCCCCCCCTCACACACACTCATACCAACACTAACATACCCCTATCTGTTGCCTTGCTGCCCACGTGTCTGCTTTTGAAGGTGGAGTTCGACTTTGAGAATGAAGTCATGGGTCGGGAGCGCGTGCAAGAGCTAATCTGGGCAGAGATTAGGGAGCTGCATCAGGGCATCCCGCCGACGTACCCCGGCTGTGGGCGCGTCAGGCCGACTCCCAAGCCCATGGGTATGGGAAATGGCAACGGCGGCAACGGCGGCGGCGGCGGGGACCCGGAGATGAAGGCGGAGGCCAAGAATGAGTCCAAGGAGGGCAATAACACCGACGCCAAGCTCACGCGAAAGCGGTCAATATCGCCATCGTCCAAGTGAGCCACATCATATTATATACACAGGGGATGGGGCTGAAAGGGGCGCTGGTGGGTAGTGAGGTAATTACATTGATAGACACATTAGGGAATATACGCGTGGTAGGGACCTCCGAGGCGAGGGCCGGGGTGGCCCCTCCTCGGACGCCCGTCCGCTTCTTTGACCAACCGTAATACGAAAGAGTAACGTACATACAGTGTATTGACGATGAGTGAGAAGGATGCGCTTGCGTAACGCACATACTACGTCAATAATACTACCAGCCGCCAGCCGGAACATGCCACTGCCAGCAGATCTAAAAACTCGCGAGTCCGCGCGACTCCGTGGAATGATCTTCATGCCAATCTGAAACAGTGCAAAGTACGTGAGTAAATGGCAATGATCAGATATCAGGGATTGAGAAACGTGCGTAGAGCGTTAGTGAGCTCTGCACGCCGCGATGCGTCTTGGAACAGCTTCGCATCGGTGGATCCGTGGACCATGAGCGGCTCCAAGGTGCACGAGGTGAAGAATCTGCTGGGCGGCGAATGGGTGGACGACAAACACACGGAGACTTTCCCGGACCCACTGACGGGCGAAACCTTCATCCAGGTGCCCAAGTCGAAGGGCGAGACGCTAGACGCCTACGTGGCCAGTCTGAACTCGTGCTCCAAGTCTGGACTGCACAACCCTTTCAAGAGCCCTGAGCGGTACTTGGACTACGGCGACGTGTCCGCTGCTGCGGCGGCACGTCTTAAGGAGCCCGAGGTGGAGGACTTCTTCGTGAAGCTGATCCAGCGCGTGGCCCCCAAGAGCGATGGACAGGCCCGCGGAGAGGTTCGCGTCACGCAGAGGTTCATTGAGAACTTCGGCGGAGACCAGGTGCGCTTCCTGGCTCGAGGCTTCAGCGTGGCGGGCGACCACGCGGGGCAGATGTCACACGGCCACCGCTGGCCATACGGCCCCACCACGCTCATCACGCCCTTCAACTTCCCCTTCGAGATCCCCGTGCTGCAGCTGCTGGGCGCACTCTACATGGGCAACAAGGTGCCTTTATCTTGATTGTACAGGGCCATGGCCCATACCCTAACCCACACACACGTACACACGCACATACTCACACGTGTGTCCACCCTAACCCCAACCCTAACCCAAATCCGAACTCCAACTTCAATCAACAAGGTCCTCATGAAGTGCGACAGCAAGGTGTCGGTGGTTATGGAGCAGACCCTCCGTCTGTTCCACGAGTGCGGCATGCCCATGTCCGACGTGGATATGATCAACTGCGACGGCCCGGAGATGCACGACATCCTCATGAAGGCCAAGCCCCGCATGACGCTATTCACGGGTAGCAGCAAGGTGGGCGAGATGCTGGCGAGAGACCTGCACGGCCGCATCAAGTTGGAGGATGCTGGATTCGACTGGAAGGTGCTGGGCCCTGACGTGCCGAGCGACACCGAATTCGACTTTGTGGCGCACACGTGCGACCAGGACGCCTATGCATACAGTGGGCAGAAGTGCTCGGCACAGAGTGTTCTGTTCGCACACGAGAACTGGGTGGAGAAGGGTTTGTTTGAGCGCATCGCCGAGCACGCCAGCGAGCGCAACTTGGAGGAGCTGACGATCGGCCCTGTGCTCACCGTCACGAGCAAGGCCTTCATGAAGCACAGAGACGCACTGCTGGACATCCCCGGCGCCAAGGTCCTCTTCGGTGGCAAGCTACTCAAGGGACACTCCATCCCCGACGTTTACGGCGCATGGGAGCCCACCGCCGTGGAGGTGCCCCTGTCTGCCTTTTTGGACCCCAAGACGGCCGCCCTGTGCACCACTGAGATCTTCGGTCCCTTCCAGGTGGTGGCTCGGTACAACGATGAGCAGCTGGACGATGTGCTTCAGGCACTGGAGAACATGGACGCTCACCTCACAGCCGCCGTGGTGTCGAACGATGTGAACTTCAGAAACAAGGTGCTCGCGAACACTGTCAACGGCACCACTTACGCAGGCATCCGCGCCCGCACCACCGGCGCGCCGCAGAACCACTGGTTCGGCCCCGCCGGAGACCCGCGCGGAGCGGGCATCGGCTCGCCCGAGGCCATCAAGCTCGTGTGGTCCTGTCACCGCGAGATCATCTTCGACGAGACCGTGCCGGAGGGGTGGACCAAGCCCAAGCAGACGTAAACGCAGCGCAGTTGTGGACAAGACGGAGAAAGAGAGAGAGAGAGAGAGAGAGAGAGAGGGGGAGAGGGAGAGGGTTAGGAAGAAGAGGAGGGGGAGGAGAGCCACTTCGAATGAATTCAGCACATTTAAATCGACTCATGTCGTAAACTATGGCTCTACGTCATGTAAGTATGATACTTCTACTTTCCCTTTCATCACTGATGTGGTTCACCCAAAGCAGATAAAGTAGGGAAGCGCAGTGCCAGTGCCTTGACCGCTCCGGGCGCCACGACTGCCAGGGAGCACCGCGGGTCCACGGCGCGGACATCCACGTCCACGTCGGGCACGGGGGGTGCTTGTCCAGGGGTGATCATGCCTTCACGGGCAGCCAGGCCCTCGGCCAAGCCTGCGCCCAGGACGGCGGTTCCAAGGGCGTCACCGCCGCAGCCACTGACACCGAGCCGGGTCAGGCCGGGCATGCACAAGAGGGCGCGACACACTGCCAGCCACAGCGCCTGGTCACGAGAGGACATGATCTCCGTCGGAAGCTCCAGGGTTGAACGGCGCTTGGTCTGTTTCTCTTTCTCTCTGGCTACACACTTGTCTTGTCCGTCCTCGTCCCCGTCTACTTGCCCACCCCCGCGCCCACCCAGTGCTAGTGTGCCAACGTCCAAGTTCACCGACAAGGCTGACAGCAGCTTGCTTACGATGACGTCGCGGGAGCTCGTCCGAACAGGACCGAGAGCGAGACGGTCAGTAAAGAGGGCATTGTACCCCACATCCAGCCACTCGAGGCGCTGCCGCATGTCGGGGCGGGCACGCAAACACACCTTGGCGACATCTTCCATGTCCTCCAGAGTGAGGCCGCAGCCCGTCGCTCGGATGACCCTGGCCCCGCAGCCCACAAGCGACGCCAGCAAGGCACCGTCGACCCGCTGACCGGTGAGGGTCACGCACACAGGGGGCAGGCCGGCGGCAAGGAGCCCCGCCGCCAGTGCGGGCCCCTGTCCTCTCAGGTCCAGGCAGGGTCCGTCGGGGACACCATTTCTGCTCAAGTCGATTGAGAGGCTGCTGCCGCCACCACTTTCACTACCACTAGCGCTGTCACTACCGCTGCCCCCTACATAGGCTGCGCCAGCTCCCCATAGCAAGGCGAGCCGACAGACGCGTCGACACAGTGCCACGCACAGCGGGACGGCCATGGTGCACTCCCTCGCCGCAGCCATGGCTACAAGTACAGGAGCCTGCTTTGCGGCATCATCACCTGTCACACAATTCACGACGCAGTTCACCCGCGAGCCATCGCCGACGAGGGTGAGCGTTTCCCCCCGCCCGAAGGTCTGTTTGTGTGGGTGCAGGGTGATGGAGACCGGCAGCACGGGAAGACATGGCACGGCAGACCACATCTCCAGCGCCACTTGGTCCAGCACGTGCGCAACAGACAGGCCGGCACGCGTGGGCGCGGGCACTGCCTTATTGCCCACCCTCAGAGCCACTCCACACCAGCGCACGCTCGAAGTCCTCAGGTCCACGTGTCCTCGGGCTCGGACTTTCACCGGGGCATAGGTGTACACCACAGAGGGCACTTTGACACGGAGCAGTAGCTCCACGTTGTAGTCACCCACTGGGTCCATCACATCTGCAAACGCGAAGTAGATGTCTGTTTTGTGGTCCACAGCTGCCGCCGCCACCGCCGCCGCCGCGGCGGCAGCAGGCGATACGAATATGTTCGTGTTTGCGCTTGCGCATGTGTTAGTTTCCCCCCCCCACCCTCGGTCCTGGCCTTGAGCGGTTATGGCCACCCCTTCCCCCTCACCGTCCACACCTCCATCGCCACCACCCTCTTCGGCACCGTCGTCGTACGAGAAATCCTCGTCCCCTTCCATATGGAAAGCTGCATGTGAGCCCTGGAGTTTTCTGGGGTCAAAGCCGAGGTCCCTCTTGATGGCATTCACGTTCACTTCTCTGCCCATGGCCTCTGCCTCCACGAATGCCGCCTTGTCCGCCTCGGCTCGCTCCTGCGACTCATCGTCGTCCGAGTCTGCTACGATGTGCCAGTTCCTGCGCCGAGCGACGCCGCCACCACCAGCGCCACCGGGTTTTGCCCGACTGACACTCACTTCCACGAGCCCGTCTGGGTCATCGAGTGTGGTCGACAGGGCCTCCGAGCGACTGCAGGCTGCGATGTTCCTCCGCTCCAGGCGCAGGCGTAGAGGAACGGCGTCCACACCCTCCCCGCCATTCGCCTTGGACGCCTCCCATCGCTCCTCATCCGTGGGAGGGAACTCGGTGGAAATGAACTCCAGCATCGGCCGAGTGCCCACATCGGCGAGGCTGGCACCGGCCTTGCGCAGACACGCCTCCATCCCACAACACGTCTTGTCCAGCTCCTCCACATGCTTCTTGTAACTCACCTCCAGCATATCCACGCGTGTAATGACGCGGTCGTCCAGCTTGTCTTGCAACTTCTCAGAGGCACCGTGGGACAGCGCACGGTAGGCATAGTTGACACCGTCGAATGAACACATGAGCAACACGGCAGCGTCCTGGTACAGCTTGGACTCACCCGCGCGCGTGTGTCGGAAGGCCTCCATGCCGTCCAACTGGTAGTCGCGCCGCACCTCGCCCGTCCAGCACAGGTGCTGCTCATCCTTCGTGGCAAGATACGCCCGGAACCACTGCTTGAGGTAGTGCTCTGCCACTCGCCGGCCGTACCGGGAGATGCGCCCCTGGCACTCCGTTGCCAGCCCGCGCAGGGTCTTGACGTTTGTCGCAAATGCATACAGCTGGCGCTCCAGCTGCAGGTAGGCCACGAGAAGTGAGTGTTGGTGTTCGTGCTGGGTGTTAGCGGGGTATGTTGAGCGTATGTTGAGGCGTGTGTAAGAGCGGCACACATGTGTACCTGTGCCATGGCTCCCTGCAGCTGAGCCAATGCCACCTTGGCGTCCTTGGACGATGACGACGACGACACCATGCTCTGTCTGTCTGTCGTGCGCGCGTGTTGGTGTGTTGGTTGGGGTAATGTTTGTTCGTGTCCACACGTTATTAGCGTGTGCGTGAGTGAGCGAGTGAGTGGGCGAAGGCGCGGGGGAGAGACAAGGAATATGAAATAAAAAGTTCGCTGGTTTGCTGGTTGGTTGGCTGTGGCATGGTCGCTCATACAAGGGGCAGCCCATGCACGTCTCAGACGCCCGGACTGGCGTGTGCTCCCGCGGCAAGACCAGGGCGCACCTGGCCCCGACGCGGTCGCACCAGTCGAGTGGGTCGTCTCGTGGTCATCTTCGGAGCAGCAGTGCAGCCGACCTGAACCTTTTTTTGACTAGAGCTTGGTACTCTAAGAGGAAACGACTGCAGGAAAAAACCCTCTGCTGGTAGAGAAAGACCCAAGGGCCGAGCTACCTATCGGTTAGGGTTAGAAACACCCACAAGGGGAGAATCCGACGCAGCGCAACTTGCCTCAACACCCCGCTGGGCACCAAAGCATAATCATCGCGAGCCACAACCAACCAAACCAGTTAGGGAAGAGGGGGACAGACACAGGATAGGGGACAGCCTCGACGCACTCACCCGCCAATGTCAGATCATCCAAGCATTATCAAAGCGCACACTTCACTCATGGACAATATCGAGTCCTACACAAGCCTAACACCAACACCTTACTCAGAGATATGCCTTCAAAGCACCATCATTCGCTTGGGACGAGGGGCATGTTCAGAATCAAAATTCCGTGCGGGTCGCGCTCTGGTACATATGTGTGACTTGACTCGAAGCTGTCCACGCGTGCCGGAATGTTTGTAGTTGCCTTGGTCATGATGATGTACATCAACAGAGCAGTGGGATTTGCGCGGTTACCTGGTTTTACGGTCCGAAAAGGAGCTTTATCGGTGCTGAGAGCGGCGGAGGAGCAGGAGCAGGAGAAGGAGACGGGCCACCAGACCGGCGGCATGAGCACCATGCCGGAGCTGTCTGACGAGGTAAGACCCCCCATGTCGCCCTGCGTACGAGCTTCATGCTATACCACTAACATATGCTCATAATACACGTAACTCCCATAGGATAAGGAGTTCGTGACTCGGTTCCAGACACACCAGCAGGGCGCGGCGCGGCTGACCAACGCCGAGGAGGTGCGCACGCTGGTGGAGAACTCTAACGGGTACGGCGTACTGAGTACCAACTCAAAGCAATACGACGGGTACCCGACCGGGTCTGTGGTGGGCTTCGCGCTGGACGATGTGGGCTCCCCCTTCTTCGTCTTCTCCTCTATGTCGGCCCACACGGCAGATGTGGCCAAGGATGGCAGAGTGAGTCTGACGGTCACGGCCAATGACTTCAAGGGCGCGGCCGAGGGACGCGTGGTGATGGTCGGTGACGTGTCCAAGCTCGGCTTCGAGCTCAAGGCGGCGTATCGCGACATGTACTTCAAACGGCACCCCGATGCATTCTGGATCGATTTTGGGGACTTCTCCTATTGGAAGATGGACAGTCTGACCTGTCTGCGGTACATTGGCGGGTTCGCACGGGCGGGCTCACTGACGCCCGTGGAGTACTCGACCGCGGAGGCCGACCCCATCGCGGCATTTTCGGCGCCAGTCATGAAGCACATGAATGACGACCACGCCTCGTCCACCGCCGCCATCGTCGCGCATGAGGTGGGCGTGCCCGTGGAGGACGCGCTCATCGTGGGGCTGGATGCACTGGGCATGACAGTCAAGGCTACCATGAAGTTCGCGAGCGGCGGAGTGACCAAGATCCGAGTGCCCTTCCCGCAGCGCGTGACGGACCGCAAGGGCATCAAGACGGCCCTCGTGGCCATGACCCAGGCGGCCAACAGTGATTGATTCAGAAGATCAGTTAGTTAGTTAGTTAGTGACGTGTGTACTTCGAAGTCGTAGGAATACCGAAGTAGTAGTTTGTGATGGTAAAGGGGTAATAATTATATTCGTACAGAGAGGAAAGCATGTAGAACAGTAGCATCTAGTAGCAGGGCACCGCCTGTCACCTCATCACACCTCGTATGAGTAGATTTTGATGCGGTGCAGAGCGGCGTCATTGCACTCACGCTGCCGGCGGAAGTACATGTAGAACCCCGTCTTCTTGTTGAGTAGCATGCGCACAAACCCCGTGTCCCAGTACTCGGGCTGCGGGTTGAGGTGCAAGTAGTCGCCCATGTCGCGGAAGCCGGCGGCCTGGAAGCGGAAGTAGTTCTCCACTTCCGGGGTCCAGTTTTTGGCACGCTTCATAGCGGTGGGCTTGGCACCGGGCACTGAGCCACCGAGGGACAGCGTGGTGCCCACGGACGAGGTGGAGTCCACGGACGATGCCACGCCCCCGCTGAAGCCCGGGACAGACAGCGTGACCGGCGTCGTCGCCGTGGGGGAAGTGGTCTGCGGCTCTTGCTGGGCCATCTGCATCTGTTGCATCAGCATCATCTGTTGCTGCTGGACCATCAGGATCTGTTGCTCCGGTGTCAGCTGCAGGCCCGGCCCCTGGGCCATCTGCATTTGCGTCCGTTGCTGCTGCATTTGGATCTGCATCTGCATCTGCAGATTCTGCTGTTGCGCCATTTGCGCCACCTGGTGAGAAGAAAATACATCGCCAGCTGGCTGCATGTTCCGGTTTGGTGACGGCTGCACCACAAACCCTGCGCTGCCACGAGGGGCATCCAGTGGAACCTCCAGCTGATGCTCCGTTGTCTGCTTGGGCGACGTCTGTTTCGGCGCCTGGTTCTCGCTACGACCACCACGAGCAGCTCGCCGTACGCTGCGGTTGCCCAGACCCTGGCTGCCTCGGGCCACCACGCTCAAAATACCGCGCTGACCGTCCTCGATCTGGGGCTCACTGCTCCTCCGCACAGCCGCCAGCGCCGGCAGCGCTCCAGATCGACTGCACCGAACATTCAGCCCGCTCGACGAGCCGCACACAGCCTGTTTTATCAGTTAGGGGTCAGATCATTGTACTGAGCGAACGAAAGGACAAATATCTACACACGAGGACAGTACCATCATATCTTCCATCCTGTGTCGCTAAATAAGCTGGATATAGCACGTGCGGAGCTGTTGATCAGAGGAAATGGCGGGATCCCCCGCACATTTACCGCGCGACACCGTGTTAGGGGAAATCTCGGCCAACACTCACCATTTTAAGCTTCATCCACGGCTTGTTGGAATGAAGTTGACATCGTTGGTGGTGTTGGCGGCGACGCTTGCGTCGGCAGCGAGCTCTTCGGTGCACTACTTGCCTGCCCAGAATGAAGAGGCAAGCATAGTGAATACCGGCGTTCTGCGCGACGTGGAGCTGTCTGCGGAGCAGGTGGCGGACTTGTACGCGCGCGTGAGTGGGCTTCCTCCACTCGTGCGGGAAGATATGCTCGACTTGCCCGCGAGAGACGTGCTGGCGAAGGAGACCCGGGTGGTTCAGCCCGTGCTTCTGGGCGTGTACGGCTCGACCGAGGCCATGCCCGAGGCGGCGCTGGCTCTTGTGTCCACGCCGGGCTGCGGCGCGGCAAGCCTCAAGGACATCAAGAAGGCCCTGCGGGCACACGGCATCGGAACCAAGATGTACGAGATCGAGTCGGATGATGAATTAGAGGTACAAAAGTGGGTAAACAGCAAGAGGGGCGACAAGGCCGCCCTCGTCGTGCACGGCTGCTCCAGCACGAGCACCCGCCACAGACTCACGGAGGACAATGGCACCGCTGCCGACGACTCATCCTCGTCCACTGCCGCCGGCCCCACAACGGTGCAGATCGAGGAGTTCCAGGTCAGCCTGTGGACTACCGTGCTGTTTGTCAGCATCCTCTTCGCCGCCATTTCTGCCATGGTCAACATGGATGTGGTTCCCGACTCTCTGCTCTTCGCCAAGTTCCAAGCCACGCGTACTTCCAAGAACGACTAGGTCATGGTCAACACAACACACACACTCTCTCTCTCCTACCCGGGCAAGTAGGAAAAGTTGGGGGTGGGCTCTGGAGTCAGCTAGACAGCTAGATGCCAAGGCGAGAGCATAAGCTCTTCGTGACAACCAAAACCTGTCTCCAGAGCCCTCCCAACTCAACTTTCGTATCGTTTGTCTTTACACGTAACACATCATAAAATACAAAACCTAGCAAACAAACCATCAAGCTGCGACAACCACGTGGCAAAGTCAAAGTCAAAGTCAACGTCAACGCCAATGCCAGTGCCGAAACGGGAGCGGTATGGAGGGCGGCGAGTAGCCAACTTCCAACTCTCCACGCAGCTCGAGCACGTCCACCACGTGACCAACGTGGTGGCGGTACCCTGGCGTGCATGGCATTGAGGAGGGGACAAAAGGG
>Ga0308003_1001464_pt1 | contig 10406 bp, 13 predicted proteins | sample Neamet36_FD_203159 | JGI IMG/M metagenome (GOLD analysis project Ga0308003, IMG submission 203159) | Marine microbial communities from water near the shore, Antarctic Ocean - #36 | ecosystem: Environmental > Aquatic > Marine > Unclassified | place: Southern Ocean | collected 2014-06-06
TATTACTTCCTTTTAGCCTTAGGTAATGCTCTTTGACGTCCATAAGGTCATAGCCACATCCAACCAGAGCTGGGTCAGGCCGGTTAAAGGGAGTACTTATTAAGTTTTGAGTGATCTGCTCAACGCGTATTGAGCTCCAATAGGTTTCAAGCTGGAAATTAATATGATTGGAGCTTCGCAATGCGATTCTTCTCAATCTTGTCTTTAGGCTTTTAACGATCCTTTTGGACGCGTAGTGCCCATTCATGTCTAACGGAATACGTCGAGAAAAGTAATACGTGCTGTTACGAAGGAATATATAAGAACAGGTTTGGTTGTTCATTTGGTTCACACCCACAAGCTAACATTGATGGAATGCTTGTGCCACGGGGGTTCCCAAGGGATTTGATGCGCGCCAGGAGTGAATGGAACCTACATACAGAGTGATATAAATCCTTGATAGTAAAGAATATTAATTTTAATAGCAACGCTGCTGCAATGCGAAGTGATACCATTAGTGATACCGTTCACATAAGCACACTCTAGCAGTCAGTACTCATCAAGACCGCTAGCTTTGAATTAGAAGTAAGGCCTATGCTATGCATATACATCAGAGCCGGGGTAAATTGGAATAGTCAGTTAAGATCGACACATACGGATTATTTAGCTAAGAAAATCTGTGTGCTTATATCGTATACAGGCCCGTATTAATAAACCCCGTGACCCCCAACTCAAGCCCTCTACTTAATTATGTAGGGACGAGGAGGCCCTTGATGCGGCTGCCTAGGCCCTCGCTAGAGCGGTGTATACTGTCTGCCTGCTAACGCCGTACTCACTGGCTAACGCAGCCTTAGGCGCACCCTGTGCTGCTCTAATCCGTATGTCCAGCACCTGTTCAGACGTAAGTTTAGGCTTAGCACCGAACCGCACGCCCTTAGCCTTAGCTGCTGCAATGCCTTCGCGTTGACGGCTTTTAATCATGGCCACCTCGAACTCGCTGAAACTGGCTAGCATCTGTAGCATTAGCCTGTCTATTGGACTATCTCCACCACTGAATGTTAGTGACTCGTTGGCAAAGTGAACGGTCACGCCTCCGCTGGTTAAGTCATTAACTATCTGTAATAGGTCTGCCATATTCCTAGCAAGGCGGTCAATGGAGTGTACATGTAACCTATCACCTTGGCGCAAGTGGTCAAGGCATGCTTTAAGCTGTGGACGGTTGGTGGTGGTCCCTGACAGCTTGTCCTCGAAGACCCTATCAAGCTTTATACCCACTAACTGTCTGTCTGTACTCTGCTCATTACTTGAGACCCTTTTATAGCCTATGTGCTGTCCATTCATGCTGCAACCATTGGATTATTAAATGTCTAGTTAAGTCTAGAGCATCCGAGACAAAGTGTCCAATAATTAAAATACCACCTTGCTGGACATCCTTCTATGAGGCTTTCAAGAGGCCCTTGTTAGCGTCCATAAAGTATACATTATTAGATATCTAGGCCATCAATAGTAAAGTTGCACTATAAGAGAGACGTAGTTAGTAACCCCTTACTTCCTAGACCTTTGGTGATAAGTAATGTTTTTATTTAAAGGCTTAGTCTGTGCCATGCGAGAGTTTAAAGTTGCACTATAAGGTAATCAAGCCTATCGAGCGTGTGCATCACTATCGGAATAGCGCCACATGCTAAGCATAAACTAACTTTTAATTATGGATATAACATGAACCACAACGAAGTAGCATTACTAGAAGAACGATGGATAGAAACACAACACGCTAGGCCTACGCCTCAGGTACGCACGTTACCGCTGCATGACCTTATACTGGCCCCTGAGGTCTTCCAAGGGCGTATGACTGAGGTGAGCGGACACCTGCAAGAGGACCACACACGCGACCTAGTGAGAGGCATTAAGAGTGCAAGGACTCACCTTGAACCAATGACGGTATTCTGGATTGACGGCTGTTATTACATCATTGATGGTCACCACCGCCACGCAGCTTATAGCCGATGTGAACATGACCTTCCTGAGCTAATGGTGGCCATCCCTGTTAATGAGTTCACCGGCACATTCCATGAAGCCGTGATTTTGTCTGCTACCGCTAATACTAAAAACAAGTTACCAATGAGTGTCATTGAGAAGCGCCAGAAGGCGTGGGACCTTCTAAACCTTGGTAAAGACTTCTATGGCACTCAAACTAACATTACAGCCATAACAGGTGTCAGCAAGAATACCGTTGGTAAGTATAAAAAGCTCCATGATGAATGCCTTGAAGAAGGTTCAGACCCTAAGAGTTACAGCTTGCAGGAGGTTATATGCAATGCACGTGAGGACGTTGAATACAACGAGGTATGGGAGGATATGCAAGCACAAGCGAAGGCCAATATACTGCGTAGAGTTATGGGACCAGTGGGCCGTTCCCACCCTGAGGTCATGGCCAAAGTGATGATGCTCTACTTAGGAGAAGCTCTGGCCGAGATATTGGTTGAAGATATGGCCCACCAACTTGGGATGCCTTTAAAGGTTGACGAAGATGAGGAATGGGAGGATATCCCTTTCTAGTATGGCTACAGTGAGCGTGGGGCACACTTTGCAATAGAGTTCCCTATACTAGAATTTCAGGATGTAATGGTATATCGTATACATAACTCAATCAAGATATGCAGTATCTAACATGAAACTTTCACTAAAGCCTTTAGCGCTTATAGCATCACTTCCATTCACAAGCTCAACCTTTGCTGAAATCAAATCATTTCAACTGGTACAGGGGACATATTAACCATGAGCTTATTATTAAAAGTTTTTTGTCACATTAGCGTTCTATTTTTTTTAGTTGCATGCTCAAACAACGCGGCAATTAAAACAATCATGAGTGGCAAGGAGGATGGGGTAAGATTTGTTTCTACCACTGCGGCAAATAATATGTCTTTGTTACGGAACACTGAAAGCACAGAGAAGGCTTGCGTGCGCTTAGGACCTGATGCCACCTTTAGCGATAAATTCTCTTCCAGCGTGGGTTTTGGCAAGCAAAGTAATGGTGCTTCTTCTGGCCTAGCAGAAAGCGAATTAGTGGGCCGGTCAATTGGCATAGTCGGTCTTAGAGACATAATTTTTAATCTTTGTTTGTTAAACTTAAACGGGATAATTAGCGACGAAGAATATGCGAAACAATTTGTAACAGTTTACTCAAAAGGGTTTGATTTACTGAATAACGAGGTTGGAAATGAAATGATAGTAATTTCCGAAGAAACCGCTGTAAATAAATCACTGAATCCGGTTAATAGTACTGCCTCTTCCGGCAGAGCAGGACCAAGTAGTAAAGGGCCAAACGGCACAGGGACTACTAGTAAGATAGTGTGCCCAGATGGGGTGTCTCGACAGAGCTGCGGATAATGGCATTAGAGCCAGTGTATCTGGCCTAGTGTTACATAAGCCTCGAACGTTTGTGCAATAATGGCCAGTAAGGTTTAATTAGACTCAGCCAGTTTTAAGAGCTGGTAGGTATCGAAGTTATTTCAAGCTATTCAATTAATATGAGGATACTAAAATGCTAAGACTTACGTCCATCAAAGTATCATTATTGCTGTCTGCAGCGATGCTGATGCAAAGCACAGTTGCTCAGGCGGCAAGGGTATATAATCAGACTGACGATGCTATTAATTTTTGCTCTAACGTGACCAATTTTGGAGGTATCTTCAATCCAGAAGAATGTGTCACCATCGAATCTGGAAAACGCAGTGACTCGCTTGAATGGAATAACGTTAATGGCGTCTCACTTCGCATCGACACTCATAATTTTGGTGTCTCTATTACTACCAGGTGCATGTTTGGAGGATTCACAACATGGGTAGTAGGTGGGAACTATGCAGTTGTGCGTGATAGCAGAATCGATGAAACAAAAGCGCAGAACGACCCAGTAATAGAGTGGTACGTTGACAGTAAACCAGTGCAGTCATGTTATGGTGATAATGAGTGGAAGTAGGTTCCAGCATTACACGCTTCATATGAGAGCCTTACCCAAATTATTACATTACTAACTGATTTATGGCACTGACATTAAACGAAGTATTGCAAAAGGACGCTGAAGCGTAAAAGGCTTTGTATGGAAGTTATTTCAAGCTATTCAATTAATATGAGGATACTAAGACTTACGTCCATCAAAGTATCATTATTGCTGTCTGCAGCGATGCTGATGCAAAGCACAGTTGCTCAGGCGGCAAGGGTATATAATCAGACTAACGATACTATTAATTTTTGCTCTGACGATACTGATATTGGAGGTATCTTCAATCCAGAAGAATGTGTCATCATCAAATCTGGAAAACGCAGTGACTCGCTTGAATGGAATAACATTAATGGCGTCTCACTTCGCGACCCCACTATTACAAGAGGTACGAAGTTTTCTGTCAGCTGCATGTTTGGAGGATTCACAACATGGGTAGTCGGTGGGAACTATGCAGTTGTGCGTGATAGCAGAAGCGATGAAACAAAAGTGCAGAACAGCAGCTCTTGCTTCGGTCAGTGCCCAGTAATAGAGTGGTACGTTGACAGTAAACCAGTGCAGTCATGTTATGGTGATAATGAGTGGAAGTAGGTTCCAGCATTACACGCTTCATATGAGAGCCTTACCCAAATCATTACATTACTAACTGATTTATGGCACTGACATTAAACGAAGTATTGCAAAAGGACGCTGAAGCGTAAAAGGTATTTTATGGAAGTTATTTCAAGCTATTCAATTAATATGAGGATACTAAGACTTACGTCCATCAAAGTATCATTATTGCTGTCTGCAGCGATGCTGATGCAAAGCACAGTTGCTCAGGCAGCAAGGGTATATAATCAGACTAACGATACTATTAATTTTTGCTCTGACGATAATGATTTTGGAGGTATGTTCAATCCAGAAGAATGTGTCACCATCGAATCTGGAAAACGCAGTGACTCGCTTGAATGGAATAACGTTAATGGCGTCTCACTTCGCGTCGAGACTTCTGCTACTGTTTTCTATAAGTCTACCAGCTGCATGTTTGGAGGATTCACAACATGGGTAGTCGGTGGGAACTATGCAGTTGTGCGTGATAGCAGAAGCGATGAAACAAAAGTGCAGAACAGTGGCCTTTGCACCGGTCAGTGCCCAGTAATAGAGTGGTACGTTGACAGTAAACCAGTGCAGTCATGTTATGGTGATAATGAGTGGAAGTAGGTCGCAGCCTCGTTAGGAAATTCCGTTGAACGTATTACGCAACAGGGTGGCGAATCAGTTCTAACTGTTCAGTAAATCGGACATCAATGGAGGTGTCTGTAAATAACTCTGTTATCTATGACGTTCACAGCTGATAGCAAGTTTTACATAATCTAATATTAGACCAATGGTAATAACTTGGATTATCAAACATGAACCTTTCACTAAAGCCTTTAGCACTTCTAGCGTCACTACTATTCACAGCATCAGCCTTTGCAGAAGAGGCTAAGCCAGCAGAATGGTTATTTGTCCATACATCACCAACAGCAGAGATGACCTCTGGCACTACCTTAGTCATGCCAGTGACAAGAGAAATCTTTGCATTCACCGACAGACCTAATCGTCAGCATGGCTATATGACTGCTCATGCGTTTGTCTCACTATGGGATGAAGCAGAAGGCGATACGTTTAAAGCTGACCCACCAAATGCAGTACTGACTTGGATTGATGGCGATAAAGTACATGAAGCCGCGTGGCCCTCAAGGTAATCGAGTTGTGTAATGAGCAAGGCATCACCGTGCTACCGATACATGATTCGTTTTATTGTGAAAACCCTGCATGTGGCGGCGCTGGAAAAAATGATGGTACAGGCGTATGAGCTGTTAGGGTTTGTGTCAGTACCTAAGGTGGCTAAAGACTAATAGAGTCAGCCACCTTAAAGTATTTGATGACATACGCCAGACGGCAAACAGTTGTATGCACGAACTCCAAGCACACACCTCTGTGATGGATACCTTGAGCGATTAGATTTTCATTTTCCACTGATATATGCTGAACCATCACATCAACCAAGATAAGGATTATCTAACATGCAACTTTCACTAAAACCTTTAGCACTGGTAGCATCACTTCTATTCACAACCTCAGCTTATTCAGGAATAGATTGCATTTCAGAAAATTGGTTGACTAAGAGTGACAAGTCCTTCGCTGAGGATTGTGCTGCTATGGCTTTTGACCAAAATATTGAGGATCGCCAAACTTTTGCATGGATGATCTTTGCCAGAGTTAACCAGCTTATAAAGGATCCCGATAACGGTGGGGTTTCTGGCTCAAATAAAGTGCCAGTTTGGATGGCTTGGCCCACAGACCCAGAAACTTTTGGAACAACCACACCATTTGTGTTTGCGAAAACACCCCGTTCCGAATTAATGCCATCGGTAGAGAAAAAGGACATTATGGCAGGTCATTTGACGACAGCATTTCCTGATGATGCTAATGAAGAGGTAACTCGTAATAGTATCAGCTATAACTACTTGACCGAAAATGGTTTGACAACAAAGGATGGTGTAGCCCTTTTCTTCGCTGCTAATAAATACGTTGACATGCCAGTCGGCTCTATCGAACTGAAGTCTTCTTGGTTGAGAGTGACCACGGGGAGCCCTGCACCTGATGGTGCTTTAACTTTTAGATTTGACAGCGGTTTATACTGGTGGCGTGGACTTCATATCATGGCTAAAATGAGAACGCTGCCAGATCAGACTGATGCCTTTTATACTGAAGACTCAAGCTGGTTTTGGACCACATTTGAATTCAACAATGGCAATGGTGTTGCGCATGTTCGAGACACGCTCACTACCCAGAGATACCCTTTGGATAAAGCCAAAATTGCAACCATTCTTGCTACTGGAAATGTTGGAGGGTTTGGATTTGAAGCTTATTCTCCGAACGGCACTCAAATTGGTTTTACAGTAGGTGGCACTGGAAAGGTGCCTGTTATTTTAGGCAACACCACGATGGAGGCTTCTGCAGGAAGTCCCAACATGGCGCAGCCTCAGTATTGGAAGCAGTTTGAGTCCAGCTGTCACAGTTGCCATTCTACAGCCTCTTACAATCCAGAAACTAAAGAGTTTTTCCCAATGTCATTCCCTATTGGAGCATTGCATCCAGGGTACAATAAAAAAAATAATGCTGAAGTAACAAAGTATCTAGGGAATGGTTATCAAACTTTGGACTTTATGTGGCCAATTGTGTTTAACGCAAAATAACGGATTTATACTAGATCAAAGTTCATAAAATATGAATCTTCTTGGGTAAAGGCTTTCGTATCCTTGTTGGGTAACTCTGTGAAGAGTATTGCGCAACAAGGTGGCGAACCAGTGTAAATCCTACATCAATATAATGGTAACTTTTTAGGACCTATGCCATCTATGTTGGTCACAGCGAATAGCAAGCCTTCTTAATCTAACATTCAATCAATAATAATTTGGACTATCGCACATGAAACTTTCACTAAAGTCTCTAGCACTTGTAGCATCAATTCTATTTACAAGCCCAGCCTTTGCTGAAGATAATAGCTACCCTCACTTAGACGTGCTTATCTCCACGACAACTTCAGTCATCGGGCAAAAACTGGAATATCCAGGTGGCCAGGCAAAAGTCACAGCCGCAATTGTCACAATGCAGCCGGGTGAGTCAACTGGACTGCACAAACATAATGTTCCTTTATTTGCTTATATACTGGAGGGAGAGCTATCAGTTGATTATGGCGCAGATGGGACCAACGTATACAAAGTTGGTGATAGCTTTATTGAGGCTTTCCTGACTGAGCATAATGGGACCAATACAGGTGATACCATTGTTCGGATTTTAGCAGTGTTTGCTGGAGCGACCGGTATTAAAAACACAGTAGCCGCAGAATAACGACTAGTTTAATGCTCTGTGATTCGGCCGACTACATTTACATACTTTTGAAGTGTAGTCGTTCGAATAATTCCTATGCTTCACTTCGAGATTCACACCCTGAAAAGTTAGAGCCTCGATAACTAAAAAATCCAAAACCCTTGATGTGGAAAGGGCCCACTCTAGTGGACTATCTCCAATACAAAAACTACCATGTTCGATGCCCTATCATCAAATAAATGGGACTCACAGTACGAACTTGTTGCTTATACCTTGGCCAAGTTTACTTGAACACTACACCTAAATTAGCTTTACACTTCCCACTGATATAAAGTCTACCCTTACCTCAATCAAGATAAGGACTATCTAACATGAAACTTTCACTAAAACCCTTAGCACTTGTAGCATCATTACTACTCACTACTTCAGTCTTTGCAGGAGATGCCGCACACGATGGGAATGGACGTTATCAGGCCTTTTTTAATCCTCCCGGTGGCCTTTGGATACTAGACACACAGACAGGTGACGTGAAACTTTGTATTAATCAAGGCCCAGATACGGCACCTTCTTGCACTGCTTGGACGAAAAATCCCAGCTAACAAACTTCGTATTTGACCAATAGTAATAATATGGAATGTCTCATATGAAACTTTCACTAAAACCCTTAGCACTGATAGCATCACTGCTACTCACAACCTCAGCCTTTGCAGAAGAGGCTAAACCAGCTGAGTGGTTGTTTGTTCAGACTGCACCAACAGCAGAGATGACCTCTGAGACAACCTTAGTCATGCCAGTGACAAGAGAAATCTTTGCCTTCACTGACAGGCCAAACCGTAAGCATGGTTATCTGACTGCTCATGCATTTGTCTCACTATGGGATGAAGCAGAAGGCGATACATTTAAAGCTGACCCACCTAACGCTGTACTGACTTGGATTGATGGCGATAAGGTACATGAAGCAGAGGTAGTTATTACAGACGCTTCAGTTCTAGCTCATGGCCGAGCTATCTCGTTTGAAGTTAAGTTAGAGGCAGGAGAAGCTCCTAGTAATCAAATGCAGAGAGTTAGTATATTTGTAGACAGTACAGGTCTTTGTTTTGATACAGTATACATTCCGAATTATTGTATTGTTAACACTAAAAACTGAGCCACAGAGTATCCTCAAGATAGAACTTGTAAATGATAAAAAGTCCGCTCTTATAATGGGCGGGCTTTAGTATCAGTGATGTTGAGAGTACTTATTACGTACAGCCAGAACCTTTGAAAACGATTACGCTTATCAATCAAACCTCGCAATCCGCTATGATGCCAATTAACCCATCTTCCTACATACTCCCGCAACCGATTGACATCAGCTGTTTGCTCATAAAGCTGGCGAGAATGATCGATAAGTCGAGTTAAGCTTGTCTTTGACGGTACAAGCGGTTTATTCGGTTCCAGCCAATATCCCAGAAAATCAAACCCCCTTGTGGTTGTTCCAATAAAACGTTTCTCAGGATGCAAATTAACCTTTAAATCTCGAAGAATCTTATACATTTGCTTAATGACTATCCTCAATTTATGTCTTGATGAAGCAAAAATAACGAAGTCATCCATAAATCGCTGATACCGTATTCCATACTGGTATCGATATCGCTCCATAACCTTGTCCAAAGGAGTTAGGTACAAAGCTCCAATGTAAGGTGATACCGAACCGCCAGCCACAATGCCTTTTTCTGTATCAAAATAATCAGGCATCGACAGGTACTCACTGACAATATTAATTGAAGTCTCCGAAGCACTATATTGATTAAGCAGCTGCCTAATAATGCGATGGTCCATACTTTTGTAATAGGATTGGATATCAAACCGAGCGACATACTTAAAATTATTGCAAAGTTTTTGGCAATAACGAATGGAGCCCTTTACTCCACCATGACCAGCGATATGGGAGCATCTGCGGCTTAATTGATTTTTTGTTTGACGGTAAAGATCATCCTTAGTATTTTTTAGTAGGTGCGAGCTTTCATTCGACCAGTTGACAAATTTATGATTATCTTTAAACCAGACTGCACTTAACTGGAGCATACCTTAACCACCCACTACGATCAGATCTTTCACTGTACGATATCCCACACTAGCCTTGAAGGTAAACACGATCTGTAAGCACAGCCATGAGCTTTGCAGGGTTAACCTGTGCACTTCAAATGAGGCACTTAAAGTGAAAACACCTTCAATGCTTACCTAAAGTGCCCCCATGATTCATGCCTAACTTGGTGTATCGGACACCTTTAAGGTGAGCACAGCCATGAGCTATGAAGAGGTTGATTGGGTATTCAAAGTGCCAACACGGTAGTGCCAGGGTTTAACTGCCTATCAATAAGCTTTAAATCCATTTAAGGATAAGCACTTATATGAATATCAATAATCTTTAAACCATTAAAGTGTAAGCAGTTATCTACCTTTCCAATGAAGGTAGTATTTAGTTAAGTAATTAACACTTTAATGCTTATTACTTAGTATGTCTTCTATTGGTAGTGATATGTAGTTAGATGTTATTAAGTTACAACATACCCACTTCAGGTATTCC